>ERZ724522.1234-NODE-1234-length-14141-cov-17.715604_pt1 | contig 14141 bp, 21 predicted proteins | sample MGYA00376055_ERZ724522 | MGnify/ENA primary metagenome ERZ724522 (study PRJEB28724, sample SAMN07190884) | wastewater metagenome | isolation source: effluent of sewage treatment plant in Hong Hong | place: Hong Kong | collected 2016-03-17 ... | reverse complement strand
ATGTTTAATTTTAGTTTCCAGCTCATTTAAAATACCCCTCAAAAAAATCTTTCATTGATCCGCTAAACTTAGCGATGCCTAAACCGCCCCAAGTCGCCTGATCTCCGATGTAGTAATAAATCATCGTTTCTCCGTTCCATTCGTAAAGGTCAACGTCACTTGTATTAATGCCCTCACCCGGATCTGGTTCGAGTACATACTCAGTTGATTTTTCCCATGTAATTAGGTCTTGTGAACGCGCGATTCTGCTTAAAAACATATTCTTTTCATTCACTAGATAAATCACATAGTAATAGCCATTCACATATCGAACGACCGGGCACGCGCTATATGCATGATCAAACACATCGCCAATGGTATTCCAATTGTGCAAATCGGTACTGACTGCCATTCTAAAACTGTCACCGATTCCGTTAGCTGTTTCGCGTACTTCATAAGCTAAAACATATCCAGTTTGCCCATGCGCTACCGATACGTTGAAAAACCGCTGCCCCGCGCTCGCGGTCATTACCACCGTGTCAGCGCTCCACGAAACAAGATCAGAGGAGTGGCGCTCAACAATTACTTGACCGCTGTCATCACTCCCAAAAATGTAAACCTGTGAATCAACAAACGCCGCACCAAACCCATAATCCCACGCGAATTGATTTATAAGCGATCCGGTTTCAATGTCCCAGACGCGCACCAAATGGGCATCGCGCAAAAACTCAAAGTTAACTTGCTGCCCGTTAAATACTACGGGTGTTCCCTCATAGGTGTTTGTTTGTTGCAGTGGATGACCATGAAGCTTTTGAAGGCGTGAAGACTTCATGAATAAGGCATCATTCCCACAAGCGGTTAAAAGCGTCAGAAATAAAAGCGCTACTACTCGCATGACACCCAACCGGTCTGACTGTAAAAATCTGGGTGCGGAACATCTTTAAGGGTAAGCGTTACCGGGTCACCAATTGAAATTTGGTTATCATAAACAGCCCAAAAAGCATGATTTAATTCATCAACAAAAACCACGCATGAATCTTGGTTTAAAATTCTCGTAACTTGCCCTTTAAAAGTTGTTGTTTTCATAGTCTGCCCTCTGCTTTTGCGATAGCTGCCAATACAAAATCATAAGCAGGTGTGCCATCTGTTTCGTCCAAAGCAATCTTTAGTGCCTCATACATGTCTGGAGCAGCTGCAATCAGAGCTGCATTCTCATGATCACCAAACCCTTGAGGTGAATTGCAAACACCATCACAGGATAAAATCCCATATCCGGTAGAATCAACTAAGCTCCAAGTAATATCATCTCTAGAATCGCGATAGTGATTACTCCAATGCCAAGGCCCCCGTGTGTGCTTTGTTTTATTCATTTGTAACCCTCTCCATTACATGCGTGGCATTGGCTAGTTGATGATCTTCCCGACGTGCCCCACGATTCGATGATTAATCCATAACCATTACAAGTTCTGCAAACCGTCTTATCGCGTTCTTTTTGAAGCTTATTTTCAAGGACTTTAATCTCTTCTTTTAGAGGGTTTGGAATGCAATCATGTACATGAGCCATTCCGTAATTTTCATGAGCGCCTTCTACCCAAGAGATCACTGTATCGATCTGTTCTTTTGAGGCTTTAATTCCAGCATCTTCAAATGCTTCATTAATACATTCTTCCCAATAACTCATAACATTCCCTCGGCTTTTGCGATTGCTTGCTCTATCTCATTGTAATTAACCATTCGGCGCAGCTCTGGGCTTGCGCTTTCAAGTTTAACGAACATTTTTTTTAGTGCCATAAGCATCTCATTAAAAAGCGGATCAACTTCTTTTGCGTTATACATACTCAACTCTTCTCCCTTGATTGACTTTCCATTGATCGTGGCATCATATCCCGAAACGTATTCAATAAATGGTGGTTTAATCTGACTCATAAATTACCCTTTTGCTAGGACGCTCAGGATTTCATTCACTAGCGCCCAGTTTTTTGTTTTCTCGTTTGTTAAATAGTACCGATTTGCTTTCATCTCGAACTCGTCCGCATCAAGATCGGCATGGTCTTGGCAGAATTTATAGATCAAACAAACCTCAAGCTTAGTAAGCTTTGAGACTTGTTTTGCGTACCACGGATGCTCGGCCAGCTTTACGAACTTACTTGCGCGGGTATTCATTTTAATTTTTCAATGTTAAACGCTTGCGGCCCTTTAGGCCCTGTAACAAGCTCAAATTTAACTTCTTGATCTTCTGATAGCGTTTTGAATCCTTCGCCTTGGATAGCACTGTAATGCGCGAAAATGTCTCCAAGCTCTGGACGTGATTCTATTCTGATATATCCAAATCCCTTTGCGTCGTTCCACCATTTTACTTTTCCTGTGTTCATACTTGCTCCTTACATATACAGAATAACATCGCGCGCTATTTTTGTAAATCAAAAAAGATATACAAAGTAAGATTTATTACATGGCCCCCCGCGCCTTTATTATATGCGAGATGGCGGGTAAAACCCTTAAATGGATTCCGTTGTATTCCCCCTGTTTGGCATCAAGAAAGCGCCTAAGCGCATCGTCATAGTATCTATTCCAGATTCACTCTATAGCCCCACCCTCAAGCGCGACCTGCCTAAAATCCTAGAGGCTTATCTTAGGAAAAAATCGATTATTGGCTAATGGGCCGATGTATCGACTGTAAGTGTAATTTCAATAGGGCTACCGCCGAGGACAAACTCCGCTGCCCATCCTGCACAGAAGATAAAAAAGATCGAGAACATCCTGAAGAGAAATCAGGACGAACGCTTGCGGATCAACTGCGATCCTTAGAGCGCTCGAAAAAAAAGAATGGCAAGCGTTAAAGACTTATTCGTTCAGTGTCGCCTTGATCCACAATTCGAGGCCACTAGACTGCTTAAAAGGCCGCTACGAGGCCCACAAGTTGAAATCATTAAAAGGGTAGAGGCGCACGTTCAAAAGCACGCTGGCGGCGTTATGACAATCCTATCGGCCCGACAAACGGGAAAGAACGAGATCGCGGCAAAACTTCAAGCCCGTCACTTATGGCGGCGGCAAAACTCCCGATTCGTTGCCCAATGGATTCGTACCGCTCCGACCTATGCGCCCCAGATCGTAAACAGTAAAAAGCGTCTAAGGGAAATGCTTAACGTCAACTCTAAAGACGTGATCCTTAATCCACTATTTGAAGGTCGAAAGCTGATCAGGGAAGAGGGCTATATCTGGCGCGTGGGTAATGCCTCGGTCGAGTTCATTTCATCCGGCCCACAAGCAAACGTGGTGGGTGCTACCGCATCCGAATGCCTAGACATGGATGAGGCCCACAAGGTTAAGAAAGAAAAGTTTGACGAGGACTTCGCACCCTTTACCGCGAACACTAACGCCGCGACCTTGCTTTGGGGTGTGGCCGCCGATGGCCTAGACACGATCGAATGGTATCGACAATCAAACGAGGAGAACGGGCGATCTGACTTGAATCTTTATTTCCCCTGCGAAGTATGGATGGAAGCGCATCCACCATACCGGGAGCACGTCGAGAACCGAGTTAATGCGTTAGGGTGGGATCATCCCATCATTAAAACCCAATACCGCTTAATTTCAGTATCAGCCGAAGGGCGATTCCTTACCGATGCCCATATCCGTAACTTGTTTGATTCCGACCATGAGCGCCACTTAAAGCCACGCGCGGGAACGCGATACGAAATGGTGATCGATATTGCAGGCGGTAACGAGGACTTTAACCCCGAAAACATTTTAGAGGGTAACGAAGAAACCGCGACCGACTCCACCGTGATCTGGATTTATGAAGTCACTCCTATTGTTTGCTCTAACGGCGTATTCCCAGTGATCCGCATAGTAAACCTTAAATGGGTCACAGGTGTAGAGCTGCACATCCAGCAACAGGAAATCGAAGAAACGATCCGCTATTGGAATCCACACAAGGTCACGATCGACTCCATCGGTATCGGTCGACAGATCGGCGAGGCGATGCAAGCGAAGTTTGGGAAAACGACGATCAATATGTATACGGCAAGCAATCAGACGGTTTCAGAGGATTGTTTTGATCTGCAAGCAAGATTGAATTTTTCGTCGATCAAGATGTTTGAAAACGATGGTTCAAAAGAATGGGCCGAATTTGAGCGGCAATGTGGATGGACTAAATATCTATCCAGTAGGGGTTTGATGAAGCTGGAAAAACCAAAGGCAGACAAGCACATCGATATGGTGAAGGCACTGACCTACATTCATCAAAATAACCCGATTGCTGGAATGGATGAGATTTACAACGTCGAAAGTGATTACGGTGATACATGAAAAACCAGATACCCTTTGCCGCATGGGAGCGGCTTGATTCGTTACAGGCCGAGGAAGAAAAGTTAAAGAAGGACTTTGACCAGCAATACGGTACTGCGATCCCGAAGCTTTTCTATCAGATGAATAGCTACGTCACGAATCCATCGGCAGTCGGTACGGGCGTAATGTCTCGAATGATCGAAACAGATGACGCGATTTCAAGTTCTATTCAATTTAAGATCCTCATGATCCTTTCTAAAATTGGGGACTACCACCACGACAACGCCGAGATCAGTGATTTTGTTAACGGGTTCATTAAGCGGTTAAAAGGCCCAACTTGGCAGGAATCACTTCAAGCAATGCTTTCTTGTAAGGGCTACGGGTTCTCTGTGTCCGAGCCTGTTTACTCGATTGATTCTAAGCTTCGCAAGGTTCCGGTTCGTATTCCAACGTATCACCCTAACACCGTGGCTTTTGAGGTAGATGAGTTTGGAAGCATTACCGAAGACGGCGTGATTCAGTTCATCCTTCAACATACGCAATTTACAAACCCGAACAATAGAACGGCTGGGTCGATTCAATACGGTAATCGCGTAACGAATCCTTTTGTTACCCCAACAGATCGGGTCATGCCTTACCGTATTCCGTTCTTGTATCAATACGGTTTGGTTCGCATCCCGCGCAAAAAGATCATTCACATGGTTAACTTGCCGATGTTTTCTTTTGGAAACCCTTACGGGAAGACCGAAGTTCGCACGGCACATCTAGCGTGGCAGCTTAAACAATTTTTAATGCGTCAGCTAGGGATCGCGGCCAAGCGTAACGCGAACGGGTTTATCTGGGGTCAAGCTCCGGGCGGTACGCAAAAGGTTAAGACCAAGTTACCGGATGGGTCAGAAGTGGAAAGATCGCCACGCGATGCGCTTCAGTCCATCTTAGGTAATCGCGAAAACGACGACGCAGTGGTGACAGGTTCAAAAGAAGATGGGTGGGGAATTGATGCCATCCCTGCGGCTGGGACATTAGAGCAATACACGAACGTGATGAAAGATTTGGATGTTCGTATCTTCCGATGCTTCCTATTGCCTGATCTTGTGATGACTTCGGGCGAATCCGGTTCGAGATCATTAGGCGACAAGCATTGGGAAATTGTCGATACGATGGCTGCGAACGAAGCCGGTAATTTCATGGAATCAATCATGAACGACATGATTATCCCGGTCATTCAGGCGAACTTCGGAGAACAGGAAGACTACGGAAAATTTAAAGAACGCGCACAGTCTTGGGAAGAAAAAGACATCATGGCTCGAATCTTTTCTACCCTTGTGACTTCAGGGATCATGAAGAATCACGTCAAAGATGATTTGAATTTCATGCGTCAGGAGATGGGTCTACCTAAAGATACCGATACGACGATGGACTTTGATTCAATCACGGTTAATGACGTGGCTGACAAGCTTGATCCTGAAAAAAAAGAAGACGAGCCAAAGGACGAGGACAAGCCGGAATGATGTTTTCAGACCTACCTCCGGGCGAGTTTTCGTTGAAGTACGGAATAGAATTGCATCAATGGCAATGCCCGCAGTGTAACCATGTTTACAACGTCAATGTGCCTGTATACATGGAAGGGCTGGCTGGGTTTATGTCCCCTATTCATGGGTGCGGCCCAATGATCTATGCGTTTTTAGGTGTTCCGATGAGCACGAAAGCGCGTGAGAAATGGCGCGGGTTTGATCGCATTCAATTACTGCCGCAACTAGGGCAACACGAAGAAAACTGGGAAGGTGCCTAAGTGACGCACTCCCTAGCGCTCTACAATGCCCACAAACGAGCTACGCTTGATCGATTGACGTTGACATTTCAACTTCAGATCAGGGCTTTGTTTCGGCGTTTAAGCGCGAATGAGCTAGACGTTATCATCTCACATCTAGAGGCCGGGCATCGGGACTACACACCAAACACGGACTTGCCTCAGTTGGATAAACATTTGCAGGTCATTTTTAAAAAGTTCCAAGATGCGGCTATCAAAGCGGGGTTCTCGGATGGGCTTCAGGAAGTATCCCCAGAGGGTAAACTAAACCTATGGGCCAAGTATCCAATCACTATGCCGGTCGAGGATACAATTGTACTAGAGGGCGGTCATGCACTAGCAGAAAAGCGCAAGACTTTATTTGATGAGTTTTTAGAACAAAACCAAAAGACGCTTGAAGAAAAGATTAGTGACTACGTTCGAGGAACTAAAAGCGCGTACCTAAAGAACATCCGAAAGACCTACGCCGCCTCAGCTAAGAAATGGTTTGCAGGTGAATCGGATCTGGAAACAGTAAAGTCGTATTTAAAAAAGGCGTTGTACTCAACCGATGCCGAGGCCGAGCGAGTTTTAAGAACCGAAACGACGAACTACTTCAATTACACACGGGCCGAGTATTTCCAGAAGAATACAGACGTGGACTATGTAGAGCTTTACGCCGTAACCGATGGCCGCATTTCTGACATTTGCGAAACCCGTCACGGGTACTGTGTTCCGATCGAGAAGGCGAAACTAAAAAAGTATTGCCCCGCTTTTCACCCACATTGCAGAACCGTTCAACGCCCATTGTTTTCTAGTCTGCCATCTCACAAGCGGATCATTGAAAAATCCGAACGCATGGACGAGCGCAAGTTTGCTCCACTTCCGAAAGGTTGGGTATGAGCAAAAAAACAGAAACTAACGAAAACAGTATTGATCAGAAATTGAGGGACTCTATTTGTGAAAAATAACCTGAGTGACGTGCAAAAAAACTTTATTGTAAACCTATCCGAAAAAGAAGGATCTCTTTTTAAAAAGACGCTTCTTTGTCGCACGGGCACGTTCAATGGGATGTATGGCCCGATTACCGTAAGCAAGGAACTACTCGAAAAGCTTGCGGCCCATTACAACAATCAACGGGAAAATCCTCAAAACGAAAACGATTATGCGCCGATCCTTTTAGATCACATTCGAAATGTGGACACGATCAAGGGGCGGTTAATGACAGGACTTTCAGTCTCAGAATGGGTTAACCCAGAAAATGGGCAATCCGAGTGGGGGCTGTATGGTGATCTTCGGGTAGATACCCCGGATGCAATCGAGAAGGTGGAGCAAGGGATCTATTCTCAAGTGTCACTTTCGTTTGATGAAGAAACAGGCGAAATCTTTGAGGTTTCATTTGTAGCTGTTGAGGCTGCAAGGCGATCTCAAGTTTTATCAAAAGGAGAAAAAGCAATGGACTTTGAAACTAAGTTCAAGGCGCTTTCTACTACCCACGATGAACTTGTGGGTCGTGTGAATGCGCTCAAGGCGGTTAGTACCGCTTCGTGCCAGTCCCTTTCTCAACACGTTGAGCAAGTAACGACTGAAGCGAAAGAAGTAGAAAGCATGATCGGCAAAATTAAGTTGTCCCTAAAGACAGCTTCACTTGCTGGTCAATTCAAAGGCTTCGTTAAACAAGGCAAGATTTCACTTGCTGAGTTTAAGGGAATCAAGGTTGCAGAACTAGCTGCGCTTCCAAAAGAAGCGTTGAGCGCGGTTCTTGCGGCGTATGAGTCGCGTCCGGTGAATAAAGATTTTATTCAACACGGTCAGGCTGATGCTAAACCAGTTGCTCTTGAGGCGAAAACCCCAGAGCAGATGCGCGAGCTAATCAAACTTCAACGCGAAGGAAAGACACTTCAGTCATTGGCTGAGGGTGAACAACCAGAAGAGAAGAAGGAAGATGAGCAAAAGGCGGCTGCTGCTGAAGGTGGAAAACCTGAAGAGAAAAAAGAAGGCGATTCTGAACTAAAACTCGAAGACATTGATGAGGCCATGAAATACCTCGATGGAATGTCTCCGATGATTGAAAAGGTTTCGTCATCAATGAAAAAGATGAGCGACATCGTTAAGAAGCTCATGGAATCAAGCGAAGACAAAAAAGAAGAGAAAAAAGAAGGAGAAAATGAGTAATGGCTAACCCTATTGCAAAAGTAAAAAATCCTGCGTTGATTTCTCGGTTTGAGCATCTGTCGGCGGAAGCTGCGATGTTGATCGATAAAACCAACACAGACGGACTGACCCTAGCGCGTGGAACGCTAATGGGTAAACAAGTAAGCGGTGGAAAGTATCGCCCATACGTCGAGTGTGACGTTAAGTCGGGTGGTAACTTTGCTACCAACTCAACTGCTGGAACTTTGGATCTAACCACTCAGGTTGGGCCGGTTCCGTTCAAAGCGGGTGACGTGATTGAAACCGTTGGCGGTGTAGCGATTGGAACAATCAGCACCATTAACGCTTCAACTGGAGCGATCGTTTTGTCTGCTAACGCATCAAACGCGGTAGCTGCTGGCGTAAAGGTTCGCATTGCCACATCACAGCTTGCATTGGCTGCTGGTGCAGGAAAAATCTTGAAAGATGAAGCTCAGATCGATGGCTTGGATCAACCGGCTGTTGGTTATTTCGAGGGTTTCTTCATTCAAGCTAACACAACCGTAACAAGCGCGGCTCTAACTGAAATGGGTGGCAAAACCATCGATTCAGGCGAGATTCGTCTAGTTTAATGAAAGGGAAATAAACGATGTCTAAGATTCATCAATTAGCAGGAATCATCGGGGAGCGTCAGCGTCAGGTTATCCACGCGGTCGTCGATGAAATCTACGCAAAACCGGGCGAGGAATACGCCCTTCAACTTATGCCGATCCGTAACGTACCGGCAGCGATCTTGATTAACGAGCGCTTGGCAGGTATGGGCGGGTTAATCGGTGAGCGTCTTCTTGGCGAGAAAGGTAAAGCGATCAACAACGGATCTTCTCAGGTTCGTTACTTCGCACCGGGCGCGTACCAAGAACACGCTCTTTTCACCGAGAAAGACCTATTGCAACTACGCCGCTACGGTTCACTTGGAGAGCGCGGATTGACTGGCCTTACTAAAGGCGAGTTGGACGAGTTAACTCGTTCTGGTATGAAGCTTCAACTTCGTATCAAAAACCGCATCAACAAGTTGATCTGGGATGCGTTGTTCAATGGTAACTACGTTCACAAGTCACAGACTTTCAGTTTCAACGTGCCAAGCGGTAACGCTTTGACTGCGGCTACTGACTGGAACGTGGCAAACTCAGCGACTCCATTCTCTGATCTTTGGTACTTGCAAACTCAAGAGGCAAAACTCTTGAAGTACAAAATCAAAGAGTGGGTTGTTAACCCTAAAACTTGGGCGGCGATCATGGCTTCTGCGGAAACTCAAAAAGTTATCGCAAACTACCACATCACCAACCTTGATCCAAACGAAGTGGCTAAGTTCCTTTATCCGGGACTTGCTCCGATCAAGAAGGTTTCAGACATTTACCAAGACGAAAGCTTGGTTGATGGCGAGATCGTTCTAGGCGATGCATCGTTCTTCGTACCGGACAACAAAGTTCTAGTTGTACCTGACTTTGGTGGAACGCTTTACGGCGCATTCGGTGAGTTCGACATTGCGGAGAACTTGAACGACCCTTCAGCTACTTTGGACAATCCGGCAGTTGGTATCTACACTTTCGTAGACGACAAAGGCTTGGAACATCGCGAGTCACCGCACGTAAAAGTCGTGTCGGGTTTCAACGGAGCACCAAACTTGCTTCGTGCGAACGATGTGTTCGTAGTGTCTGTTTAATGTGAATTAAGGCACGTCCGTTCGTCCTGGTTTCGGGCGTGCTTTGTCTAGGGGTCATGGGTAACTGTGGCCCCTAGGTTTTTTAAACCGGGGAAAGGAAAACCAGATGGCTAAGAAAAAACCACAGGAGCATGAAATGGCTCATCAAGAAATGATGCAACCAAAAGAAGAGTCGATTCAAATGGCGGTTGTAGAGAAGAAACCAGAAGTTAAAGAAGGAATGGTGAAAGCCATTTCTGCCGTAAACATGGCGCTAAAAGTTCCTAATATGCCGGGCGTGTTTCAGTTTGAAATGGACAAAGAAATTGAATTGCCAAAGGAAGTTTACGAGGCACAGCTAAAACGCAATAAGAAAATCTTTAAATAAGGGATTTGAGGGATCATGGACTACTCTAGCCGTTACATTGACGAGGACAAGATTGATAAGATCCTAGCGGATTTAAACATCGAAGGTCTATCGGATGATCAGGTTCAGAACATTCTCGATCGTGCGGAGGGTGATCTAGAAACCGAACTGTGCGAGCGGTTCGTGGTTCCTCTTATTTCTGAAAATGGAGATCCGTTCTTTAAAGCGCCAAAGTTTGCACAGCAAAAGGTTTTAAATGCGATCTATGCCAAGATCCGATCCATCATTGGTAAAGACAAGGATCGCAATATCGTGGTGGATGCGACCCAGCGTTATATCGATGTGCATGAGCAGGATTTCAAGCAACACATTAAGACCCTTTTGGATTCTAAAAAGAAGTTCGGATTTAAGTTAAACACCTTCTCAGAGGGATCTTACGAGCCTACGCAGTCAATTGGCCTCGCGCGTGCGAATAACGACATTGTAGTTGAACCAGACCCAGACATTCCACTTTTCTAACTATGGCAATATTTGAATTTAACGAACTTGATATGCCGGAATTTGAGGACAAGCTGACAGCGCCACGCCGTAGGCTGTTGCTTGCGGATATTAGTGCGTTAATGTTGTCTCAGCGCTTGGAAGTATTCGACACTGAGAACGATGGGCAATGGGCACCGTTATCGGTTCAAGCGTATCGTGCGCGGTTAAGTAAGGTTCCAAGCAAGAATCGACGCAAGAAAAATGCGGTTAAGATCCTACAGGATTCCGGTGTATTGAGGCAGTCGTTTACTAGCGCTTCGGGGCCGGGGTCATCTCAAAAAGAAGTTGAAGTGACCGACGATATGGCGCGAATTGCAACACACGTCGAATATGCGGCAATCCATAACTACGGTGGAACGATTAAGCACCCCGGAACTAAAAACGGATTCGGTCGCGGCATTAGTATTCCAGCGCATTCGATCACAATACCGGCAAGACCTTTTGATCAATTCCGCGAAAAGGATAAGCAAGAGATCGAACTTTTAACGAGGAAATTTTTAGATGAGTAATAATTTAACGGACAGATTTAAAACGCCCATTTCGATCGTGTCGGGCGGTTTGGTTGGGGACAATCTCTTGTCACAGCTTAAAGCCGATATGATTTTGCAGAACGTGTTTAAGGCCATGTTTGGGAATGCGGGCGAGCGCATCTTTATTGATAAGATTCCATCGTATAACGAAACCATTTTCCCGTTGATTGAGTTCTATTGGGGCAACGAAGTATTTCAGGACGGCGTTACTATTCTAAGTGGAAACATTCAGGGCCGCATTTTACTTCCCACTAAAATCGACACGGCTACGGATACGAACGTGCAACGCAAGATTGCGAATTGTATTCAGCGATTCTTAGGATCAAAAAAACACAATTTATTTTCTAACGTAAAAGGTTTGACCGAGTTTGGTTATAACTCCGAATGGAAATATGACCGATTGGTTCCGATCAGTGCGGGGTTAGTCGTTCCAGCCATTGAATTTAATATTCCCTACAAGTTTGACCTTACTTGGTTGCGTCGAAACAATGAAGACGTGGACTACATGGATAACTTAGATGCCGAGCTAGTTGGTTGGGTTGAAGAATACAGAATTATAATTAAAGACGATAATGACAATGTAATTAAATCGGAGGAGATTCTAAGTGAAACAGGGCAAACAAACTAAAACTTTAAAGGTGCGTAGTCTGAATGGACTAATGACACCCGTTCGTTATCGTGGCGAGATTGTGAGAATCCGCGACGAGGCGATTGAGTTTAACCTAGATGAACTCCCATACGAAAGCAAACTTCACATTGAAGCCGCAATTAATCAGGGCGCGGTAGAAAAAGTGGTTGAACAAAAAAACCCTAATAAGGCTCAAGGAGAAACTGAGAAATGAATTTTTCTTTTACAAGAAACCCGTCCACAAAAGTTGGTATTGAAATCAATACGTCCGGCTTAACACAAGCCGATAACGAACTCGTTATTATTGGTCGCCGTGCTGCGTCTGGTGGTTCTGCTACCACTAACGTGCCTGTGCAAATTGAAAACTACGGCGATCCTGTAGCGGTTGCAACTGAAGTTGTGACTAGATTTGGTTCATCTTCAGAAATCGGTGCAATGATTATTGCAGCGGTTAAGGGTGTATTTTATAGCGATATGGTCACTAAGAAATATCCGACCATTAAAGCGATCGCAATGGCTAACGACGACGACGAAACCGACTTGGCTGCGACTCTTGCGGCAAACATTGGATTGCCAATGCCGTTCGTGGTTGTTCCATTCGTTGCGACAAACTCGACTGCGCGAGGAGCTTTAAAGACTCACTTGACTGCTATCTCTGCGGCTGATCGTGGTGATAACGCTCAGTTTGGATCATTTGGATTTATTGGGTCTTTAGATACATTGTCCAACACAACTACTGCGGGTGAGGCGATTGCTTCTGAGTTGATCTGCGTGCCTTGGTTGCGTGATGGCGCGGGTTCACCTGTGAATAAGGTTTACGAAGTGGCTTCGGCTTATGCTGCGGTATGCGCTTCTAACGGTCAGCCGTTCCTTCCGTTGAATGGAATTGTGATCGGTGGATTGTCTGCACCGGCTTCTAAGTCTGATTGGCACACTTCAGGCGATGCTGGATCGATTTCATTAGGTCTAGCTTCTGGCGCGGTTCCTCTATTCGTTAAGAGTGACGGAACGATTGCAATTAGCCGATCTGTTACCACTTACCGCCCTAGTTCATCTGCTGCGGATTCGTACTATGATATGCAGGACTGGCAGGTTCTTTACTACTACCGCAAGAACGCTTACTTGCTGTCACTTCAACCACGATACAAGATTGCGAAGGCAACGGATCAGAAGCTTAAATCACTTCTTTCAGAGCTTATCCAGCTTGCGAAGGATTTTGAGACGCTTGAAATGTTCCAGCACGTTGACCAATTGGTTGATCAGTTTTCGGTTCAGCGCCCATTAGATAACCGTCATGCGGGTGTGTACAACATTCCGGTGAACGTGGTTCCGGGATTCCACAATAAAGGGATCGGCGTTGTAGGAACAACTCAATTTGATTCATTCGCAATCGCATAAGGTTTACAAAATATTATTTGTTTAATAATGTAGGGCGCATGATAAAAAGAGAATTAGCATCTGTTAAAGAATTATCAGACGTCCTACATTATGACCCGTTTGCTGGAGTTTTCTACTGGAAGAAAAAAGTAAATCGAGCAACATATCCTTTACGAGTTATTGGAACACCAAAAAATAACCCTAAACATTATCCAACCGTTTGCTATAAATCATATACTTATTTAGCTCACAGGGTTGCTTGGGCTCTTTACTACGGTGATTGGCCAAAGTGTGAAATCGATCATATTAACGGGAACAGACAAGATAATAGAATCGATAATCTTAGAGATGTTTCTGTTTCTGAGAACCAAAGAAACGCAAAGATACATCGTGCTGGTCGTCTATGGGGCGCAAGCAAGGTTGGAAATAGGTGGCAAGCTACTTATATTGAGCCTGTAACAAAAAAACGCCACTATTTAGGGCTTTATAAAACAGAACAGGAAGCACATCAAAAGTGTGTTGATTTTGAAAATAATCGAAAACAAAAATAAGGAGAATTTTTATGGCTACAAAACTATTCGCCTCTAGGGCGTTTCTATTAATAAATGGCTTCGAAAGCCTTCACCTTCGCACCGCTAACTTAAAGTGCAGTGAATCACTTGCACGGGTTGAAACGATGACTCGTGATCGTTCAAGCGCGGGTTACAAGTACGGAAACCGATCGATCCAGATCAGTGCGACTTTCGACATTGAAAACGCACGCGCTCAAATTGATCCGGCAATTGCTGATCCTACCAAGGAAGTTA
>ERZ724522.1231-NODE-1231-length-14154-cov-19.941698_pt1 | contig 14154 bp, 23 predicted proteins | sample MGYA00376055_ERZ724522 | MGnify/ENA primary metagenome ERZ724522 (study PRJEB28724, sample SAMN07190884) | wastewater metagenome | isolation source: effluent of sewage treatment plant in Hong Hong | place: Hong Kong | collected 2016-03-17 ... | reverse complement strand
GTATTATTGCCGCCGTGTCGGGAGTCGTAGCGATATTCGTTATCGCAGCACTCCTTCCATGGACTACTATCAGCGCCGGAGATAGAGGCGTAGTCCTCCAGTTCGGAGCATTCAATGGTACCGTTCTCGAGCCTGGTTTTCACTTCTTGGTACCAGTGCGAGACCACGTTGTTGAGTACACGGTCCAACAGCAGTCATATCCAATTGACTCTGCGCTTACCTATACTAAGGATGGTCAGATTGTAAACGTACAAGCAAGCTTGATTTACCATATTGAGCCAAGGGATGTTGGAATCTTGCACAGGGACATTGGTACAGACTACGAGAAAAAGATTATTAATCCAGTTGTTCAGGAGCTTATTAAAAATGAGTTTGGTAGGTTCACTGCCATTGAGATTCCACAGTCTCGTCAGAAGATTTCAGAAGCAATTGAAGCGACTACAAGGGAGCGCCTATCAGTAAACAATATTGTTGTAGATGACTTCGTTTACAAGAATGAGGATTTTAACGACGACTACGAAGCAGCAATCGCCAGCAAGCAAATTGAAGAGCAGAATGCATTAAAGGCAATCAATGTAACGAAGCAAGCGGAAGAGTCTAAGAAACAAGCACAGCTGAAGGCTGACTCAGATGCTTATAAGACACAGAAGGAGGTAGAGGCTCTAAGAATAGGAGGAAGCGAGTATGTGCTTAAGCTACAGGCTGAAGCACAGAAGACTATTGCAGAAGCCCAGCTTGAGTTTGCAAAGAAGTCCAATGGAAGTGTTCCCCAAACACTTACAATTGTGACTGGGGACGGCAATATGCCGACAATCCCATGGCTACCTCTTAAGTAGTTTTACTACATATTGGTAACCAAAACAAGAGGAGTACCATAGCGGTACTCCTCTTTTTCTGCTATACTGTGGTCCTTACCACCTTCCCTCTACCACAATGTCTTACAAAATTACCGTTGAAAAAATAGTAACAGAAACAAAGGAGACTGAAGACTACAGGAGAACTGGAGCAAAGGCACCAGACGGCTCGGATGTATATGCTTATGTAAATGTTACTAAGCCGGTTACTGAAACAACTGTTGTTTATCAACAGAGAACAGAGAAGGAAATAGAAATTAAGCCACTGATAGATGCTTTTAATAAAGCCATCATGACATATTGACAATATACAGTAGTTGTGCTATAATCCGAAATTGTTTGCTCCTTCAAACCATCGAGACACCCTTCAGGTTCAGCCCTACCACGAGTAGAGTTGATATGGAGGGTGGAGTAAGTACCAACCTCTCCCGTCCTCATAATGGGGGGATGAAAGGATAGCTCGGCCAAAGGTTTATATCTCGATATGTAATCAGCTCGGCTATTCCTCTGTAGTTTGGCAGAGTCTAACAGAATAAATATATAACTGCCTTAAGCTGTTGTAACCAACGGGCAAGGAAGCGGATTGCAAACCCGCTATATAACAAGGGTTCAATCCCCTTCATCAGCTCTTTTGTTCCTGACCACAAAGCCTATTTCTTACCACCTTTTCCTATGTCCAAGTCCGGACGCAAAATGATTCGAGCTCCGAAAGAAGTTCGAGTCTTAAATTTCCGAGCTATCAGCTCTAACCTCGGAGTAATTTCTTATCTCAATGAAAAGAATGAGCACGTTGACGACCTTTATAACATCAATGACCCAAAGGCGTTTGACACTCTCTGTTACGTCCCAGTAGGACGACAGGTGTTTGCGACTCTTACTCCAGACGGAGCAGACGAAGACAAGCACCCAGAAGTAGCGTCAGCTCGTATGATTTAGACCCAGGGGCCTGCATAGCGGGTACCGATGCCTTATAGATGTTGACAGGCGTATGGCAGTTTTCCAAACTGAGTGAGTAGGCGCGATACCCACATGGGGCTCCAATTAAAATTAAAGAGGAAGCTAAGGATTCCTTCCTGCCAAATAAATAGAATCCAATTTGTAGCTGGGTAGAGTAACGGCAACTCATCAGGCTCATAACCTGAAGATTGGGGGTTCGACTCCCCCCCGAGCAACCAAGTTAGTATGACTTTATTGGCTCTGAGAATCCTAAAAGGATTCTCCAGCACTACCTATTTACGAGGAGTCACAGTCCCGTATACTGGACGTTTTTATTTCTTCCTACCAACTTGTGAAGTGCGTATCCACAATAAACCATCTGGGCAATGGAGAGGAATGCCCGAGATAGAACCACAGATAAACGAAGTAGTTAACAAGAGAAAAAGCAAGAGGAGAAAGAATGAATATGCCAGCATTACAATCAGGCTTAGAAAGAGACTACGCAATGGTCTGGGCGACTGGTATTATCGTTTATTTTAATTACAATAACAAGGCATGTACAGAATGCTCCAAAAACTCATCATAATGATTTGCCAGCAGAATAATTGTAGCTACGAAATTATATCTGATGAAATTAATGGAATAATGACAATTACAATTAGAAGAAATTAAAGAAGAATGTCATCGTTCGAATCCGATATGCCATACCAATCGTAACATTTTATAGTGCTAATCGTATCATATTGATACGTTTTAATACATAGTGCAATTGTAAATGTTACATAAATACTGTATAATGGTTATGTACTATAAAAGTAGTGTGACTCCCTGTTGGGGAGAAGGTATTGGAGCAACTCTACCGCAGGGCTAACATTATTTTACCCAGTCTACCACATGGGAAAACTATCACGAACAAAGGGGCATTCTTTTGAGAGGAAGATAGCAGGGGAGTTCAGGGATGAGCTAGGATTTAAGGAGGCAAGAAGGCAGCTTGAGTATCATACGAGAGATGCTAGAGGAATAGACATCCAAAATACTTACCCTTTCGCTGTGCAGTGCAAACGCAAGCGCGGCTATTCATCGGTGAACACAATTAAGGATGTAATGTATGATGACAATTTGCCGGTTCCGCTTCTTATAACTCAGGCAGACAGAGACGAACCAATCGCAGTTTTGTATTGGGAAGACCTAAAGTCTATTCTTAAATTAGTTAATTCATATAATAATCTATGCCTAAAACGGAAATAGAATTTGTTCCTGATTTTGAGTTCGAAGGAGATGAAGGGATAACTGCCGAGCAAATGGATAATATAGTTGATAAAGTTATGCAATGCCCATCATGGGATGCATGGGAGTCGGGTAAGAAAGGCATGAGAAGTGTTATTATTGATATTGACGGGACTCTAAGTAATTGTGTCCCGAGATTAGAGTTTGATTCAAGCAATAAATTGAACTGGGAGAAGTTCTTCAAGGGCATGGAAAATGACCTGCCGAACGAATGGTGCGTCAGGCTCGCTCAAATTTATTACAAGATGGGATTCATTGTTTACATTGTTACTGGAAGACCATCTGAATATATGGATGTTACAAAGAAATGGCTTGATAAGTGGTCAGTTCCATACGACTTCCTTTACATGAGAGAGGAAGGAGACTACAGAAAAGACGATGTAGTGAAGAGAGATATTCTACATGCACTACTGCCGAAGAAAGAGCTTATTGAATTCGTTGTTGATGACCGGCAGGTGGTAGTTGATATGTGGAGAGATGAAGGGCTTACTTGCTTACAATGCAAACCACATGCAGAATGATACGCCAATCCCGAGGGCAGAGAGGAGGAGAATGATGAGAGACACTGCTAGAATTCATAAGATGATGGCAGTCAATCCAAAGACTAGTGAATATGATAGGCTAATAGCGCATGGACAAGTTATAATTCATGAGATGTCTGAGATACAGCAGAAAATGCTTGGGCTTGGATACACGCCGAAAGCATTCAGAATGATTCGACAGGAAGAGCTTACAGACGAATGGAATGAGCAGGTTGAAAAGCTGGAGGGAATACAGGAAAGAATAAGTGAGATTGAGAAAGCTAACGCACCTAAAAATGAAACACCTAACCAACTCACAGCTACGGCAAGCAATAGAGAGAGCGGTATTATCCTCTCTGAACAAGGACAACACAACAAGTAGTCAAATCATAGATGCAATATTTGTCGAGCTGATGAATCTTGTAAAGGAGACTGAATAAGAGTATACTTTCGTCCACATCTACCACTTCCCTACATACCCATGGGATTCTTCCCCACCCTATACGCTCACTGGAGACTAAACTCCATGGTGCGAGTTTGGCGTAAGAGCGCAAAGCTTCTTACAAAGATAAATGACTTCATGGCTCAATACGCTTCTCCGGAACAGAAGAAAGACTTCGAGACAGCAGTTGCCAGCCTTATGGCAGTAATGAACAACGTTGAGACTAACGTTGAAGACAATATCATCTCCGACCTCAAGGAACGTGTTTAAGGCTAAATTTACCTTCGGCCTCTGTCTCCTGGCAATTGTTGCCGTAATGCTTTTCCAATGATTAGAATTGCTTTCGATGTTGACATTTGTTTCGATGACGAGGCTGTCTCTCTCGCCAAGGTTAACTTCAAAGTATGAAATTCCTTATTTTCACATTATTGGCATTCCTAATAACTTCTTGCGCTGCCGCGCTGGGATGGATGAATGCTTCAGAGTCAGAGAAAAATAAGATGATGATACAGGTGTATATTGTCGGAGCAATGACTTACCTCATTCTTTGTATGCTTGCTCTATTTATTTCTATACTCCCAACCCCGTGACATGGAACTATCGCATCTTCAGGCATAAAAATAAATATGCCAACAAGGTTACATATTGGTATGCGCTACATGAAGTTTTTTATAACGACGAAGGCAAGCCGTTTACCTATGCAACCGAACCTGATGCTGTTGGAGACAGTATTGATGACCTTGTTGCTGGTATTACTTTAATGCTTAAGGACGCTAAGGATTGTAAGAAGGGCGTTCGAAAAGGGAAGAGGGTTAAGATACTAGAGGAGGATGATTTTGAAGAGGGCGGTTGTTACTATTCTTTTATGGTCGCAGAAGAGAAGGAATGGAGGTCTGAATCTGAGAATGCTATACCATTTTCCCTTGCCATAGACAGCATTTATAATATTCCAAGCAATTCAAAATGCCGAACAACTTTGCAAGAGCAAAAGGACTCGGAAAGTGGGGTGAGAAACAAGTAATAAATCATTTAATGAGTAAGCCAGGCACCATCATGGTTAATGATGTTGCCGAGGATAAGGAGTGGCAGAACAAGGGAATAGATATTGTAGTTACAGACAAGACTGGAGAGTGGACGGCGGATGTCAAGCTAGACAGAATGATTGCTCGCACTGGCAATCTATTTATTGAGATAATGAGTAGCGACAAGACAATGGGAAACATGGTAACTTCTAGTGCTGATTACTTCCTGTATCTTGACCCATTTAATTGTAAGTTATTCACAATCAACCGCCAGAAGCTTTTTGATTTTTGGCATGACAATCAGAAGGATATTGTTACCAAGGAGGTGGGAAAGAGTGAGAGGAAAACAAAGGGCTTTCTCATAACGGTTGAATTGATTCAGGAAATAGGGCTTGCAATTGTCGAGGACATTTACGTTGACGGAGCTAGGAAAAATAAGATATAATTTATTGTATTACCACCCAATCCTACCTATTCCCCACTCAGATACAGCAGAGGCAGAGAAGCGTAGATGTTCCTACTGTTTTGGTTCTGGCATAAAGACTTACAAAGTATTTATGAAACAAATTCGATGTTCGCACTGCGGTGGTAGTAAGAACTGTTTGAGTCCTATGACCTGCAAAAGATGCATCCAATTTGATAAGGAACAAGACGCAGAGTTTTCTATTCCACATTCCCCCCTATGACAACACCAACCTCCCCATCGGCCAGTGACGCTCTACAGAAATTTAATGTAACTGTCGAAGATTTCAAGAAGAGTGCGGAAAAGCATGGAATAACACGCTGGAATATCCACGATTGCAGTTACTGTAGATATAAATGTGGCTACATCATCCAAGGTGACACATTGTTTTACGATGTTGGTTGCGGTTGTATTTTTAACCCACCAGAGGAAAGAGACTGGAGCAGCTTAGTAAATCACTACGCAATGCAAGAGAACCCTGAATACATCAAAGAAATGAATATGTTTTGGCACTTTCCAATCATTCCATGATTCAAGAAACAACATCATCGGCTCTACAGAAAGCGAGGGAGATTGCGGCACTAGAAGCGAAAGCACTACCAGCTCCGTTTTTCGATGGCAATACAGATGATGGAAAACGATTGATATTGAGCGGCAATCAAAAGGACAGCAAGTACGCTTTCGATGTAACAACCCAACAACTTTTAGGACCATCGTGGTACATCGAAGAATCTGCGAAGGAAAGAAATGCAACTTGTGACTTCTTGATTGAGATTCGCAACGCCTTCCCCTCCATCCATGCCGAACTGGAGAAGGTAACTGCGGAGCGTGATGAGCAAGCCGAGGAAATCAAGAGGCTGCGGGAGGCGTTGGAGTGGTACGCTGGGAAAAATCTTGAAGGTAGCTCACACATTGCAGAGAAAGCATTATATTCCCACCAATCTCATGCCTAGAGAATGTTACATACAACACCTTCGGCAACATGGAGGAGTGGAAGAGGTGATATATATACAGAAAGCAGAAGGCTCTCCTCATTCTGGCTATGACAATGCAGTCGCCCGTTCTTATGTCGGTGGCTCAATAAATTGCAAGCACAAGTTTGGCATGGCAACGCCCGTTGACTTCTATAGATTGTTAGCACATTGCCAATTATGTGGATGCAGTGTTTCACTAAAACAACTTTCCTTCTCCCTATGACCCACTCAGATACAGCAGAGGCAGGGGAGAAAATGAAATGGCAGATGCCATTCCGAGAGTGCCCTGATTGTGGTACAAAGACCAATTCATATTCTGGTACAACATGGAATATGAAAGACCTTAGGGGGATGTTCCACACGTTCTGTTGCGTGAATGAAGATTGCGGACAGACTTTCCAATACCCCCCACTACCATGACTACCCACACCCCATCACCCACTGACGCTCTACAGAAAGCGAGGGAGATTGCGGAGCTTGAAAAGAAACAGTCAAAAGACTGGTTCACTGACGATGATTCAGATATTGATTCACCTGATGGCCTCATTGCAACTTGCCATGATAGCGACGACCATGCGCCATTTATTGTCGCTCTCCGCAACGCCTTCCCCTCCATCCATGCCGAACTAGAAAAAGTAACGCAACATAGAGAAGAACTCCTAGCTATGGTCAAGAGTATCGGTAAAGGTGCATTGGTACACTCGGAGGCTAACAAAGTCCTTACTGCCGAGCGTGATGAGCTACTGAAAGGGTATAGGGAGATGAGATTGGCGATTATAAGAACGAAGCAAGATGTTAGTGCGATGAGAGATTGTCGTGTATATGAGAAGGACGAGATAATAAGTTATCTTCATGACCTCCTCACCTCCTTCCCTGAAATCAAATGAGAAAAGATGAAACACCATCGGCAATGTACAATGATTTAGTAGAGGCGATAGTGAAGGCTGTGCATGAGGTCAGAAGCGAGTCGTTTCTAAAACCGCACGAAGGAGTACCGCTGTTCCAGCAGTTCAATTCTACTACAGGGACTCTCGACCGCCCCATCACCCTCGAAGATGTGTTGAGGGCAATATTATTTAAGGCCAATTATTACTGTGTCGATACTGGCGGGCGGTTTTGGGAACTTCAAAATGTACAAGACCAACGCCATTGCCTTGCGAAATGGCTCCTCGGCAAATCACTCTCAGAACAATCCTCTGAAACAATATCTTTCCTCCATTCTCTTCTTTGCAAGTCATGACTAAACACACTACAACATTGGCTCAGTGGGACGCAAAGGCCGACCAACAGAAGGTGGAATGGCTTGCGACTAACATCCTGAAGTTCCATCGAAGGAATGTCGGGGCTTACGGAATGGAAGTGTGGTCTGAGTATTCAGAGGGTCCCGTGTCTGGTCGGGCCGATAGAGTGATAGGCGTTTTTAACCCCCTCACCGACCAAAATCATTGGAGACAGGTAGAGGAGAAGGTGATGGAGAATGATAATCTGTGGATGGAATTTATTAAACGAATAACCATAGAGAAAGAACGGGTTGTGATGCTTCCGTGGGAAATTGGAATGATTGACTACATGAAAGCCGACCTACCCACTCGCGCCCGTGCTCTTTACCTCGCTTTCCAAAGACACTATGACAGCGGCAAATAAGAATAGGAGTATAAATTGTGAACGCTGTGGCAATGAAAAGAAGTGTGTTTCTTATCAATGTTGCCCGCACTCTCCCGACTGGTTTTACATGCAAGGTATGTCATCGGCAACGTGCAGGATTTGTGGTGGAACTGTTACTAACCCTGATTTCCGTGAAGGACAACAGACATTCCCTGAAAAGGTAATATCACTCGAATCGAAGCTGAAGATAGCGATGGAGGCTTTGGAGGTAATCAATCATGATATAACTCCTTGGGTTCGTTCTGACCAATTTAGTGAATGGAATGATGCTGTGAGAAGCGTAGAATCTGTTTCCAGACAAGCCCTCTCCCAACTATCTCTATGACTACTAAGAAGCCGAAGTACGGGATTGCCTCAATGCTTTGTTCAATCTGTGGAAGGGTTTATTCTTATTTTCGTTGTCCAAACTGCTATGGATATTTATAATTCAAATCTTCAGAGCGTGAGTTCAACACGCGGAGAACTTTGGCATTGCAAAATAAAATTACATGTGGTATATTTGGAAAAATGTCTAACACCAGAACGCCATTGCGCAGCGCACGCCGAAGACTTGGCGCTACTAAGCGTGCAATGATGGGAAAGAAGGTCGGAAGGGGTGCAAGACGTAAAAGCTTTAAGAGATATTGATAGGGCTCTCTAGGGGGCGGTAGCTTTGATAGTCAAAGCGCTGGCCTGAAACCCCAGAGAAGGCTGTTCGACTCAGCCCTGCCCCACCATATAATGTTCATTTTGCGTTGTTCGTATAGCGGCAATTACATCTGGCTGTAAACCAGACGCTCCGGCTACGGGGGTTCGAGTCCCTCACAACGCACCAAACTCCATTGGTTTAGAAGAAAAATATGGCCCTGCGAAGGCTAAGATGATAGTGCGAATCTATCATGGAGTACCACTTTGTCCATTGTTTCTTTCACAGCGTAGGAGTATAATATGCCCTAGCATCGTTACTGAATAAGGGTCTGTCAGAAAGCCCTAAAGTGCACTGGACGGAATGAGTGTCCGCGAGGTGGCACCCGAAAACATCTTACATGATTCAATTTCTGAATAGGGTTGTGGGTAATAGTCCGGAGTAATTACCGGACTGGAAGAATCCCACCGGTGCTAATCAGACCTCCACTCGCAGTCTGTGGAGAGGTGCGGGGATGACTGTCGGTTGCTAGCATAACAGAATGGCCGCACCTCCCTGGGTCTATAGCTCAATAGTAGAGCTACTGGCTCTTAACCAGTTTACGTCGGAGCATTACCGACTAGACCCACCAACATAGGCATATAGTTTAATGAATAGAACACAAGTCTTCGAAACTTGCAGTATTGGTTTGATTCCAATTGTGTCTACCATATGCTATAATAGCTCACCTATGCTACCACTTAAAATATTCGGAGAGCATGACGAAGCGACAATCGCCCAGATAAAAACATGCCTTGAAGCCGGTGGCGAAGCCGCTGTCCTCTGCGCAGACGGACACAAGGGATATTCTCAACCAATAGGTGGAGTTGTGGCATACAAGGACTTTGTTTCAATTTCTGGAGTTGGGTATGACATTGCATGTGGGAACATGGCAATAAAGACGGACGCTAAACTAGCGGACGTTATTAAGGATATGGATAAGATAATGGATAGAGTTGTTAGTGAAGTTTCTTTCGGCGTTGGCCGAGTTAATAATACCCCAATTGACCATGAGCTCTTCGACTCAGAAGTCTGGAAAATCCCGCTCGTCTCAGCGCTCAGGGACAAAGCCGCAGCTCAGCTCGGAACAGTTGGCTCGGGCAATCACTATGTGGACATCTTCTCGGAAGAGGATGGTACCGTATGGGTCGGGGTTCATTTCGGTTCTCGAGGTCTTGGACACGGGATTGCAACTGGATTCCTTAAGCTCGCCGGAGGAGCTGATGGAATGGATGTACCACCGACTCTCGTGGCAGAGGGAGGAGAATTGGGAGCCAGTTATCTTTCGGCAATGAAGCTAGCCGGTGATTATGCATATGCCGGAAGAGAGTATGTGGCAAGACACGTTGTTAAAAACATTCTAGGAGCTAATTCTATTGAAGAAATTCATAACCACCATAATTATGCATGGAAAGAAACTCATAACGGACAAGAAATGCTCGTCGTTAGAAAGGGAGCAACACCTGCTTTCCCAGGCCAAAAGGGTTTTGTCGGTGGCTCAATGGGAGATGATGCTGTCATTATCGAAGGCGTTGAAAACGAAGTTAGCAAGGAATCTCTTTATTCTACTGTGCACGGAGCTGGTAGGGTCATGTCAAGGACAGCAGCTCGTGGCAAGTTCGTCAAGGATGAGCAAGGCAAGAAGGTGCGTCAGCCAGGGCTTGTCAGGCACGATGAAATGATGAAGTGGATACACGACAAGGGCGTTGTTCTCCGTGGGGCAGATTTGGACGAAGCTCCGCAGGCTTATCGCAGGCTTCCAGACGTATTAAAGGAACATGCTGGTACCATTAAGATTTTACACACACTACGTCCAATAGGAGTCGCTATGGCTGGTAAAGACATATTCGACCCCTATAAAGACTGATTTTCTAGCTAATAATTCGGTATCCTGTAGCCATTATTATAGAGCCTCATTACATCTTTTAGCCAGTCGGAACCGTCGTGACCGACGTATCTGCTGGCTTTTTCGAGTGTCGGCATCCCTCCATAGTAATTAGACCAGAGGCGTTTGAAGTCATTAAATGCCTCTTCTTTTGACGCATAATCTCTCGGACGTTTAGTTGTCTTGTCTTTTATCCCAAAGCAATTATTTACACCGTCAGGCTTTGGCGCTGGCAATACTATTCCGCAGGTGCACCCGCATGTTTCGTGCCCAGCCACTGCATGTGCTAGGGCATCAATGTCAAAACTACTTAATGAGGACTGCGACTCCGAACTTGCGGAGGATGTTGACTGCAACGCTGATTCCAGCGGCAACGTAGACGGAGTTCTCTCCGAAATCCATATTACCAACTGTGCTGAGAAGGTAAGTAGCTCCAGCACCAGAAGCAGCCAAAGCCGCTCCCTTAATGATTGAAATGATTTTTTCACCATGCGTTTTCCAGAATATGCTAAACATAAATTAAGGGGTAATTAAGAAGTAGACCATGTAAATAGATAAGGTTCGACATTCATTAGAATGCCGTTATGACGGTATTCCCAGTGACAATGGATTCCAGTTGAATGCCCTGCTCCTTGCATGCCTGGCGCACCGCCCATAATCGCTACAGGCTCTCCCTGCGAAACGAATGCTCCGTTCTTAACTAAGACCCTTTCGCAGTGTGCTAGTAGACTCTGACGAGTATCCCCCTCCCTTTTGTAGGGCAGTGAGGTAATAGTAATGTGGTTCCCAAGCATCGGAGACGATGCTACCCCCACATAGCCTTCGTGCGGTGCAAAGAGAACCACATTTCTAGTGCCTGCTACTCTGGGAGCAATGTCAAGTCCTCCATGGATACCGCTTCTTGTATAAGAGACGGGTGTCATAAAGTGTTGAGTGACCCTAAAATCAACCCCTGGTTTTCCTTGAAGAATGTATGGAATCATTATATTTTTTTGGAAATTTTATCAGCAATAATCTCAAGCCCTTTAGCCCCTAGGAAACCAAAGACACCAGCGGATACGAAGTGCCAATTAGCGTCTGGCGTTACAATGCTCATCATAAGGGCACCCATTAGGCCAGAGAATCCAGACACAAAAACATTCGCCCCGAGCATAAAGGAAATCCTCCTTACTGAAATAGGCGGAGAATCAGAGTTGAGGAGCATAGACAGGAACCGTGCCACTCCACCCATCGACGCAAGTAAAGCCCATATCAGCACGTCGTCAATTTCGCTTTTCATTTTCATTAGGAATTTTTATATAAATTGTCAAAGTATATCTTGAAGTGTAAGTGACCTTTCTGTGCTTATCCAGTTATCTTCAATCAAATCTTCTCTTTCTGCGCTTGAGAGAAAAGACTCATACTCCTCTGGTACTTGCAGGGCATATTGCCGAGTAATGCTATTATACTTCCACGGTAGCAAATACTGAGTGACAGTGCTTGGGCCTTCATTATTCTGAAGAAGTGCAGCACTTCTTTCTTTAGCATGGGCCAGTGAATCAAATAAGAGAAGTTTCATTAGTAGGTTGTGTAATACGTATTTATGTCCGTTGAAGCAGTCGAGCGATTGCCAGAGCTAAGAGCGGTATCATAGAAAATAATCTCACTCAATCTTCCATCAAAAAACGGTGATACACCATAAAGCCTTCCTCCAATTTCTGGATTACCTGTAGTCACCTGTGTGTTACCTGAGGTTGCCGATGATTCACTTCCGTTATTTACTTTTGCATACAATGTACCTGACTCATGCCTCATTTCAGCAATATAGTCTGTAGACGTGGCAATTGTTGGGCCTGCATAATCTTCGTTTCCATCCCAATTGTAAAACTTCATTTTGTCTGTTCCTGCTAGATGCAATCCTGCATAGCCAGATGTATCACAGAAAATTGTATCATACTGATACGATGCCAAGGCACCTGTGTCAATTGCATCTGCTACGAATACTACAAATATAGTACTAGCCGATGCTGATATATAGTTTGCAAGCGTTGCTGATGTAACCATCCTGTCATTACTACCATCGAAATCAAGTGACACTTTCCCGTCAACGCCAGCTACAATAGAGCCAGAAGAGACAATTTTAGGCTGAGAAGCGGCAGTAGATTGCGTCATGTCTCTTGCATTACCGCTTTGGTCATACCAAGTGACTACAAAACCATCTGTAGCACTGCAAAATGATGTAAGACTAGACGTATCCATGTCATTTCCTGAAAAGCCTATATCTTGCTCTGCATTGTCTGACGACCTTCTGACTCTGAGACAGTTAGTCTGAGCAGAGCGCAGCTTACGAATGGAGAAGGCGGCAGTGGACCCCGTAACTGTATCAAGCAAGAGTGAGCCTCCCGCAGGTGCAGAGAACGGACCGCCAGCGCCTAGAACAAGTAAACGATTCATATTATGCTCCTTTGTAACCGTAGCATGTAACTTTCACGCTTGCACCTGTTGTTTCGTTTGCAGCATAGAGGGCTGTGTTGGCTGTTGGCTGTTTTAACGGAGAAGGCAGTGGAATAGCAACCCCTCCATAAGCTGCGGCAGCAGGGAAAGTACCTATTGTCGTTCCCCCGCTTCCGTCTTGCAGTACAACATTTGTTCCAACAGTGGCATGAGAATTAGAAATAATAACGCTTGTGATGTAGTTTCTTAGCCCTGCTCCAGGCGCACCCATTCCTGAAACAGCAGTAGACGTAGTACCTGTCATTGCTGTTGTTATCGTTCCTATTAACATATTCTCTGGATTAGAATACGGTAATACGATTTGTTTACCTGTCAAATCAGTCACAAAGTCTGTTCTATCATTGTTTGCAACGGGTGAAATCTCTGCATTTACTGCCCGTCCACCAATTTTGATAGGGTTGCCTGAATCCGCGCTATCGTGTGCAACGCTGCCTCCTGTAACTGATGTGACAGTGACATCATTATTCGCACCGAGGTTTACGAGTGCGCCGTCCGTAGAGTCACCTCTCGCCCTATCCCATGTAGCGCCATCATACAGCATCCCATGCGTAATGACATTGGTCGTTGTCGGATTGGCCATGTTGTCTGCCGCAGCAGCAGCAGTAGGAAATTCAGATTCTACCGTGACTGTTCCAGAGATAACTGCTGGGTCTTGAAAACTACCTAGAGACATAAGTTAAAGTGCGTGAGGATATACATAGAGAGTGAATGTTCCGTAGAAGGCTCCTGTCACAGAAGCTTCCTTTACCCTCACTCGGAAATAGCGTCCACGGAGTTCGTCAATGGTTAAAGAACCAGTTGCGGAAGTTTGTGAAACCTTGAATGTTTCGTTTTCGCAGAGACGAGTCCCCGCCGTGGGGAGAGTCCATTCGCTGTAAGGAACCCATGTTGTATTGTCGTATGAGATTTCTACAACAAATAGGGCGTACGCCGTAGCGGAACCTGCGT
>ERZ724522.1230-NODE-1230-length-14160-cov-6.145835_pt1 | contig 14160 bp, 25 predicted proteins | sample MGYA00376055_ERZ724522 | MGnify/ENA primary metagenome ERZ724522 (study PRJEB28724, sample SAMN07190884) | wastewater metagenome | isolation source: effluent of sewage treatment plant in Hong Hong | place: Hong Kong | collected 2016-03-17 ... | reverse complement strand
GGAGCCGGAGCCGAAGCCGGAGCCGAAGCCGTCGCCGAAGCCGTCGCCGAAGCCGGAGCCGGAGCCGGAGCCGGAGCCGAAGCCGGAGCCGGAGCCGAAGCCGGAGCCGGAGCCGGAGCCGAAGCCGTCGCCGAAGCCGTCGCCGAAGCCGTCGCCGAAGCCGGAGCCGTAGCCGGAGCCGAAGCCGTCCTTTGACGGGTCGTACTCGTTGAACCGGATTATCGCCATTTCCCGCCCTCCACTTTGCGAATGGAGGCCGCACCTTCCGGTGTGCAGTCAATCAGCGCACACGCATTGAATACCGTTACCTTGGCCTGTGCGACGGAGAACTTGCACTTGCTCGCTTCAACGCCATGAACGGCGCAGTCAACCAATGTGCCGCCCTTGGTCGCAAACCAAGCCCACATCTGAACCGCATTGGTCAGGTGAATGTTGGCTCCGTCATTGCCGCGATACTCGCCAAAGAGCACGCCAGCGTCCCGGCTGCGCACGATGACCGGACGGCCAATCTCGCCAATTGCATCCCCATGGGTTGCTTCTGGTGTCTTGCATCCGCCGTTGAGCACGGCGCACAGGGCAAGAGCCTGTTCGATTGTGAGTGTCGGTGATTGCATCGGTCTGTCCTCCTGATGTGGGTGGGCGGATTTTTGCCGTGGCACCGCCCTGCCACGGTTAGGCGCGCGCCTAAGCTGCAAGGCGAGGGAAGGCTTCCTCGGCTTTCTTGATTGCCGCCAAAATGATGTCCTTGCCCGACTCGTTGCACTGCCAAGCGGTGTGCGACTGGCCCGTGCGTTCCGTGTTGCCGTGCGTCCTCACGTAGGGCGCTGCAATTGCAAGCTGGTTCAGCCCTTCATAGGCAGCATCAATCAATTCGCGGATGATTTGGTCTTGCGTGGCCATCGGTCTGTCCTCCTGATGCGAGAACAGGGATAGCATTGCTTGCTTTACATGGCAAGCGAAACTTGACAAGCGACGCAAGAAAAACCGCAACCTATTGTAGGATTTAGATTTTGCCTTTTGGCTTGAACGTTTCGATGGCGGCTAGGAAGCTGGCGCGAAGCCCGTCCGCCACGTCTTTCGGCAGGAACCGCAGCTCTGCATCGACCGACTGATGCGGAGTTTCGTCCCCGAGAATTGCAGCGAGAGAAATGCCGAAAAACCGTGCTAATTCCTGAGCATGGATGACGGACGGGTGGGTTTTGCCCTTTTCCCATTGCTGGACGGCAGCGCGCGTCACGCCGACGATCCCGGCAACCTCCTCCTGGGACATCCCCTTAGCTTTTCGCAATGTGTGCAGTTTTGTTCCAAAGCTGGCCATCCCCTCTTCTACGGTGGATTGCCCTTTCTCTGCTGGGAAAGAATTACTTGCCATGTGATGATAGTTTTGCTATCGGATTGGACATGGCTAAGAAACTCACCGCTCCGCCCGTCCTGCTGTATGCCGCCGAAAAGGTGGGCGGGCTGGCACAACTGGCGTCCAAACTCGGAATTGCCCGGCAGGCGATATACCAATGGAAGCGTGTTCCCGCCGAACGGTGCGTCGATATTGAGCGCATCACCGGCATTCCCCGTGCGGAGCTTCGCCCTGATTTGTTTGGAGAGGCCGCATGATCCCGCTGTGCAAACGCGAAAATGGTTTCGTGTATGTTGTTGAGGCATGCAACGGGTTGGTCAAGATTGGCTGGTCGCTCAAGCCGGAAACTCGTGTTGCCATCATCAATTGCCACAGCCCCATTCCTTGCCGTCTGGTGGCGATGTGGAAATCCCCTCTGGAATCGGAGATGCAGTGGCATCGAACGCTGGCTGCTTGTCGCCACCATAACGAATGGTACGAAAATGACGGTGCCGTTGCTGACTTGCTGTCAGCAGTGCGTGGTTTGGGGGTGAAAGAAATCCCTGATTGGGACAGCATCGCACCCACGAGCCGGGCTGCTCGGGTGGCGGAAGGGCGGATGAGAGGGCGAGCCAAACAATCAAAAGCCATGAAGGACCATTGGGCGAACAAGAAGGTCACGGACAACGCCGTTTCGTTCCGTGACTTCCTGCCGTCATCGCCGGAGGCCGCATGACTTGGCTCCATGTGATCCTGATCGGCGGCTGCGCGGCGTCCACCGTGTTCATTGGCCGGTGGATCAAGCGCATCTGCGAGGCTCATCGATCGGACATGAGCGACACGAACGGGAGCGGCGAATGACCGCCGCTGCCGCACTCCATTCCCATGCGCGGATAGCCTGTGCCTATGCCGCGACAGGGCAGACCTTGACCGCAGCCCCCATGTGTCGGCCTGCCCGCCCCCATTCCCGCTGTCTCAACTCAGCGGGCGAGCGCGACCACGGCGCACCATCCGTGGGAGGATGCCGCGCCACGCTTGCGTCCGCCTCCCGCTGCCGCCGCTGGCCTTCTGACCCTCATTCCGTTGTCCATCCGCTTGACCATCGCTTCACTCCTCCGTTCGTCGCTGAACAGGAGGGTAAGCGAAATGGCGTCCAAGCCGGTGGGTGTTTCTTCCGTACCAGCGTCAACGGGGGTGTCTGTGGCGGCGTTGGCTGAAAAGCTCAGCATCCTCGCTGGCAGTGGAAAGCTGGCGGATCGTGAGTGGCGTATTCGGAACAGGTGCCAGTGGCACCGCAAGGCGAAATCATCGGTGCGGCACCTTCTCTACGGAGAGCGCCGTCCAAGTTTTGAAGAGGCGCGTGAGATCGAGGCGGCATACGCCCTTCACTGCGCCGACAAGTTAGAGGCGAACAGGCGGGAAAATGCGGCTCTTGTCGAAAGCATTGTCGGGTTCGCGGAAATGGCTCGCCGCGTGGATGAGGACTTCTACGCATCGCACCTCGAGGCGCTGCGCGAGGCTTTGTCTCGCCTTGGGCTTGAAGTTCCTGAGCCTCGCCGAAAAGACAATGCCGGAGGCAAAGGCTAAGCCGCGCGCTGTCACCCGCATCTATGGACTGGATGCCCGCGCCGAACCCTGTTCCGACTTCCAGCCAGGGGATTACCCGCTGTGACCCCCAACCTCGACCTTCCAGATTTCCTCAACCGCCGCAAGCAAAAGGAGACCCCGCGCGTGCCAGAAACAGCAGTCATCGACCACAAGGACCATATCCTGCCCGATCTCACGAAGGTTGCCCCGGACACTTCCAACGGCCCTGATCGCGACTCCTTCCTGATCGCCATCGGCCACCACGCCAAACTCAAGGAAGCCGAGAAGGCGGCGAAGGCTGGCACCAAGAAGTTCCGGCAATACCTCACCAACAACGGCTTCAACCTGAAAGCCTTCGACCTCGCCATTGAGGAAATGGACAAGGAAGACGGCACCACGCTCGACAACCTGAGCGACCTCAAGCGCTACTTCGAGTTTCTGGACCTGCCGATCGGGCATCAGTTCTCGTTCCTCGACAGCGCATCGCCCGCGGTGAAGCCGCCCGCCGACGTGATGGCACAGGCATTCCTCGAAGGCCGCGAGCGCGGGCTGATGGGGCAGAACCCCGACGACCAGAAATGGCTCCCCATGACGCCGGAAGGGCAGGAGCACCTGCGCGGATGGAACGATGGACAGGCGGTGCTCATGGCCAAGTTCCGCGACATCGAAACCGGCATGACGGAAGCCGAGAAGGCCGAGAAGAAGGAGGCCGAGGCCAAGGCCGCCAAGAAGGCCGCGAAAGCCGCCAAGGCGGCCGAGCCGAAGAAGGGCCGCGGCAAGAAGGACGCAGCGGAAGCCGAAGCGGCAGCAACCGAGGCGTCTGCAACGCCGGAAGACACCAAGCCTGCGGTTCACTGAGCGAGGAACACGTCCATGGGATGGCTGAAGATTGAAAGCGGGGCAGCCAAGAAGGCGTCACAGGTGACTGTGACGCTTTCGGTCCGCAAGTCCGGGAAGGGAATGCTCATCTTCAGTTGGCCGTCTTCGCTCGCCGTCGAGTTCCAACGCTGCGATACGATCGACGTGTTTTTTGGCGATGGCGAGGATGAGGGGAAAGTCATGTTCTTGCCCACCGAGAAGGGGGCATTCAAGCGGGCGCTTCTGAAGAAATCGGTTGTGGTGCGCATGGCTGTTCCCAAGGGTATCCCCCTGAAGCGCAACGTCGCACTCGTACCATACACATGGGATGGGCAGGCAATTATCGTTCCGCTGCCGTATTTCGCCCGCAAGGGTCACGACCCCTACAAGGCGACGGGAGGCACATCGGATGGCGGAAAGCCCGGCTCTCTCGAACTCAACGGGAGCGTCCTCACCCTCGGGACTAGGAATCTGATGGTCAGCAAGCACGAGGCCATCATCCTTGATCTGCTGATCAAGCGGTTCGGCCAGTGTGTCGCCAAGGCCGCGATTCTTGATGCCCTTTATGGCGACGATCCCAATGGTGGGGCCGAAGCCAAGATCGTGGATGCCTGGATCAGCAAGTTGCGGTCCAAGATTGAAGCGGCCGGCATGGAACTTCTGATCGTCACCCATCGCGGCATGGGGTGGGAATTGAAGAGGCCAGTGTCGTGACGCTTACCGTGCTCGCCTTCGATCAATCTCCAACTGCCACCGGCTGGGCCATCGGTTCGCCGAATGACCAGAAGCCGCGGCATGGCGTGTTCGAGATGGACAAGTGGGGCAACAACGAGGGCGACCGCCTGGTTCAATTCCACCGCTGGATGATGGACAAGTGCCAGACCAACGAAGTGTCTGACGTGTTCTACGAGCAGCCGTTCCTGCCCGGCCACGGCAATTTCCACTCCATCGAGCCGCAGTTCTTTCTGATCGGCCACATCAACTTCGTGGCGCGGTTGCTCAAACTTCCGGTCAGGCAGGTCGCCATGGCCTCGTGGCGCTCGCGGTTCCTCGGCACCACCAAGGCCCCGCCCGGACTGAAGGGTGACGCGGGACGGCAGGAACTCAAGAAGATGGCGCTCCGGGCCTGCTCCAAGCGCGGGTGGGTGGTGTGGGACGACAACGCCGCCGAGGCGCTGGGCATATGGGACTACGCCTGTTCGACGCTCGACCGCAACCATTCGAGCAACGCCGGGATATTCGCCGGGCGGCAGGAGTCGAAAATCTGGAACGGAGAGCGGTGATGAGGAACGACTCCCTTCACACCGAACTGGCTGCGCTCCGCCGCGATTACGATGCCGTGGTGGCGGAAAACATCCGCCTCAAGGCGGCGATGACACCGGATCGCACTGCCATCCTCGCGGAAAACCTGGGGCTCACCTACGGCATGGCCCGCATCATCGCATTCCTCGCCACCGGCGGCGTCAAGAGCCGCGACGACATCGCCATGGTCTGCGGCAAGGAAGACTACAACATCCGCACCATCGACTCCGCCATCAAGCGCATACGCAAGATCGCCGGGAAGAAGATCGTCATCACTGCGGTCTATGGCGGCGGCTACGAGTTGCGCGGGCAATATCTGTCTGTCGTCCGATCGATACTGAAGGGCGGGGCGTGATGGGAGTCGGCGCGAATGGTTGATCTCCTGCCGCCTGACCACGCTTTCGCCGGGTGCATGAAGAACGGCTACCGCGCCATCCTTGCCGATCCGGCCTGGAATTTCAAGGCAAGGACGGCGCTTCAGGTTGCCAATCCCGGCAGCCGCCGCGACGCAGAACGCCACTACAACGTCATGGGTACGGATGCCATTGCCGCGCTGCCTGTGCGGGATCTTGCGGCGAAAGACGCGCACCTGTTCCTGTGGACGACCGGCCCGATGCTCAAGGACGCATTCTCGGTTATCGATGCGTGGGGCTTCAGGTATTCCTCGGTTGCCTTCACGTGGGTCAAACTCAAGCGGTCGCACAATCCGCGCCAACTGCGGGTTGTCCCGCTGGCGGCATCGGACCTCCATGTCGGGCTTGGGTTGACGACCCGGAAGAACGCCGAGTTCTGCCTTCTGGCCCGCCGGGGTTCCGCCCGGCGCAATGCCAAGGATGTTCGTGAAATCATCCTGTCCCCGGTGCGCGAGCACAGTCGCAAGCCAGATGAAGTTTTCGACCGGGTGCAGTCCTATTGCGATGGCCCGTACATCGAACTGTTCTCGCGCCAGGAGCGCCCTGGCTGGACCGTATGGGGGAACGAGACGAACCGCTTCACGGGAGAGGCGGCATGAGAACTCCGATCCCCAATCGCCGCCAATCCGAAGTGCTGTCGTTCGTTCACAGCGGCATCACCTACACGGGGTCGGTTTCCTACCGGGAAGACACGGGCGCGGCTTGTGAGGTGTTTCTTGATGGCGGCAAGGCGGGGACCGCAGTGCAGTCAGTCGCCCGTGATTCCGCCGTGGCAGTGTCGCTGGCGCTCCAATACGGCGCTCCGGTTTCGGTGATCCGCGCCGCGCTCACCCGCAATGAGGATGGAAGTCCATCCGGACCTCTCGGGGCGATGCTTGATCTGGTGGAGGGAGCGTGAGTGGCCGAGTTTACCACAACGAATACGACGCAGCTCGCGGCGCAAATCCTCTCAGCGGTGATGGAGACCTCCGATGCCTAAAGCATTTCCCTGGACAGATGAAATCACCGACCGCGCCATAGCGATGTGGAACGCAGGCAAGAGCGGGTCACTGATTGCGGCGGAACTGATGGCCGCGACGGGGCACCACCTGACCCGTTCAGGAGTGATCTCCCGCATCCACCGGAAGGGCATCGCCATGGGGGCCAGGCCGAAGCGCCCATCCGACGACACCACGCGAAAGCGAATCCCATCGGCATGCAAAAAGCCAAGCATCGTCCCGGTGCCGGAAACTACCGCCCCGGCTGCAGTGCCTCGCCAGACTACTAAAAGGGCACCCCGTCCGGCACCTTTGTGCGACAAGTTCCTGCCAATTCTCACACTGGCCGACAACACGAAGCCCTGTGGCATCGTTGATGTCACCGGCTGCAGGTGGCCCGTGGGCTACGACGAATCCGTTCCGGGCCGCCATCTGTTCTGCAACCACGAGCAGCAGGAGTTCAGCCCCTATTGCGCGGCCCACAGGCCCAAGCCCGGAACCCTGTCGGCTGAGTTCTCCGGTGAGGAAATGAACCTCATCCGCGCCCACTGGAACAAGGGCCAGGGCCTTGAATGGCTGGCGATCAAGATGAAGCGGGCGAAGAACGTAGTGTCCCGCCAAGCAGGGCGGATGGGTCTGGGGAGGGCGGCTTAGTGGCAAATTCCACGGGAACGAGGTGGCGAGGAAAGTTGGTGGTTCCAATTCACGCACACCCATTGGTCCGCAGGCTGTTCGAGGAAATGAACCGGCAGATGACCACGGTATCCGAGGTGGCAGATAGAGCAGGACTGCGGCGCGGCACCATATCCGATTGGCGCTATCGACGTTCTCCAAATGTCGCGGATTTGGAAGCGGCGCTGAACGTTCTCGATCTCGGTCTTACAGCGAAGGCCATCAAGCAGTGACAATGTGGGCCACGATCATAAGGGAGTTAGCATCCGCGGGGCTGGATTTGGCGGCGATAGCCAACGCCGTCGAGAGGATAGAGTCCGCACAATCCACCGGACTGTCCACCGGACGTCCGGTGGACTCTACCATAGAGAAACGCAGGGAATGGGACCGGAATCGTCAGGCCGCGCGGCGTGCCGCAGAGCGCGAGGTGCGGGTGGCGTCCGCAGAGTCCACCGGACAGTCCGGTGGACAGGTGGACACAAAAGAAAAGTCCCCCATACCCCCTAAAGAAAATACTACACCTAAAGATACCAATCAGCGCGCGCGCGAGAGTGGTTCACGTGGAACGCGGCTTTCCCCAGATTTCTCGCCTCTGCCATCGATCATGGAGCTCGGCAGGGGGCGCGGCTTGAGCGATGCAGACCTCACGGACCAGCTTGAGCGGTTTCGGGATTGGGCCAATGCGGCAACCGGACAGATCGGCGTGAAGCGGGATTGGCAGGCAGCATTCCGAAACTGGATCAAACGAGCAGCAGATGACAAGCGAAAAACCCAAGGTCGATACATATCAAGGCAGTCTCCCGGCGACGCTTTGCGAGATGCCTTTGGCGCAGTCAAATCGCATCTCAGCAACCGCCAAGATGTTGGACACCGACAGCGCGACGGGTCTGGCGAGGATGGTGGCTTGTTCGGACGCCGAGATGGTCCTGAACCACCTGATAGGCCGTGACCGCAAGCCCGACCCTGTGGAAGCGGCTTTGGCGGCGCAAAATCTAATCGGGCTGTATCCGGCACGGGAGGTGGTTGATGCTCAACGCTATGTTGCGGGAATGACGGCTCTGATGGCTGCCTACCCGCTGGATTTCGTCCGTCGCGTGACAAACCCAGTAACGGGACTGCCGAGCCGCCTGAAGTACCTCCCCACATTGGCGGACGTTCGAGAGGCGCTGGAGGTCGAGCGTGTCCGTCGTGATCGCATTGCCGCCAATGCCAGGTTCGTGATCGATGAGGCTGGAAGACGGAAGCGTGCCGAGGATGAGGCGCGCGAATATGAGCGAAACCGCCCGGATGCTGAAACGCGGGCAAGGCAGGCGAAAGAGGCCATTGAAAGTTTCGTCAGCACGAATGGAGAAATAGGATGAACTTCACTGCCCGCTGCCCTGAAGGACAGGGGCCGCTTGCCCGCGTGCTGGTTGACCTCAAATCGAGAACCCACGGTGAGGGCCATTCCGCTGACTGGGTTCATGGCTATTGGCGCGCAATCGACGATGTCGCGGCTCAGCACGGCATTTCCATCGAACCCCCTACCCGGAAGGAACCCGCATGAAATTCACCGTCGAACGCTCCGTGTTGACGAAGGCCATGACCCTCGCCGATTCCGTGATCGAGGCCCGCAATACCGTCCCCATTTTGTCGAACGCGATGCTCAAGGCGCATGGCGACCGGTTGCGGCTGACCTCCACTGATCTTGACATCACCATCGAGCAGGCGGTTCCAGCCTCGGTTGAAGCCGGCGGCGGCGTCACGGTGCATTCTCGCACACTAGCTGACATCGTGAAGAAATTGCCTGACGGCGCCGAGATCGGCTTCGAACTGGTGGACCATCGGCTGACGGTGAAGTCCGGCCGCTCGCGGTTCCAATTGCAGACGCTGCCCGTCGAGGACTTCCCCGACATCTCGATCAGCAAGGAAGGCGTGCGCTTCGCCATGGAGGCGGCGGCGTTCCGGCGGCTGATCGCCGGGCCTCTCTACGCCGCGTCGACCGAAGAGACCCGCTATTATCTCAACGGCGTGCACCTGCATTGCCGCGAGGCCCATGGCGACCTTGCGGCGTGCGCCACCGATGGCCACCAGTTGGCGCTGTACTGGGACGGCAGGCCGGAAGACGCCGCCGGGATGCCGGGCGTGATCGTGCCGAGGAAGACATGCGGTCTGTTCGCCAAGTACCTGGACGGCGTGAAGGGCGAGGTGGAAGTCAAGGTTTCCAGCTCCCGTATGTCCGTCGCATGGGGGGAGGCGTCCATTACCTCCAAGCTGATAGACGGCACATTCCCGGACTACGAACGGGTCATCCCGCGCGGGAACCAACTCGTGACGGACATTTCCGGAGAGGCGATGAAAGCCTCCGTGGCGCGGGTTATCACCGTGACGGAGGAAAAGTCGAGTGCTGTCCGGCTGGAGTTGAAGCCCAACGTCATCGAACTGCATGTGAACAACCACAACGGTGGCGCGGCCACGGACGTGGTGGACGTGACCTATGACGGGCCTGAAACCTTTGTCGGCTTCAACGCCAGGTATCTCACTGCCGCGATCGACGCGATGGGCGGAGGTATCGTCCGAATGGCGGTTGCCGATGCCCAGGCCCCAGCCGTGTTCACGCCCGCCAACGGCGGAAATTGCATGGCGGTAGTCATGCCGATGAGGGCGTGAGCATGGCTACTATCACAACGAGGATGAACTGATGGCTGGATCCGTCAACAAGGCAACGCTGGTTGGCCACCTAGGCCGCGACCCGGAAATCCGCCACACCCAGGATGGGAAGCCGATTGCTAACCTCTCGGTGGCGACATCGGAAAGCTGGCGGGACAAGAACACCGGGGAGAGGAAGGAACATACAGACTGGCATCGCGTGGTGATCTTCAACGAGAACCTGGCCAAGGTTGCGGAGCAATACCTGAAGAAGGGCGCGCTCGTGTACATCGAAGGGCAGATGAAAACCCGCAAGTACACCGACAAGGACGGGGTCGATAAATACACCACCGAAGTGGTGCTGCAGAACTTCAACGGCACGCTGACCATGCTGGGCGGCAAGAAGGACGGCGACAGTGGTTACGGTGCCCAAGGCCCGGACGATTACGGCACAACCCGCGCGAAGCCGGAAACTGCATCGGGCGGAGGTGGTGTAGGGTCTCGAGACCTTGACGACGAAGTTCCGTTCCGGGCGGAGTTCCGGTGACGATATGAGTGGGGCACAAAAACCATGATCCGCCATGACTCAAAGCACGCCGTCATCGCCACCCTGTTTCATGGAGGGCTCACGCCGTCCCAGATCGCCGCCCAGGCCCCTCTCAGTCTGTCCCGCATCGCCGTGCTGATCTGGCCCGGCACGGGCTCGCTGGTGGTCGACGCTGTCCGGGGCTTCGCCACGTGGCAGGGAACGCGGCTCAAGCTGCGGCAGCGAGACACGGTGGCCGCGCTCTACGATCTCGCCATCGGCAAGTTTGGCCGCACGCCGCTGCCAGGGCTTCCCAAGCACCGGGCCAAGACCATCCGCACCGAGCTCGCCAAGGCCGATCTCTGGACCAGGATGGAAGATGGACGGCTGCATATCGTCATGGGTTGGGATTCCGCCCGCGCCACGCAGGTGACGGACCCGGTAACGATCGAGGACGACGACGACCTTCGCGGCGTAGAGCCGGTCAAGGCATGGAAGCATGTGATCGAGAAGGCGGCGGAGCGTCGTCCGATCCGCACCGGTCAGCGCCGTGACCTCACCGATGGCGAACGGAGCGAGGTCTTCCGGCTGCGTGACCAGGGCTATCGGGCCATGGCCATCGCGGCCATGACGCGCCTGCCTTACGACGCGATTGCACGCATCGTGACAAAACCGCTCCACTCCAAAGATATCGAGCGCTTGGCAAAGCGAAATGTCACGCAATGTCACGCTCTGTCACGCAAAATGTCACGCTCCACAGAGGGCCGGGCGCATGCAACATGATCCGCTCCGGCCCTACGAAACCCCATCCTCCTGGACCGCCGACCACGTGATGCTGCGGCTCATCTGGGCCTTCGACACGTTACGCAAGCTGCGTTTCCGGACCGGTCCCGGTGGCTATGGCCGTGGCTGGCCTGCCTACGTCCATGAGTACAAGGATCTGCTCGCCCAGGAGGAAGCCGAGACCGCCGATGCCCGGCGCCGCAAATACGAGCGCCGCGACGTCTACCTGCCGCCCTCGCAGCTCGACGTCAGCATGATGGAAGAGGCCTTCGGCTGGCCCTTGGCGCACCTCACGTGGACACCCGGCTTTGACACCCGCAACCCGGTGGAGATCGTCGCATGGGCCTGGCGCCGGTCCACTAACCAGGACGCCGGCGGACATGGCACCATCGATCTGGTGGAGGCCGAAGCCCGGCGCATCGCCCGCGCACTGCACCGTCTGAGGGTGCCTGTCCGGTGAACCCTCTCGACGGCCTCTCGCCGCTCGGCCGCGTCTGGCTCGAGGAACTGAACCTGCTGCACCGGCTCAAGGACGACGCCACCGCCGATGAGCGGAAGGCGCTGATCGCCAAGGCCAATGAAGCTGCGACGATGGTCGACGATCAGTTCGAGGCCCTGCGCCGCAGTGGCGGGCTGAAGGACTTCAACCAAGGCTACAAAGCCTATCGCGCCGAAGTGATAGCCAAGGGTGGTAAGCCGCGGCTCTGGCTGGCCTATGCCTTTGCCCGCAAAGAACGGATGGTGCGGCTCCTGGCGCGTGAGCAGGCCTATCGCAACCGCTGGCGGATCACTTAGCGCGAGGTCAGGATGTCACGCCGTGTCACGCGATGTCACACTTTTTGTCACGCGGAGGGCTGTTTGATTCGTGCCAGAAATTCCGCCCTCCCGACGCCGTACCCGTCGAAACGACGGGGTGTGTTCGTTCCGTTACCGGCTGAATGTCTATTTATTACAAAGGTATAAATCATGCGACAACCTGTCATCTTTTCACACTTGACAGCATTCGTGTTATCCCTACACGCGCCCGCACTCTCCCACCGGTACGTCTGGAGTTTGCGGAAGCGCCGTCAGGCGCGCTTCCTGATCACACATCGCAGCCCAACGGTTCAACACCCTCTGACGGAGACTGTTGATATAGATACGGGACGGCGCTTCAACGCGCCGCCCTATCAGCAGTACTCTACCGCCACCATCACCTTCCATCGCCGGAGTCTTCCATGGGCTGCAACTGCAACCAGCGCCGCGAGATCATTCGCGCGGCGTTCAAAGAGATTCGTACCTCCCGCCCCGGCGCCGTGCCCCGCATCATGACCGCCAGCGCCTTCCGCGTCGCCAAGACCTTCGCCCCAGCCGCCCGCTCCACACCAGCCTACCAACCCACTAAGAGCAACCGGCCCCAAGGCTGATGACCGCCGTTGCCGCCGCCGTCTCGATCTCCGTCGACACCTCGCAGATTGAAGCCCTTGCCCGCGTCATCGACGCCGTGCCCGCAGGCATCCGCGACGTGGTCATCCCACGCTCGCTCAACGACGTGGGCGACCAAGTCTTCACCGCCGTCAAGCGATCCGTCGCCCAGCAGACCGGTGCCACGGCAGGCCGCGTCGCCAAAGCCCTGGACAAGAAGCGCGCCACCCCCGGCGTTCACGTCTTCAAGATCGTTGCCAGCGACCGCTTCATGTCGCTCAAGGACTTCGGCCCAAAGCAGACCAAGAAGGGCATCAGCTCCGCGCCATGGAAGAAGCGCCGTGTGTTCCCCGGCACGTTCTTCGGCCCCGGCGGCCACGTCTACAAGCGCACCGGCAAGTCCCGCCTGCCCATCGAGAAGCTCTACGGCCCCGCCATCCCGCGGGAGATGATCCGCGACGCAACCGCTGGCGTCGTCCTGCAGATCGTCAACGAGAAGCTGCCCAAGCGGATCGAGTACTGGACTATGCGCATCCTCGCCCAAGGTGCCAGCGCCCAATCCCTGGCCGACAAGTCTGTGGCGAAGGTGTTGGGGGCTGTGCTATAAACGTCGAACCGCGATGATGCTGGAAACATCACCGCGGTTCTAACCAAGTCCAATCACGATCATTGGAGATGGCTATGCCGGAGACTACCCGCGTTTGCCGCGGCTGTGGAGTCAGATTTGGTGGCAGAAAGAAGAAGTTCTGCACTGATGAATGCCGAGAAATCTCCCGATTTAGGGCACATTATCCACCAACAGACCAGCCTCTTACATGCTCCAAATGCGGTGCGACCAAACCGGCTCTGGAATTTTCTCTCGACCATACGAAGAGTGTAGGACGGCGTTCCCAATGTAGGGAGTGTCTGAAGCCGGCCTATGCTGCCTTTCGAAGGGGCAGCAAGAGAGAAGCCATCCTTGCTAAGAACCGGCGGAGAGCGAAGAAGCGAACTGCCGAGCAGCGACGCCTAGAACGGGCAGCGGCTGCGGTAAGGAATGGCAAAGACTACGGGCCACTAAGCCGACTTCAGGGCTATGCTGCCCATGTGAAGGCATGGCGCGAAAGATTTGACGACGCTGAACAGAAAGCGATCCAAGTGTGGAGGGAATGGTTGCGCCGTGCCCCTCAATGGTGGACCGACGCATACTGGCAGAGCAATCCCAAGCCTTGGCTTGACCCTCGATTGTCGGCTGCCCAGAAGGAGCGGCTGAGGCGGGTGAGTGATCCCGCCAAACTCGCATACCGCCGCGCCTACGAGCGAATGAAGGGCGCTCTGCGCAAGAGAGGCATTCGCATGGAGGTGTTTCGCAAGGGCGTGGCCAAAGGTCATGCGGCTGGAGTGTCACCACATCTTCCGTACACTGCCGAAGAGTTGAAGGGCCACATCGAACGACAGTTCACTAAGGGTATGACATGGGACAAGTTCATCGCAGGGGATATACACCTCGATCATATCCGCCCGCTTCGCGCTTTCGATCTCCACAACACCGATCAATTCGAAGCCGCGTGGGCACTGCCGAACTTGAGACCAGCTTGGGCGAAGGACAACCTGGCCAAGGGTGGGCGTGAGGATTATCTCTTGTGATTACAAAGCCTTAGGGTCCCTGGCACCCCATGGCGAGCGGGTAAGCGCAGC
>ERZ724522.1229-NODE-1229-length-14167-cov-14.028416_pt1 | contig 14167 bp, 29 predicted proteins | sample MGYA00376055_ERZ724522 | MGnify/ENA primary metagenome ERZ724522 (study PRJEB28724, sample SAMN07190884) | wastewater metagenome | isolation source: effluent of sewage treatment plant in Hong Hong | place: Hong Kong | collected 2016-03-17 ... | reverse complement strand
TGCGACCTGGTTTGCGGGGGCGGGGGCTCATACGCCGCACATCCCCTCGCACTCGTCGTCCCACAGGTTCGGCTGACCGCCGGTGTTCATATCGACCGCAAGTCCCACGGCGGAGTCAGCGGGATGCCGTCTATGCGCGCGGGCCAAACCCGCGCGGCGCCGGCGCGCCAGCCCGCTTGGTACGCGTTCAACCAGACCTGCCGCATGAGCTCGGACACGCCCAGGCGCTCGGCCAGCTCGCGCGTGGTTTCGGGCATTGCCGCATCGGCCAGCACCACGGACGCCAGCGCGTCGCCCCGCGTGGCCAGTTGCGAACGAGCGTCCGTTTCCATCTGCCACGCCTTTGCGTCCGCGGCGCGCTTGGCCTGCATTTCATTCCACGACCCGAACAAGAAACGGTCATTGCTCACGCTGCACCTCGCAGTTGCTGCACGCGTTCGCGCAGCGATTGGGCGGTCGTCGGCGCCGGCGCTGCCGGCGGCTCGATCGACGCGCGGAACGCATCGACATCGCACATCCACACGCCGCCCACCTTGCGCGCGCCAACCAGGCGGCCGGTGCGCGCCCAGTGGCGCAGGCGCTTCTGGATGTCCGGCCCAGAGTCGCGAAAGCACAGTTCCTGCAACCGATCCAGAGTCACGAGGTTCATCGGCGCCAGCCTCCGCGCTCGACCAGCAGGTACACCTGCAGCTCCAGGAAGCGGTTGAGCGTGTGGCACACGTCCAGGTCCACCTGCCGGTGGTGCCAGCGCGTGCGGCGCAGCAGGCGCAGCCGGTACTGGAGCGCGCACAGCGGACGCATCAGAGCGGCCCCCAGCCTGCCGGCTGTTCCACCGACCGGCGCAGCGCCATGAACGCGCGCTCGAAGTCGGTGCGGGCGATCGCCAGCCAGCGCTCGGGCTCGGCTAACGTCAGGCGCTGGCCTTCGAGGCCGTTGGCCATCTGCCGCTGGTGGCGGATGCCGGTGGCGATCAGCGCAACCAGCTCACGCGCCCTGCGCTCCAGATCGTCGATGCACGGCGGGCAGGGCAGATCGAGCGGCCGGCCTTTGCACTCTTCGGACTCGGCGCCAACGCCACCGGCTGCCCAGCACTGCTGGCATTGGCCGGGCGCCGGCAGCTGCATCGCGCGCAGGCGCAGGTTGCACTGTAGGTTCTCGCTCATCGAGATTGATCTCCGTAGAACACGTGGCCGCCGATGCGGCACAGCACTGGAAGGCGCTGCGTCCAGGCCGCGGCAGATCTGGCGTCGAAATGGGTGGCCCCGGCGCACCCTGAGACGCCGGGGCCTGTTGCACGCGCGGCGACCGCTACCGCAGCCGCCACGCTTCGCAGGTCCACAGAACCGCTGACCAGCACCGAAAACTGGTGCGGCTGTAGGACCACGGTGCAGGGATGCGGCTCCGGCGCGCGCGTTCCAGCACGACACCGGCCACCGCTTCCATGCCGGCCACCGGCTCGCCTCGCGCTTCGGCGTAGACGACCGGGGCGATACACGCGACGGCGATAACGGCCATGGGCCGATCCGCCAGGGCTGCGAGGGTCGGCGCGTGCATCGACCACGCTGCAGCAAGAGCTATTGCGGTCAGGAGGCTCATGGCTCAATCCACAAACGTCAGGATCTGATCCAGGCGCTGCACCAGCTGGCGCAGCTCCAGCACCATCAGGACAAACTCAGCATCCAGCACCGTGTCCGGGTCAGCGCCGTCCTGCTCGTCCAGCTGATCCGCGATGATGTCCAGGAACTCCAGATTCAGCAGGCGGCAGCGCGTGTCGAGCACGAAGCCGATGCGCTGGTTGTAGATCAAGGCCAGTTGCGACACCTGCTTGCCCCGGCGCGCGTGCTCTCGCACTTCGTCGGCCATGAGGTCGTGATTGCGGCAACGCACCACCGACGCCTGATCGCTCGGGTCTTTGAGCTCGCAGCCGTCGCCCAGATCGAAGCCCTCGGGTAACTGGCCGGAAATCAGCCATTCACTCATCAGCAGCGCGATCGAGGCCTCGGTGGCCACCGGGCGCGCCGGGAATGCTCCGATCGCCTCTCGGATGGCGCTGACCACGCTCTCCGCGGCCCGGTCGCTGCTGGTGTCGACCACCAGCAGGCGGTGCGCCGGGTCCAGGTATGCGAGGCACCGGTGATGTTTGACGAAGGCGCGCGGCAGCAGGTCACCGAGCGCCGCTTCCTTGAACTCTTGGCGCAGGCGCTTGCCGGGCCGGCGTCCGGTCTTGGCCTCGTGCTCGGCAATACGCTCGTTCACGGCATCGGCCAGCACCGATGCGGGCAGCAGCTTGGTGTCCTGCCCCAGCGCCAGCAGCGTAGCGCCCTCGGCGCCGTGGCTGAGGGCCGCGTCCGCGCGATTGAAGGGCGAAATGAAGCCGCGCGTCTCCAGCTCCAGCGGCCCCGGCGCGCGCAGCGGATGCTCGGCCAGCGCCAGCTCAAAGGTTTCTGCGTCGATCGCGAAGTCGGCTGGCAGCCGGAACAGCGAAAGGTGTTTGAAAAACATGGTGTGTCTCCTTAAGTCCTGACGGGCATCACAAGGCCCCAACCGCCCGTAAATAGCGCGCTTTGCCAGCTCTCGGCGAGATTGCTGGCCGATGTAGCCAAGCCTGACGCTTGGCTGATCGTACATTTTCATGCTGCAAGCTCCGTCAGTGTTGCATCCACGAACAAGGCTGCCACGCCGCCCCAGGTGAACGCCGCGCGCAGGGTCTTGGTCGCGACCCGCTCGCAGCTCACATCATCGAACACCACGCCAAAGGTGCGGCAAACGTTCGCTTTGATCCCGATCACTCGATCAACCTCCCCTGCCTCTGCGCGTCCTCGATGCGGCGGCAGGCGATATCGAAATACTTGGGTTCGCGCTCAATGCCTATGAACTTGCGGCCGAGATTTATGCAGGCTACGCCGGTAGTTCCTGAGCCCATGAACGGATCAGCGATCGAAATCGCCGACGCTGGAAGCAGCCCTATGCACCACTCCATAAGCGCGATCGGCTTTTCTGTCGGATGCTCCTTGCCGTCATAGCCGCGCGTCGCGCTCAAGCGGAAAATGGCGGCTGGTCGCGGAAGGTTTGTCCATGCAAGCTCGACTTGTGAAAAATTATCCCAGGGTTGCTGCTTGTCCCAAACCAACGCCGCGCGATGCGGCGGCAATGGGAAGTAGTTTCCGCCCCAGAATATCTGATACCTCGACTGCGCCCGCATTTCGTCGAACGCCTCAGCCGGCGGAGCAATGTCCCACTCCACGTTCGACACATTCAGCAGGCGACCCTTAAGCGTGCCGCTGCCCTGTTGGCGCTGGCTTTTGCGAACGGCTAATGTGCTGCCCTCTCCCCGGAGGTTCAAAATCCCATACGGCGGATCAGTAACCACCGCATCGACCTTCGGCAGCGTCGGCAAAATGTCTCTGCAATCGCCGAGCCACAATTCAGCGTTTCCGATGATTTCCTTACGAGCCACGGCGCCCCCCTTTATCAGCGCCGGCGCCAGTAACGCAAACCAGGATGGATCCGTTACTGGCCAACAGATCGCCGCCGATAGAAAATGGGTTGTTCAGCCAGCTACGGATATCGTTTGCGCCTACAAATGGCGCCAGCAGTTGCTTAGCGTCCAGGCATGGTGCGGTTTCTGTTGCGGTTTCCATCGCTACCTCCAACAAAGGACGCGCGCCGCCCCGCTGCTATGCCCCCATAGTCCGGTTAGGAAGGGGCGGCGCGCGCGTAAACGGGTTAGAAACGGCCCAGATGGCAGCGCCAGGCGCTGACGCGCCCGCGGCCGGTGAGTGCGGCGATCGCGTCGAGGCGCGCGGCGCGCGGCGACATACCGCGGTCAATGCGCTCGGCCATGTACCGATGCGCGCCTTCGGCGAGCACCGCCGGCACGCAGCGCGACCAGCACCAGAACGACAGCGCCAGATGCGACAGCCAGCGCGCGGTGTGCCCGCGCGGCTCATGCAGGGCGGCCCAGAGCAATGCCCAAGTCAGCAGCGTGATGGCGATCAGGAGCAGAGTGGTCATGCCACGCGCTCCACGGTGAACTCCGGGTGGTCGTCAAACGTACCGCCCACTGCCAGACCATCAATCGCACTGCGCAGCAACAACTCAGCCCCAACCATCAGCGGCGACAGCTCGTCGATGACGTTCGATCGATCGATGCGCTCCAGGATGTCGCCCGACCGGTAGGTCAGCGTGTAGCGGCGCGGGTCCGCGTTGTTGCCCAGGTCATCGCCGATCGGCAGCCGCTGCTGGGGACTGGTCGCGGCGAGCTGGCCACCACTGTCCGGCTGAAACGCCGGCGGCAGCGCGCCCAGCGGGTCAATGACGCGGATGTTCTGCCGGGTGAACTCCAGCAGTTCGAGCGCCGAGGGCACTTCGGCCGTGTACTGGCTGTTCACCACCGTCGAGACTGCGTTCTCCGGACGGTGCGCGATAACGATTGCGATGGGCACGCCGTGCGAGCGCACGACGTACGGCCGAGGGGGTTGTTGCGGCTTCTGAGGCTGCGATGACACGGGATGGCTCCACCTGGTTGGTGGGGCCACACTAACGGCGTTAGTTACCGCCTGTCAATAGCCGAGTTAGTAACCCTCGCGCACCAGCTGATCGTAGGCGGTACGCATGCGCTCGGTCCAGGAAGCAGCTCGCCTCGTAGGCTTCTGCGTCGGTCTGGCTAGAGCCGTACTTGTGGTCGCACGCCACGCGAATGACCATCAGCGAGCGCTTGCCTTGCGCAAGCGCCTCGTAGTCCCTCACGCACTCATCTGGCGTGGTCCATGGCCACGCCCACGCACTTGATGCAGCCAACATCAGAAGCAGACTCCAGGCCCATCGCATGGCGTTCATCAGCTGCCGGCGAGGTGGGTTGCAGTGCGACCACTGTTCGAAAGGTGAAGAACCAGGTTGCCGCTAAGCTGCGTCAGTGACGACTCGCTGTTGACAGTCAGATGCGGATGGCGAAGTGCCACCAGTCTACTCGCGAACCCGAAACGCGCCGATGGTCAGTTTGGCGCGTTTTTGTGTTCGACCATACCTTCCGTTGATCTCCGTACACAGCAAGCGCGTCGCTAACCGCTTGCAATGATCTCTTGCCGGCAGTGTCGGCAGCTCGATACTTTGCCAGAAGCGCTGCCTCGTCGGGCGCCAGTGCCAGTGTTGATGCACGGACCGCTTCGAGGATGCGACCGGCCGCCTGTAGCTCTGAGGGGGACAACGCTTTCTTCATGCCGACATGGTACGGAGGTGCCTTCCGATCTCCTACGAACTGAGTTATTGCGCGCATTTACTAACTCCGTTAGTCTGTCCGCATGAACGACACGACACCGATTGACGCTATCGCCGAGGCGATCCGCATTGCGGGATCGCAGACCGAGCTGGCGCGCCGCATTGGCGCGACCCAGGGCTTGATCCATCACTACGTCCGCGGCACCCGCATCCCTCCAGAGCGGTGCATCGCCATCGAACGAGAAACCCGCGTTCCCTGCGAGCAGCTGCGCCCGGACGTCTGCTGGACCCGAGGCACCGACGGCCAGATCACCGGTTACCACGTGCCGGTCAGTCTGCTGACTGGCCCGGCTACACAACAGCCCTCGGAATCGGGGGCGTGATGAATACCCGCGAGCGCCCCGACGCGTGCTGGAACGACACGTACGCCACTTGCCTGCGGTGGGCGGTGGGTTGTGCAGACCGGCGCGCGCCGCTGTGGGAGCCCCCACGACACTGGAGCGCGGGGGCGTAAGCCCCCGCGGACTCTATGACCGCGCGCATCGAGCCGTTGCGTCGAGTGCCGCCTGAGGCGCGCGCCGGCTTCTCGCACCCGGCGCTGCTGGATGTATGGGCGTCGTCCGAGTTTGCCGTGCAGATCTACGCGGCATCGCACGGAACCACCCGCATCACAGTCAGCCGGCGCGCGCATGGCGCCGGCAGACGACCCGATGCCATCAGCTGGGACGAGCTGATGGCCGTCAAGCACTACTGCGGCTACGCCGACGCGTGGGCCGTGGAGATCTACCCACCGGACGCGGACCGGGCGGACGACAGCGCGATGCACCACCTGTGGGTGCTGCCGATCGCGCCGCCCTACGCCTGGACGCGCAGCAACCCGAGGAACCCAAGATGAGCGTGCAACAGCGTGTCAACGTGTACTTGCGGCACCGACTGCATACCCTGCATCAGCAGGACTATCTGACGAGCCAGGAAATCAGCCAGGCGCTGGGTGGAGGAAGTAACGCGACGCCGATCAACCAGGCCCTGCTGAAACTGATGGGAATCGGGCATGTGACCCGCCGCATGCGCCCGCCGTCGAACACCTACGAGTGGCGCGCGACGACCGCCGTGACCAAGGCGCCGACTCCGGCCGAGCTGCAGTGTCTGCCGCCCGAGCTGCTGGTCCAGTTGGACAAGGCCGAGGCTGCGCTGGCCACGCCCGCGCCTATCGAGCGCCGCCCGATCCCCACGGTGGCCGAAGTGCAGCGCGTCGGGCTTCCCACCGTTGTGGTGCCGGCGCCCACGTTTGGGCCGCCGGCGCCGCAATCCGCCGAGCTCGAATCCCCCGCGCTATCGCAGTCGGAGCAGCCCAAGCCGGTATCAGATCGTGTGGTGTTGGTGCCGCCGCTTGGGGCGACGAGCGCGGAGACGGAGCCCGATATGTACGAGAGAACCAAGCACTACACGGAAGAAACCCCGATTCGCACGTGGATCAAAGGCGCTGACGATCGCGAGGCCCAGGCCGCCGAGTTCCGCGCCGACGTCACGGCCGCGGCGCTGGAGGCGCCCGAGTGCGCCGAGGCGCCGCCGGCAAAGCCCGATCCGATCACCACGCTGAGCGATGTGCTGGAGCGCTACCGCGCGCGCCAGTACGACCGGCTGACGATCGACGATGCCGCGATCATCGAGATCGCGCGCGAGATCCTGCAGCGGCAGCAGGTGCCAGCGGTGTTCGTGTCGGCCCCCAACGACCATGGCCCCTACGCCAGTGGCATCTACGTCGCGTTCAGCGAATTCCCGCTGCAAGTGCGGGACTATTTCGCGCCTGAAATGGTGTTGCCCCAGCGCATCAGCATCCGTTCAGAGATCGACGCGCTAGGGTCCGCGATGGACTCCGTGCTCTCCCAGCTGGCGCAGCCCAAGCGCACCCAGGTGCACGTTCCCGCTCATGTGCTATGGGCGCTGGCCACGTTGGGCCCGGCGCTGCCGCCGCCGATTGCCGCGGTGCTGGCCGAGGCGCACGCCATCCTCTCGCAGCCGTTGCTCACGGAATCCGAGCCCGCGGCATGAACTACTACCAGCGCCACATCGGCGATTACCAGCGCGCCACGGGCCACCTGTCTCTGCTGGAGCACGGCGTGTACACGCTGCTGCTGGATCGCTACTACGCCACCGAGCAGCCGATCCCCGCGGATCAGGTGTACCGGCTGGCGCGGGCGCGAAGTGACGACGAGCGCGCGGCCGTCGATGCGGTGCTGGCCGAGTTTTTCCAGCTGGATGCGACGGAGCGCGTGTGGCGCAACCGCCGGGCCGATGCCGAGATCGAGGTGGCACGTCCGCGCATCCGGGCGGCGCAGACCAACGGACGGACCGGTGGGCGCCCTCGAAAAACCGACAAAAAACCCAGTGGGTTTCCAGTGGGTATGCCAGAGGAAACCCAAGCAGAACCCAGTGGCAAAGCTCTCCAACCACCAATAGAGATACATACCACTGAGGCGAGCCCGGTAGTCCCAGTACCGTCCGCGACTGACGGGCGCGCTCAGAGGGTGGTGAGCTACTGCCAGGCGCTGATCCGCGGCGGCGTGCCAGCTGTCCGGGTGAACCACGCTGACCCCCGGCTGATCGCACTGGCCGAGCGTGAGCCGCCGCCCGATCCGGCGCTGATCGAGGCCGTGGCCCGGGAAGGCTGCGCCGAGGGCCGACCGCCGCCGTGGATCCTCGCGACGATCACGGGCCGCCTGGACGATGCCGCACGCCCAGGCCGCCGAACCGCTGCGGCATTCACCCGCACCGCCGAGCAGCCGTACGAGCCCGGTGCGCTGACCCGAGGGGAGCTACCGTTTGGAGGGGGCGATGCAACCAACGCTGCGTGACTGGGCGAGCGAGGACGAGCGCGCCGACGCTTTGCGGGTGATGGCGGAGATCGAGCGGCGCGACCGCGAAGAGTTCGCCGCGCGAAAATCCCAGCGCATCGACGCTCTGCGCGCCGAGTCCGCCATCCCGCCGGTGTACGAACGGGCCACGGTCGAGGCCTGGGGCGTGGCCGAGGAATACCCGGCCGAGCAGCAGCGCCGCATGCGGCTGTGCCGTGAGCTGGCGCAGCGCGCGGTGCTGCACTGGGACAGCTGGCTCAGCGATGGGCGATGGCTGCACCTGTACGGCCCCGAGGGCACGGGCAAGACCCTGTTGGCCTGCATCATGGCCAACGGCCTGCTGTCGATCGGCGCATCGGTGCGCTACGTGCAGGCCGCCGGCGCCAGTGAGGCGGTGCGCGAGGCGTACAGCACACGGGCGACCACTGAGCGCAAGCTGATCGACGGCTGGGTCGGATGCGACCTGCTGATCCTCGACGAGCTGGGCGCACAGACGGCGACGGAGCACGACGCGCGCATCACCTGGAACATCATCAACGGGCGCTATTTGCGCGGCGCTCCGATGATCGTGGTCACCAATTTCGCGCTGTCCAGCCTGGAGCAGATGCTGGGGCCGAATGTCTGCGGGCGCATCGCTGAGCGCGCCGGCGGGCCGTGGTCGCTGGACATGACGTGGCCCAGCTGGCGGAGGCGCGCGCGATGAGCAGCGGCTGGATCAGCGGCACACCGAAGCGCCCAGGCCGCTATGTGCTGCGCGTGAAACTCGACTCGGGCGCCGTCGACACGATTCCGGCATCAGTGGATGCCGCCGGCGCGGCGCGCGCTTGGACCGATGCGGACCACGTACAGCTGACGCGTGGCCAGATCCTCGGCTACGTGATGGTGCCGCCGCCATGATCATCCGCTGGACACCGGACGAACTGGAGGCCTATCGGCGGCGCGCGGGCGGCGAAGCGCCGGCGGATGCGCCGAGGGCGACCACGCAGCAGCGCGCAGCCGCTGCCATGAGCGCCCAGCGCGAGCGATCGAGCGCCCCTGCCGACCTCGAAGGGGCGCTAAACGCGGAGCTGCTACGCGCGAAGCTGGGGCCGTACGAGCGCAATTACCGATTCGACGCGCGCCGGCGCTGGGAACTGGACTTCGCGTGGTTGGTCGAGCGCGTGGCGATCGAGGTGCAGGGCGGCGTGCAGAGCTATGGGCGGGTAGGGCACACGCGGCCCGAGCAGTACCAGCGCGACACGGTCAAGACCCGCGCAGCGCAGCTGATGGGATGGATCGTGCTGCCGTGTACGGCGGCATGTATCCGAGACGGGTCGATCGTCGCGGACGTAGAAACAGCGCTCGAACTGAGGAGGCCGCATGCGGGCAGGGATCGGTAAATTGCTGGCCTTGATCGCGTCCGGGCGCGGCGGGTCAACGTGGGTTGCCGGCGCCGTCGCATTCGTGCTGCTGGATCCGGAACACGAATGGGGCATGCGCCTGGCGCTGCACAGCGATCTGGACGACGAGACGTGGGGCGCGTGGTTCCGCGCCGAGCCCGATACCATGGCCGTCTATCCAGCATCCGCTACCCCGCTGGAGCGGCGCGCGCTGGAGCAGCTGGCAAGCCGCCGCGACAGCCTGGAGGCGCTGGTGCGCAGCACGGCTGAAGTGCTGCGGTGCGAGGACATGCGGCGCCGAGCCGCCGTCGACCGCGCCACGTACCACCTGGAATCGAGGGCGGTTGATCTGGCCGCCGGCGTGATCCGGGGGCGCCCGGCAGCCGCCATCATGCGTGCGGCGCGCGCTGAGCACGCGGAGGCCATGGACAGAGCATGGCGTCCCATCGACCCCGAGCGCGCAGGCCTCATCGTGCGCGCGGCGCGCGCGGTGCTCGCCGAGCTGCGCGCCGACGAAGTGTGCGAGGTATGCCACGGCGACGGCGTGCTGGCCGGCGTCTACGATGCCGATCGCAACCCTGCAGTGTGTGCCGCCTGCTCGGGCACCGGGCACACGCGCTACTCCGACCGCCAGCGCGCCCGCACGCTGGACGTGCCGTTCTCGTCGTATCAGCAGACGTGGAAACAGAGATACGACTACCTGCACAACGCAGCGATCCTCGCGCGGCGCCGGGCTGTGCGGCAGTTTCGGGAGCAGTGCGAGTAGCCGACGAATGGCGCTTGCGATAGCGACGCAGCGTCGCTAATATCTCTACATCGGATGCGCCCCCGCACCCGATGCAATACCCCGGCCAAGGGGTACGAGGTTAGGACAATGAGCACATGTCAACACACACCCGTAGTCAAGGCGCGTTACGGCTACACGAACCCGGTCTTTGTACGCCCGTACACCGACGAGAACCCGCAGGCGTACGGCGGTGCGCATATCGTTGAGCGATGCGTCAGTTGCGGGGCAGAGCGCAACAAGTTGATCAATGGTACTCACGTGGAGATGGGCACGTGGGGTCCGTCTGAAGCGGAAATCTCCGAACGCAATAGGCGCGTGGCACTGGCTCGGCGACAGGATACGCTTTTTGCCTTTTCGGTGAAGGTGCTTGAGATTGACGTCAAAAAGCACCAAGTGCTGATTGAAAAATCTGGCGAAAAAAAATGGCACAAGATAAGCGATATTCTTGATGCCAAGAACCAAAACTGGCGCGATCAGCCAGACGTTGGCGCGCTTTACAATGCGCTGGCACAGGTGATTGACGACGAATACCAGAAGCTGCAGCCGATGGATTCGTAATGTCAAACGCAAGCCCAAGCCCAGAGCAAATCAGGAATCTGCTCGACGAAGCAGGACTCACGCCCTACGCAGCAGCGGATCTGATCGATATGTCTGCGCGGTCACTGCAACGGGCAGTAGCAGGCGAGATCGCGATGCGCGGCTACGCGTGGCGGCTGCTGCGGATCATGCTGAGCAAATCCGCGCGCGCCGAACTGCCGGAGCCGCTGGTCGACTAACGCCGGAATCTACCTGACCACAGCACGTGGTCAAAACGCCTGCTACAGTAGGCACCGTGACATCCTAACCTACTCAGACGGCGCCCCATCGGCGCCGTTTTTTTTGGAGTCTCCCCCATGAAATCCCGATTCCTGCCGGCCATGGCCGGCTTGGCGCTGTGCGCGTGGTCGATGCTCGCTGCCGCTGCTGGCGTGCCTAGCGCTGCTACCGGGGTCTATGAGGGTGGTGGATGGGTGTGCGGGGTGGACGCGCGGCTGCGGCCGGTGGGTGCTCAGGTATTCCCGCTGCCGAGCGCGGTGCCCCGCGCCGACTTCCAGTGCGCTGCGCCCAGCGGCGCGGCCTACCAATGGTGGACGGCGACATCTGCATACGGGGACTGCCCGCAGGCCGCGGAGGGCTCGGGCGCCTGGTGGGGCTACGTGTGGCCAAGCAGCCCGCCCTACACGATTGCGGTCGGGCTGGCGACGCTGCGCGCGTACACCGACGGACCGACACCCACGCTCGCCATCGATGTGGTGCTGGCGCCGGCGCAGACGCCGACGCGCATCACGCTGACGCGCACCAGCGCGATCGCAGTGCCGCCGGCGCAGTCCTACAGCTGCGGCGCGCGCAAGCGGGACCGGTGACATGGCAGCCGTGCCGTCCGAGAGCGCGCGGATCCGATTTTCCCGCGATGCCGTGGGGGCGGCATCGCAATGCACTGGAGACGCCATGCGCGCAGAGGCAGTGATTGGAACGGCCGGCCAGATGCTGGCGTACCTTGCAATGCAGGCCACGGACGGCCCCGACCTACTCACGAAAGTGATCGCAATCTGCGCGGGGTGCTCGCTCGGCGCTCTCGTCGCGTCTGTGCTCGCGGACCGAGCAACCACGGCGCAGCGTGTGCGCCGCTTTGTGGTCAGCTTCGCGTCCGGCGCGGTGCTGTCGCTGGTCGCGCTGTGGATGTGGCCGACCCGGGCAGGCATTGATCACCGCGAGTGGATTGTGGTCGTCGCTGCGCTCGCGGCTTTCGCTGGGTGGCATGTGGTCCGCAAAGCCGATGATCGCGTTAGATCCGGCGCCGGGGCTGTAGTGGATCGTGCCGCTGAGCGAATTGGACTGGCGCGCAACGAGCAGGCCGCGAAGTTCGCAAAGGACCACGACGAATGATCAAGCCGGCGTGGTACACGTGGCTCCATAACGAGCTCGGTCAGCGCGAGCTCACAGCGCCCGGTCAGGACAATCCGCGGATCGAGGAATACTGGGTGCTCGGCCGCGTGCAGCTGCGCGTGACCGACGACGAAACACCCTGGTGCGCTGCCGCGGCCAATGCCGCGCTCGAACAGTGCGGCTATGCCGGAACCCGCTCGGGACTGGCGCGCTCGTTTGCGCCCGGCCCCAATTTCATGGCGTGCGATGCGCGCCTGGGGGCTGTCGTGGTGCTGTCGTCGCCGCGTGGCCCGACGCTTGGGCACGTCGGACTGCTCGATGCCGTCAGCGCCACCCACGTGCGGCTGCTGGGCGGCAATCAGGGTGACGCCGTGAGCATCGCCGCATTTCCCCGTGCGCGCGTCCTGCACATCCTGTGGCCGGCCAAGGCGCCGGCGCCCACCAATTACCCGCTGGCGCCGGCGATCGACGCTGGGGCCAGTCTGAAAGAGGAGTCGGATCGATAATGGGCATTCGAACTTGGTTCAAGTCCGTGCGCGCTCGTCTGCGCGATGCCCTGGCCGCGGGTCTGCCAGCGCTCGAAGATGCGTGGGCCAACCGGCGCGTGCTGGCCGCCGCGCTCCGGCGCCTGGGCGATCGCGTTGCCGCGCTGGAGCCCGAGCAGATCGCGGATCTGGAGTATGTGGCGGCTGCCGCGCGCATCGCCCAGGCCAGCGGCCTGGGCAATCAGGAGAAGCGTGAGGCTGTCATCGAGGCCGTGCGCCGGGCTTGGGCCGCAGTCGGCATCGCCGATGCCGCCTTCGACGCGTGGTGGGCCGCGTGGGGCGACCCGTTCCTTGCGCAGTTCTGCGATGCGGCCAAGGACCACGGCCTGCCGGGCTGGGTGAAGTAGTGGAATGGCTGCGGTGGGTGATCACGGTGGTGGTCATCGGCCTAGCGTTCCGGGCAGGAGACGACCGAGGCTATCAGCGCCGCTCGACCGAGGCGCTGACGGCGGATCTGGGGCGCGCGCAACAGGCGCTGGCCGCCAAAGACCAGCAGCTGCTGGACGCCGCCGATCGCGCGCGCGCCGATGTCGCGTCGCGTGACGAGCTGGCGGAGGCGCTGGCTCGTATCGAAGGGCGGTTCGGTGGCATCGGCCGGCAACTGCAGGGAGCGTTGACCAATGCGAATCTGGCTGTATGTGTGTATCCAGATGCTGTGCGCCGGGTGCGTGAGCAGTCTCGTGCCGAGGTCGCAGCCGCAGCCGAGCGCGCCCGTGCCGCCGCCGCTGGTAGTGACCCGCCCGGCTGAGATCAGCTGCAAACTGCAGATCCCGGCCGGCCCGCCGCCGGCGAACGCAGCAAATGATCAGGACGCACTGGCCGAAGGCGTCGCGACAGACCAGTGGTTCGCCAGCGTGCTGGACGCAGTCGCGTCCTATGCGCGGTGTGTGGTCAAGCAAACAAGGACGACGAAATGAACACGCTGGCAGCAATCCGGCTCGAAGCTGTGCGCCTAGCCGAAGGGGATCTGAGCAAAGCCGCTGCAATCGAGAAATGGGTACGGCGCGGGATCCGGCGCGATGAGCTGGCCGGCGGCTGCAAGTGCCGCGAGTCGCGCAAGCGCAGCCTTGACACGCCGGCCGAGCGCCACGCGCTGATTCACCAACAGGCAGCCGCGCTGACCGGTGTGCGCATGCAGGACATGACCGTAGCCCAACTGGTCACCGACGGCGATCTGGTGTTCACCGCTGCGGACGGCGAGCGCATTGACGCCGTGCTCAAGCGCTACGGGTTGCGCCGAGGGATGAGCGCGCAGGACGTGGGCGCGTGGGTGGCTGGCTGAGAAATTGCAACGCACCGTAACACAACAGGAACGCGCAGCCGTGAACCAAGAAATCACAGTCCCGTACTACAACCTCACGCACACAACGCAGCCCGTTACGCGCACGCATGAGCTGCGCGAAGTGTTGCGCGACGGTGCGCGAAGCGAGGGCGGGGAGGCGGTTGGGCGGTATGGGG
>ERZ724522.1227-NODE-1227-length-14172-cov-14.263512_pt1 | contig 14172 bp, 23 predicted proteins | sample MGYA00376055_ERZ724522 | MGnify/ENA primary metagenome ERZ724522 (study PRJEB28724, sample SAMN07190884) | wastewater metagenome | isolation source: effluent of sewage treatment plant in Hong Hong | place: Hong Kong | collected 2016-03-17 ... | reverse complement strand
GGCAGCTGCTCCCCGCCATGGATCGTGCGGCTCTCCTGGCTCTCCTGGCTGTTCGGGGTGCGGAAGTCCCGGCTGGCCGGCGTGGGCCACTGGGCCGTCATCGTGTGCAGCGTCTCGCCCCGGGTTCCCCGGCCGATCGCACCCTGGCCGCCAGCAGCCTCGGCATCCTGCACATTCGGGCTGGGCCAGTGCGATGCCTGCCCCGCCAGCGTCAGCCGCTCTTGGCCCTCCTGGCCCCGGTCCCGGGTGTACTCGTTGCCCTGGCTGTTCGATACGCTGGGGGTCATCCACATCGCCGCCTCGGTCGGCAGGCCCGTTGTGCGCTTGGTGTCCGCCCGCTTCTGTGCCTGCGGGTCGATCTTGCTCATGTCCAGCGCGCCGCTGCACACATCCGGTGTTGTCCACGCGCCATGCAAGGCAGAACCACCTGGCTCGGCCATGACTGGCGCCCACATCGGACGCTGAAAGAGTGATCCACTCCGCATCCCACCCGCGGTCGGCCAGTTCTCCCAGGACGCGGGCGGCCGCGCGTTCTTCGAGTTCGCCTTCGGCTTCGTCCACAACGGCGGCGGTGGCAGAAGCGATGCCGCTGACGTTCTCCAGAACGAGGCCGCGCGCACCGCAATCGTCGGCAATGTCGAGGACATTGAAGAACAACCCGCTGCGCGCGCCGTCAAGGCCGGCCCGGCGGCCTGCGGTTGAGAGGTCCTGGCACGGGAAGCCAGCAATGACAAAATCCACGCATCCGCGCCAAGCTGCGCCATTGAAGGTGCGCAGGTCAGACCAGATAGGCGCCGGATCAAGGGCTCCCGCTTCCATGAGGCAGACAAGCTGCGCGGCTGCAGGGGCTTCCCGCTCCACGTACAGAACGGTTCGGTGCTCGATGCCGTGAAACTCGCATGCGGCGCGGAAGCCTTCGCCGAGCATGCCGACGCCGGCGCACAGTTCGATGGAATGAACAGCCATGTCAAGGCAACACCTTTGAGATCCGAAACACCCGATCCGCCAGGATGAACAGGTCGCCCACGCGGAACGCGAGCGGGATGGCGTGGCGGCCTTCGATGGCCACCGTGATGGGGGCCCAATTGCCGCGGCCTTGGGGGACAAGCACAAGCATCACGCCGGGACCTCCACGCGCGCATCGTTTGCGGCTCGGCCGGTGGCCGCCAGCGCGGACTGCAACAGGTCGACGTGATCCAGCTGTGCCGCCATGGCACACGCCCACCCGTCCCAGAACTCAAGCGTTGGCGGCGGCTGATACCGCAGGAAGTGCCGGCGCATCGCCATCAGGCGCTGTACCTGGTGCTTGGACACCAGAAGATCGGCGGCGATCGGGGCGATGGTCATGGGGTCGCCTCGATCTGCACCATCGACAGCTGCTTGGCGATGTGCTGCTCCAGGCTGGCGCCCATCGACTGCTGCCACCCGGGCAGCAGGATGATGGTGTCGCAAGTCACCAGCGCGGCAATGTCGCGGCGCATGCACTCGGCCCACGGCATCGTGGGATCCGGGTTGAGCTCGGCCGGGTTGATGACCTCGTGGCCCAGGTCGCGCCACTTCTTGGCCTCTGCGTGGAAGGCGGGGAAGTTGAGATCCTTGCGCCCTGTCATCGGGCCGGCGATATAGGCTTTCATTCGGTGGTCCTCATGTGCCAGTGGGCGATCAGGATGGCCTCGGCGCGGTTGTTGTCCTTGGCTCGGGCGATGTCGGTGCAGCCGGGGTACAGCGCGCGCGCCTTGACCAGGGACGCGCCCTTGCGCTGGGAGTCCTTGGCATTGGGGTCGATCAGCCCGTAGAACTTCTTCCAGATCTGCGGGTAGGCATAGACCACGGGGTAGCGAAAGCACTCCAGCACCGCCTCGATCGCGCCCAGCGTGCGCATCAGGCTGCCCTGCGTCTGAATGCTGTTGTTCTTGCCGCCCATGGCCGACACCGCCTCGACAGCCGCGGTCACCGGCTCACCGGGAGGGATGTGCTGGCGCAGCAGGCCGGCCAGGGCCAGGCCGTCGACCTTGCGCTGCACCAGGGCGACGGTCCCCACGTTGGGGATCTGCATGGTGGGCAGGTCGAACACCACGCGCAGACCGTTGTGGTCCAGCACCGCGCAGGCGCCGCTCAGGCCAGGGTCAATGCCGATCGTGATCACTCGACCTCCTGCTGCACGTCGATGAAGGTCGGGCGGGCCCACTCCGCTTCGAGGAACTGCTGGCTGTCCTTGTCGAACCAGTAGGCGAAGCTGCCCTCCCACGGGTGGTGGCGCTGCTTGGCGATCCGAACGAAGGCGTCCGGATCCTTGGTGTCGGTCTCCTGGCCTTCCTTCGATTCCTTGCGCAGGTTCTTCCAGACGATGACCAGGTTGTCGACCAAATCAGTGACCTCGCCGGCCCCCTTCACGTCGAACTTGCCCGGCGCCATGCGTTCGTTCTCGCCCTTGCGCATGTGGCAGACCAGGTGGATGTGCAGTCCGGTATCGCGGGCAATGGCGCACAGACCATCCACGAAATCACGCTGGGCGGTGTAGTCGTCGGTGCCCAGGCCGCACTTCATCAGGCTGTCGATCACGATGTGGTCGGCCTTGAGTTCCTTGCGCACGTAGGTGGCAACACCCAGCATGCGCTGCGCTGCAACCCGGCCGACGTGGTCGTAGATCCACAGGCGTTTGTCGGTCCAGCGATGGAAGTCGCGGATGTAGCCAATGGCCGGGTTGCCAGATCCTGAGGCCTGCCGGCACATCTTGGCCATCGTTTCGGCCGGCTTCATCTCCAAGCTGGCCATGCACACCTTCTGCCCTGCGTGCATCAGGTTCAGCATCACATGGCTCAGGTGCGTGGTCTTGCCGTGGCCGTTAACGCCAGCCCAGATCGTCACCTCGCCCGGACGGATGTCGAACTTTCCGGCCGTCTTGGCAAAGCCAGTCGGCACCCAGTTGACCGCCGAACCCTGGCCGTGGAATCGGTCGACAACCGCATCGGCCCAGCTTGAAGCCGGCTTCACCTTCGCCGCGTCGATGTCTTGCTCGGTGAAGTACGCATCGAAGTCGAAAGAATCGCTGATGAGTTCGCTCACAGCATGCACTCCTTGGGGTGATGGGCGACCAGGGCGCGCAACAGCCGGGCGCCGATCTCTGTGCCGCCGACGTTCATGGGAAGCCACCAGAACCCGTGCTCTGGCGGCAGATCGGCCACTGCCGGCGCGTGGTGGCCGCTGCCGCAGTTGATGTCGTGCACGCGCTCGCCGGCCTCGAAGCGCAGAACGAGCTCGCGCGGCCGGGCTGCCGCGATGCGCCATGCGGTTTCGGTGATCCGCTCCAGCGGAGCCTGCGCGCTGGCCCAGACCCAGACCTCGAGGTTCACCAGCATCCGCCAGTCCAGGCGGTCAACGGGCATGTCCGGCCGCACGTACAGGGCCGTTTCCGTGAACTGCTGGCCAACCAGCGACACCACCACTGGCTTGGGCGGCATGTGGCCCTGCTGGCGGGTTTCCAGCAGGTTGCGGGCGTTGATGGCGAACCAGGGCCGTGCCGGCGCGTTCACAGTGCGCTCCCAGTCCAGTCGCCGGTTGCCGAAGATGCGCCGCGGCGATGGTGGCTCGGGGTGTCTTGGGCCTTGGCCAGCCACTTGACCGCGAAGGCCGGGGCGCCGCGGCGGGTCTTGCGCTTTGTCGGGTTCGCCATGCACCACACCCGCATCTCGCGCAACTCCTGCTCGACATCGACCGCCGGGTAGGCCTGTCGCCATTCATCAAGCTCTCGGGTTGTCACCCGGTACTCGGTTTTGTCGACCAGCGGGATTGCGAAGCTCGACACCGGCTCGGATGCCCGAAAGGGCTCCGAGCTAATACCTATTGGTGTTGGTGTTGGTGTTGGTGTTGGTGGCATTGCATTTGCATCTGAAACCGATGCCGCGGCATCACGCTTTTCCTGCTGCGGCATTGCCGATGCATTGCCGGGTTCTGGTGCGCGGCTCATGCCGGGTACTGCGCGTTGCTTATCCCAGCGCGCATTTGCCTTGTCGCGCTGCTTCTGCTGCTTGGCCTGCATTTCAGCTATCTCGGCATCAGCGCGGCTGTTCTTCCATCCGTCGGAGGTCAACTCAAAGAACTCCTCCAGCACCACCTTGACCGCCTCACGCTGGCTGTCCGTTGTGGCCAGGACCAGCCGGCAGACAGCCCGGATTTCTGCCGGCAACGGCTTCTCCGTGGTGTAGTAGGTGTCTAGGAGCCGGCGGTAGGCAGCGTCCTCCTCCCAGCTCAGGTGCCTGGTGGCGCTCAGGTAGTCGCCGATGTGAAACGGGTAGTAGTTCACCGGCGCGCCTCCAACTCGGCTCTCGCGGCCTCGCCCATCACGGTGAACTGGCACGGCCCCAGGCCGCGCTCCTCCTCCATGCGTGCCACCTGGGCGGGCGATCGGGCCATGATGGCGGCCGTGCGGGCGCTGCTCCACGCCACAGCTGCGGCACGATCGCCGTCGGCATAGGCCTTCAGGACTAGGCGGCCCAGGTCGGCGATGTGGCATTCCAATTCAGCATCAGTCACGGCGGACCCCCTGGCCTTCGACGTAGAACGGATGGAGGCGTCGCTTTGCGTCCAGATACGCCCTGCTTGCCTCCTCTGGTGTGTCAAACCAACCAAGGCGAATCGCGCGCTTGTTGACCATGATTTCGGCGTGCCACCGCTTGGCGGATCTGCGCCTGGAAACCCCCTTGAATCCAGACGTGTTGTTACGCTGGAGAGTCGTGTTTTGGCGGTTCAATGAGCCATCCGCCTCACGCAGGTTTTCAATCCGGTTGTCCAGTCGGCACTGATTGATGTGGTCCAGCTTGTCCTTTGGCCAAACACCAAAGACGTACAGCCATGCAACGTGATGCGCCGGGTAGCCCTTGCCTCGAATGTGAATGCGCCAGTACCCCCCAGTGATCTGACGCCCGGCAACATCACCAACCTTGATCCGGCGGGCCGAGGAAACGCGCCAAGTGAAGACCCCGGTATTTGGGTCGTAATGAAGCACCTCCATCAAGGAGGATTGAGTGAGCTCGGCGTCGTTCATTCTTCCGCCGTCTGTGGTTGCTCGAAATCGAACAGGCTTGGCATGCTCATTTCGCGCTCTGCCGCGCGCAGGTAGTGCACCTGGTCAAGGAAGTAGGCGGCGCTCAGTTCGGAGCCGCCTCCGGTGCGGCCCTTGAGGATCGCCCGGTAGGGAACCGTGCCCAGGCCGCAGAACGGGTCATAGATGCGCTCGCCGGGCTTGGAGTACCGTTCGATCAGCCGGTCAACGATGTCGAACTGCAGGGGGCATACGTGCTTCTCGACGGCCCTGGCCGACTGGTCGCCATTCAAGGTCAGCATGCGTACCACGTCATGCCACACGTCCGCGCAGTGACTGCCTGGCGCCAGCGACATGAAGGTCGATGGCAGCGCTTGGCGCTCCAGCAGTTCTTCGCCGATCCTGACGTGGAACTCGTAGTCGTAGACGTTCTTGAGGCTGTAATCCGTGAACATCTTGGCCAGCTTGGCTGGGCCGTAGCTGGCCATCTCTTCGGCGCTCAACATGCGGTCGCCGCTGGATCGCCAGAACGCGTGCGCATCGACTTGCCAGCGTGCGAGCGAGTAGTCGGCCTTGGACTTGTTGACCGGGTTGTCCGAATATCCGCGGCTGCGGTCTGACTGCGGCTTGTGGAACAGCAGGATGTACTCAGGCGAGCCGACACCCATCTTGGTGCCGTCCTTGCACATCTCCGTGTAGCCCAGGCGGTAAGTCTGGTTGTTCTCCCGGACCACATCGGTGACTACCGTGATCATCCCCATGTAGTCGAAGCCGTGTTTGATGCCGTGAAACAGGGCTTCTGCGTGGAACGGGCTAACCGTGGGGATGCCGGCGCCGGTCACGTTGCCGAAGTTGATCCGGTCCTTGACGTGGCAGCAGTAGATGCGGCCCGGCTTCAAGATGCGCAGCAGCTCAGGCGTCAGGAAGTCCATCTGCGCCCAGAAGTGCGCGTTGTCCTGCGTGTGGCCGAAATCGTTGTAGCTCGGCGTGTATTCGTAGTGGTTTGCGAACGGGATCGACGTGATGATCTGGTCGACCGAGTTGTCGGGCTGCAGCTTTGCTTCCTCGACGCAATCGTTGTTCGCCACAGAAAACAGGTCGCCCTTGACTTCCAGGCGCTTGACCCCGATCGACCTGGCCAGCGTTTCGTGCATGGCCAATTCGTTCAGCCCGAACTTGCGAATGATGTCGGTCATCTTGTTGCTCATTTGGTTGTGTTGGTCCCACTTGGTCTGCAGCGTGCGAAGGACTTCGCGCTCGCTTTCTGTGTGGACGATGTCGATGCGCACCGGGCGCGTCTGGCCGAAGCGGTGCACCCGGTGAATCGACTGAATAAAGTCGTTGAACTTGAAGCCAATGCCGGCGAACACCTGGCGATGGCAATGCCGCTGCAGGTTGCAGCCGCTGCCGGCGATGATGGGTTTTGTAGACAGGATGCGCGACTTGCCATCACTGAATCCGGCGATGCGCCGCTCGCGCTCTTCCAGGTCCTGGCTACCCCACACACTCACCGCATCAGGTATTGCCTTCTGGATGGCGTGGCGCTCGTCTTCGAGGTCGTGCCACACAATGAAGTGGTCGGCCGGATCCTGTGCAACCAGGTCAGCCACGACGGCCACCCGCGCATCCATGCTGTCGCGCTTCTCCGTTGCCGCAGCCGACAAGCCCATGGCCACATCGGGAATCAGCAGGCCCTGCCCGTTCTTCTCTTCGCCGGCTGCGGCGTAGTCGCTGGGCACTTCGTGGTAGCGGACATTGAGCTCAGGCAGGATGTAGCCAGTGTCGTCATGGCCCAGGTCGCTCGGGCGCTGAATGAAGACGGCCCACGAAGCCACCCACAGCCAGAATTCCTCTTCCTTGTGCGGGTACAGCGTGAGGTTGCCGGCCTTCTCGCTGTCGCGCTGGAAGAACCTTGTGAGCGCCTGGCCCGTGTCCATGATCCCCAGGTAGCCGGCGTAGTGGATCAACTCCTTGAAGCGATTGGGCGATGGCGTTGCCGTTGCGACAAACTTGAACTCGACGGGCGCGAACGCGGGCAGAAATTCCTGATAGGTCTTGCTGCCGTAGCTGCGCAAGACGCTCGCCTCGTCCAGGCTGGTTGCCCGGAACTGGCCCGGGTTCAACTTGCCCTCTCGAATGCTCTCGTAATTGGTCATGTAGACCGTGCGCTCGTCGCCGATTTCCGCGTCGGTGCGAATGAACCGCAGGTCCATGGCGCATTCGCCTGTGAACCGCTGCGTGGCCTCGCGGAAGAACTCGGCGCGCACGCCCAGCGGCATGCACAGCAAACGCAGGCCGGGCCGGTGCTGGCCGATCTGGCGCATGATTTCCAACTGCGTGGCCGTCTTGTGCAGGCCGAAGCTGGCGAAGATGGCGCGGTTGCCGCCCTGCACGGCCCACTTCACGATGTCACGGGTATGTGGCTTGAGCGCCGGATTGATCTGCTCCATGGGCACATCGAAGCCTTTGAAGCTGGCCAACTTGATCTTCTGCCGCAGGAAGTCGGTGTAGTTCACGCTGCCACCCCTGTGCCTTTAATGCGCGCCGTCTTCACAGCGTCGGCCTTGGTGCGCAGCACGATCTGATTGCGTGGCCCTGGTTCACGCGGCGTACGCATCGGCAGCAACTCCGGCGCGATGCTCTGCACCCGGTCCCGGCAGGTGTTGACCGACACATCGAACCGGCTGGCGATCTCTCGCCACTCGTAGCCCTCCCGGCGCATGCGGACCATCGCGTCCACATCCAATTCGAGGCGCTGGGCCAGCCCGTTGCCGGCCAACTCCCTGCCGCGGTGGGCCGGCTGCGCACCGGACTCCCAGGCGCGTTCGCTCGACTGCTGCTGCCGGCTCTTGGCAGGGTCGGGCGCCGTGAAGATCGACGGCCGGCCGCGCCAGTTGAAGGGGGACTCGGTTATCACGACACCCCCCGGTCCACAACGGGAGGCATTTGCTTTGCATTTCCGATGACGCGCCGCAGGCGCTGCTCGGTCAGACTCAGCACATGGTCAACCCCGTAGAGCGTCACATACAGCTGCGTGCGCAGCCACTCGGTCACGTTCATCCCGGCGTCGTGCGCGGCCCGGTGCACGTCGGCCAGCGTGTCGGCATTGACCCGGACCGGCGGCAACTCGGCGTCCAGCTTGCCGAAGATGTCGCTGTTCGCCGACCGGGCGAACTCGGTGATGTCGTCGGCCATCGCTCAGGACGCCACAGTGGTGGCCGGGATGTGCGCCCAGAACTTGCGGACGGTTTCCATCCCAGGGTTGACGGTCGTGCCGTCGCGGATCTTCCAGATCGTGGTGAACGGAACATCGGAAGCTCTCGCAAGCTCCTGCACGCCAGCGTGCGACAGCTTTTCGAGGGCCTCTTTGACGGCTGATACGGGAGGGATGGACGTGTTCATGGCCGCAGAATCTACCGCATTCGGTATGCACAGTCAACCGCATTCGGTAGGCAAACTCCAGTACCGTATTCGGATGTCGGACACCAACACCCGAAAGCAGCTCTGGGAAAACGTCTCGGCGCTGATGCGGCGGCGCTACGGCGGAGAGAACTTGACCAGGTTGGCGAAGGAAGCCAAGGTTGGCCCGGGTAGCGCGACCCGATTGAAGGAGCAAAGGACCAGCGTCGGGATTGACATCCTGGACAAGCTGGCGCGCCTATTCAAGGTCGAGCCATGGCAGTTGCTGGCGCCAGGGCTGGACGAGCGGTTGCCATCGGAGCCCGCCGCGACGCCATGGCCGATCGCATGGCGGAAACCAAGCGGCGACAGGCGGAGAAGATGCAGCGTAGCCGCGGCATTCGACTTGATGATTGATTCCCTGGGGAACAGCTTAATTCCCCCGGTGGAACTGGGAGCACATTGAGGGATACCGAATTCGGTTGACATGCAATACCGCATTCGGTAGAGTTACTCCAGCCCGCATCCCGCGGGAAGGAGTAGCCCATGGAAACCCCACCCAGGCCTGAGCAGGCCGAAGACCCGCGCCAGATCGACGCGGAGTTCCTGGCGGCCAAGCTGGCCGACCCGCTGCGCCAGCGCGAGGCCGATCAGGCCATGGCCGAAGAACTGCGCGTGCCGGCGTGGTTGCTGGGGGCGCTGGGATGAGCGCCGCGCACGACGGCGGGCCAGCGTTCCCGGTCGCCGACTGGGACCATCAGACGTTTGCTCCTCGCACCGTGGAGGAGGTTGTGCGCCTGTTGTCGGGCATGTCATTGCGCGACTACTTTGCCGCGCAGGCGCTGCCGGTGGCAATGCAGTGTGTCGGACACAACTACGCCCACGACATAGGCGCATTCACTTGGGACTCGGGCGACGTTGAGGCAATTGCGTTGCGCGCCTACGAATTGGCCGACGCCATGCTGGAGGCGCGCAAGTGAGCGCCGCAACCACGCCGGGCGCAACGGTCACCAGCGCCGACCTGCGCACCTACCGCGGGAAGTTCGTCACCGTGACCAAGGGCATGGCCGGCCACTTTGCCGTGATGTTCTGGTGGAACAAAGACATGGGTGGCTTCTGGGAGCCGTGGGACACCGGCATCGGCCGTTACCGGATGGAGGATGAGGCGCGCGTCGAGGCCATCCAGTGGGCCGGTGACGAAGGTGTTCCCTACCTGCTGCCCAACGCCGTTGTCAGCGCCGTGGCGCCTACGGGGTTTTCGACGTGATGGCCCGCACCCTCCTCCTGGCCGCCGCGATGGCCGGCGCGCTGGCCGTGCTGGGCCCCTACCTCGACGGGGTCCACATTGACGACCACTCCACCGAGGTCCAGCAGGCCCGCGACATCGAGGACGCCCAGCGCGCGGCCGAGGCTCGGCGCCGCTTCGAGCACGCAGCCCAGCTGGTGTGCGGTGTGCAAGCAGCCTGGCGCGAGGCCGGCAACGGGGTGGTCCAGTGCTTCACGAAGCGCGGCCGCCCCACGATGCGCGTGGCGGTTCAGCCATGAGCGACGAAGCCATCCAACTGGTCGTGCACATCGCCCTGACCTTGGCGCTGCTGGCCGGTATCGCCACCGCATTGCTGCTGTGGGTCGATGACCTGCGCGACACCCGTGCGCGTGAGCGCAAGGCCCGCGAGGCCCTGGCCCGCGCCAACACCGAAGTTTCCCGCCGGCCGCGCGTGCCGGACCCCTCCCCTCTCCCAACCCTTGAAAGGACCCAATGAACGCAATAGTCGAAATGCGCCCAGCCGGCGGCGCGCTGGCCTCCACGCAGGCCTCGGGCCGCATGGCCCTGGCCGAGATCATCCAGCACATATCCCTCGTGCAGGAAGTGATGCACACGGTCATGAAGCCCGATGTGCACTACGGGAAGATCCCGGGCACCGACAAGCCGACGCTCTACAAGAACGGCGCCGAAGTGCTGTGCATGGTGTTTCGCATCGCGCAGTCCTACGAGGTCGTCGATATGTCGACGGCCGACGTCGTGCGCTACCGGTCTGTTTGCACCGGCACGCATCAGGTGTCCGGCCTGACCCTTGGCTCTGGCATGGGCGAGGCGTCCAGCGGTGAGGCCAAGTACAAGTGGCGCAAGGCCTACCAGTCCGAGTTCGACGCGACCCCGGAGGCACTGCGCCGCCAGTACAGGGGCTACGACAAGCAGCGCAAGAAGGAGTTCACCGTGCTGCAGGTCCGCACCGAGCCGGCTGATCTGGCGAACACCATTCTCAAGATGGCCAACAAGCGGGCCATGCTGGCCATGGTCCTCAACGTCACGGCCGCCAGCGACTGCTTCACGCAGGATCTGGAGGACATGGACGAGAAGCTGCGCGAGCACCTGTCCCGCAAGGAAGGGCAGGACGCCGCGCACGACGAAGGCGCCGGCACAGATGGCGGCAAGCGACCGGACCCCACCTACTACGCCCAGGATGCGTTCGACGCGAATCTGGCGACCTGGAAGAAGGTGATCGCCAAGGGCACCAAGCCGGGTGACGTGATCGCCAAGGTCAACTCGGCCAACCCGAAGACGCCATTGAGCCCGGAGCAGGAGGTCACGATCCGTGCTCTGGCCACGACTCCGGCCCAGACCGCGGGGGCGCCGGCGCAGATGTCCAGCGCCCAGGTCATGGAGCAGATGCGCGCCGCGAAGGACGAGGACGCGCTCAACACCGTCATGGATCTCGCCAACACGCTGACGCGAAGCGATGACGAGCGCCGGGCCGAGGAGGCCTGCTACGACGAATGCCTGGCCGCCCTGCGTGCCTGAGTTCCACCACCAACCGAGGATCATCATGGAAAGAATCGTTCACCAGCTGGTGCAAGGCAGTCCCGAATGGGATGCCTTCCGCCTTGAGCACGACGGCGCCAGCGAGGCCGCCGCGATGCTGGGCCTGTCCAAGAAGACGAAGCGCACCGAACTGCTGCACATGAAGCACACCGGCCTGCCCAAGGAGTTCAGCCAGTGGCTGCAGGACAACGTGCTCGACAAGGGCCACGAGATCGAAGCACTGGCGCGGCCGTTCGCCGTTGAGTTCGCAGGGGTCGATGGCTTCTACCCGGCAACCGTGTCGATCGGCCGCCTGAGCGCATCTTGCGACGGCGTGGACATGCTCGACGAAACCGCCTGGGAGTGCAAGAGCATCAACCAGGACAACCGGCCGATCGTGCTGGCCGGCAAGGTGCCGGAAGAACACATGCCGCAGTGCCAACAGGTGCTGATGGTGACCGGCGCCGATCGCCTGCTGTTCACGGTGTCGGACGGCACGCGCGAGAACACGCACCACGTTTGGGTCGAGCCGGACACCGACTGGTTCGACCGCATCCGCGCCGGCTGGCGCCAGTTCCACGAGGATCTGGCCAACTATGCCCCGCCGGCCCCCGCAGCGCCACAGGCTGTCGCCGACCCGGTTGAGGCCCTGCCCGCGCCGGTCATCCAGGTCACGGGGCAGCTGTCGCTGCAGGACAACTTCAAGGTGTTCGAGGACCGCCTGCGCGACTTCCTGGCCAATCGCCTGATCCGCGAGCCGAAGACCGACGAGGACTTCGTGAACCTCGACGCCCAGATCAAGGCCATGAAGGCCGGCCGCGAAGCACTCAAGAGCGCGAAGGCGCAGATGCTGGCCCAGGTGCAGCCCATCGACTTGGCCAGCAAGACCGCCGACATGCTGGACACCCTGTTGCAGAAGAACTGCAAGATGGCCGAAGACCTGTTGAAGGACGAGAAGGATCGCCGCCGCGATCAGATCGTGATCGCTGGCAAGGATGCGTTCACCAACCACGTTGCGGCCCTGAACAAGCGCCTGGGCCGGCACCTGATGCCAAACATCCCGACGGACTTCGGCGGCTGCGTCAGGGGTTTGAAGTCACTCTCCAGCATGGAGGACAAGGTGAATTCCCACCTTGCCAATGCCAAGATCGCCGCGAACGAGGTAGCCGACAAGATCCAGATCAACCTGGACTACCTGCGCGAGCATGCGAAGGACCACGCCTTCCTGTTCGCCGACACCAGCACGATCGTGCTCAAGGCGCCTGACGATCTGGCCGCGCTGGTGGAAAGCCGGATCGGTGCTCACCAGAGGGCCGAAGCCGACCGCCTGGAGCGCGAGCGCGCACGCATCGCCGAGGAGGAACGGGTCAAGGCAGAGGCGAAGGTGCGCGCCGAACAGGAGGCGGCAGCCAAGGCCGAGCTCGACCGCCGCAACGCCGAAGCGAAGGCCTTGGAGGCTGTCGCGCCGCCGGTCCATGTGCAGCCGGTGGCCGAGGAACCGGCGCCTGCGCCCGTGCAGACCTTCACGCCGCCAGCGCCCTACGCCATTGAGCGCACGGAGCCGGCGCCGGTCATCAGCACGTCGCCACCCACCATGACCAACGGCAAGGTCTGCCAGATCCTGGGGTTCAACGTCACCGCCGACTTCCTGGTGTCCATCGGAGCGCCGGCACCGACGAAGCAGGGCAATGCGAACCTCTGGCACGACCGCCAGATTCTGGCGATCTGCGAAGCGCTGGGCCAACACCTGCAGGCGGTCCACACGGCGCAGAAAGCGAAGTACCAGCCGGCGCGCACGAGGACGCCGGCATGATCGCACCCACACCCACCCTCGGGCTGGTCGCCCAGGCGCACGACCAACTGCACAAAAGCAACGTCGCCAGTTGCCACGAGCTGCTGCACAAGGCCATGGGGCTGGACAACAGCGTGGGCACCCTGGCAGCCGGCCACCTTACACACCAACACCATGACACAACTCAAGATCATGCCCGTTGAGGAATGCGGTGCCATCGGCAAGTGCATGGCGCACCCGTCCAGCTACCTGAGTCGCATCCAGTACGGCGAGAAGACCACCGCCCGGACTGCCGCGCTGGCGCTGCAGGACCTGGAGGCCGCCAGGGCGCGCGATATCGCCACTCACGAGAGGAACCTGCCGGCCATGGAGAACAACCGCCTGATCGCCGCGCAGATCACCGCGCTGAACGTATCCGTCGGCATGCCGGCGCGCTGGAGCGAACGGGACCGGACCTCCAGGTCACGCTATCCCAAGACCATCGGCCACGACGCAGGCTACATCACCGACATCCGCCGCGAGTGCAAGACCGACGACGGGTTCGACGCCGCCACGGTCCAGTACGAGCGCACGCTCAAGTCCTACCGTGAGTACGAGGAGCAGGGCAAGCGCGAGGCCGAAGTGGCAGCCCGTGCCAAGGAACGCGAACAGGCCGCCGCGCTGGAGAAACGCAAGGCCGACATCGAACTGGCCGCGATTCTGCTGCGCTACTGCCTGCCCATTGAGTCGACCTGGTCCGATGTGCTGCAGGCCCTGCGCGGCCGCCACCAGCGCCTGGATCTGGCGGTCGCCATGGCCCAGACCCGCGGCGACTGGTCCGAGGGCCCCTACCGGGTGCGCGACGCCATGGACCGGTTCACGATCCGCGACAACGAGGACAAGGACATCGCCAACGACGTTCTGGGCTGCATGGACGACTTCGAGGACGGCCGGGTGTTCCGCGACACCCGCTGGTCCTACGACGCCTTGTTCGCTTCGGTAGAGGACCGCCAGCTGGTCGCCGATGTGCAGCGGGCTATGCAGCTTGCCAGTGACGACTGAACCGCTAACCCACGAGGACACCATGACCACCCCACACCGCACACTGCGAGAAGCCGCGCAGATGGCGCTAGATGCGCTCCTGACAGGCTATCACCA
>ERZ724522.1226-NODE-1226-length-14206-cov-14.026076_pt1 | contig 14206 bp, 13 predicted proteins | sample MGYA00376055_ERZ724522 | MGnify/ENA primary metagenome ERZ724522 (study PRJEB28724, sample SAMN07190884) | wastewater metagenome | isolation source: effluent of sewage treatment plant in Hong Hong | place: Hong Kong | collected 2016-03-17 ... | reverse complement strand
TCAATCCTTTCTTCGATGGGAGCGTATGAGTCGCCCCGCTAGCGTCCCACGATCCGGTGATCGTGTAGGTCCCCACGAGCGTTGTCGTTGCCCACAATGCAATCGCGCACACGAAGATGAGCATGGATGTTTTTTTCATTTTTACCTCAGGTAGCAGGTCCCGCTCTGTGAAACGGCGCTGGTGATGGTCACGTTCCCTGACCCATCCACCGACCAGTCCGGAGCCAGGGAGTTATTCGAACCGTCCCTGCAGCCGCTAACGATGACTCCGGTCCCGAGACCATGCGTTGCCGCCGTGACGCTGGTGCTGGTGCCGCTGATGGAGGCGGCGTAGATCGACTGGCCGAAGATGTAGCAGGTACCGCTCTGTGACACGGCGCTCGTCACTGTGACGTTGCCGCTGCCATCCACCGACCAATCCGGCCAAAGCGCTGCGCCGGAGCCGTCCTTGCATCCGCTCACGACGACGGTGGATCCGAGACCGTGCGTGGCCGCTGAGATCGAGGTGCTGGTTCCGCTGATCGCCGCGGCGTATTTATTGCTGACGCCTCCGCCTGTAACGGTCGAGCAGGTCCCGTCCGATTTCAGATAGCCCGAGCAGGATCCGGATCCGAACAGCCCCACCACGTCCGCATAGGCCGCCGCGACCGCGCTTCCCGAGGAGCCCTTCAGCACCGACGATCCCGTGATCGTCGCTGGCGTATACCAGGAGCATGTGGAGAGCGTGCTTGATGGAGTACCGCACGACAACACCTGCCCACCGGAAGGATCAGCCGATGGCAGTTGCATCCTCAGTTTAGTCGAGCGCGTAGCAGGCGCCTGGAACCCGGCGCTGTTGGCGCTATCACTGGGGGGGTAGAGGTCGATAAACGCCGCTGTAGCGGGGTCGCCGGTCTTGAGCACGTCGGACGGAAGCTGAGCGTCGGGCAGGATCCCGGTGGTGATGTCGGACGCCGATACCGTGACGTTGCTCGACAGCGCGTGCCCATTCACCGTGCGCGTGGCGGGCGCCACGTTGACGAGATTCGCCCCCAGTTTCGTCGCCACATCGATCATCCATGCGGACAAAGAGTTGATGTGGTAGGCGCTGAAGCTCCCGCTGACCAACTGCCCGCTAACGTGCGATGCCGCTGTGGTTCCACTGAGCCCGCGAGTTCCGGGGCAGAGAGTGAGGTGCGTGGAGTCCGGCTTCGCACACACCTGCGAGCTTTCATATGGAGCAGATGTCCCGAGAACCACGACCTGATCCACGAGGAAGCACGCGGAACTGGCCACCTGGAGGGAAAGCGTCGAGTTGCTCGCCGACGCCGTGAGTGTGGTGGCGCAATTGGCGCTCATCGGAGGCAAATCCTGATCGGTGGGGAGCCTCGTGGAGAACGACCCAGATAACGGGTTCTGCGCGAATGCGGACGCCGTTACGAGCGCCGCAATAACTACGGATTTGGCGTCCATGGTTGAGATTTCCTCGATATCCGAACGGTGAAAGAGTAGTCGCTGGCGACGGTGGTGGAGGATGGAGCATTGCTATCCGGCATTGCGGCCGGCGTGTCCGGAAGCGCCGAGGGCGTATCCGGCATGCTCTGTGGAGTCGTGCTCATTTCTGGCGCACAAGGGCCTGCCCGTCGAAGGCGAAGGCCGCATCAAGCGGGATGTCGTATCCATGCAGGATGGCAGACAGATAGGCCGTATACTGCTGCTGCGCCGCTTGCGTAGCAGCGGAAAGCTGCCGAAGCGCCTCCACCTGCCGGGCGGTCAGATCAATACGCTCTCGGTTATCCGGCATGGACCACCGTCAGCGTCACCGTGGAATTGGCGACAAAGGTTGTGGCCAACGCGGGGTCGATGCCGCGAATATTTGCCAGCACCTGCCCATCGCTGTTGGCCAACGCGATCTCAAGGACGGAGCCGGATGCCGTGCGCAATACCTGCACGGCCTGCACGGTGAGGGTCACGGGCGTGGTTGGGTTCATTCGATGCTCCTTCAAAACGGCCAGAACGTACCGATGGGGATGTGGCGCACCGGGTCGGTGATGCGGTGCAGAATTTCGAGCAGATGGTGCAAGTGAAAAATAATGCTCATGATACCATTGTCACGCAACAATGGAGTGACCGCGATAGGCCCCACCACTGAAAAACAGCCGCCAGATGCCCGTTCCAACGTTTACGTCAACCGATTCCGTAAGTCCGTCATATCCTCCGATGCGCAGGCCGGAGGCTTGCACAACTCCGCTGCAATTAATTCCCGGAGAGCCATACCCGCCAATGTATGTGGCGTTCCCGTAATTGTCCGCAATCGTAACAGCCCCGGACGTTGAGATGGCGATGTTATTGTAGGCCCCTCCGAAGGAACTTTTCATGTATAGTCCGGACCCAGTGAAATTGATCGTTGGCCCAGAACTCCCCTGCGTCAGGGTGATGCCCGAAGACGTGATCGTAACCGATCCATACGAACCGTTGGATAGGGTCAGCGCATAACTACTCACCGATACGCTGGGCCCATAGCCGCTCGCCATCGTCAGCCCGGATGATGTGATCGTAACAGACGGGCCACCGGGGCCCTGACGCAACAGCACGCCCGTCGACAGCATGCTGAGGATGGACCCACCATAGCCGCTGATCTGGAGCCCAGAACTGTTGATCGCAACCCAGTTATATACATCCCTGTAAAAGAGCACGTCGCTGGTGAAGGTCGCTGTACCGGCGGTCAACTGAGACACCGCAATCGACCCGGCGTACACCACACTAGAAATTAGCGTCCCAGCGGTAATGTCTCCCGCCGCTGTGCCCGCCTTCCAGACATTTGCCACATTGCGGTAGGGCTTTCCGTCCGTGGTCAACACGAGCATGGAACCCACCGGGTAGTTGGCATCCGGCAACGACGGGAGAGCCGCTGTGGCGACCAACGGGCGCAGCGTCGGCGACCCAAAAAAGCTCAGCGAATTGATAATTCCGCTCGCCAGTTGCGTGCTCTGCACCGGCGTGGCGAGTTTGGACGTATCCAATCCGGAAGACCCCGACACGTGAAGATTGAACGTTGGCGCGCCGGCTGTATTCTCAATATTTTTCCCGGTCGATGGGTCGACCGCGCGGCCCACGCTCTGCACCTTCAACGTGAGGTAGCCACTGTCTCCCATCGTCCACCACTGCGGCGGATTCAAAGCGCTTTGGTCGAAAGATGATACGGCATTTCCAACCAGCCGATACGAAGCTCCGCTCAGCGGAGTGTAACTCGAATCCGTGTCAATGGCATAAACGTTCGCGCTGAAGTATTCGATATCAGCCGGCGGGGACCACACGCACACGAGCGCACCCTCGGGCACGCCCGAGGCGGTGGTGCGCGTCAGCAATGACACGGAGAACCCGGTAGGTTGCGCTGGCGCTCCTACCTGCGGGATCGTCACGGATACATCGGCAGGGCCGGCGTCGGATGGATTCGCCGTGTATGCCGAGGAACTGGCCCGCACGCGCAACCACAGCGTGACCGCGGCAGAGAATGACCGATTCGTCCACCACTCACCCAGCGTCGGGCTGCTCGATGCGAGCGCAACATTGAGCACCGGCGCGCCCCATGCAGCAGGGCTGGAAGGGCCCGATGAGCCAGCATAGGCCCACACGCTGAAATATTTCGCCCCGGTGGTGTTGGGGATCGAGACCTGGACTTCTGCCTGCGCCTGGCCAGCCGCTGCGCTATATCCCGTAGCGATCACCGATGCGGTGAAGCTCGCGGGCTGCGATGGAGGTGTGGGAAGCAGCGTCGGGGCTGATGCTGGGTCGAGGGTCGCCAGGGTGACAGTGGGACCAGTTGGATAGCCACTGCTGTCCACATTCATCGTGCCATCCACATTGACGCTTGCGGCGGTGAATACAAGATTGACCGGACTTGCCGGAATCACGCCGCCCAGCATTGCGGCATCAATCTCCAGCTCGCCTTCATAAACGAACGCACCCGCGCCGTTCGGAGAGAACGGCTCCAATAGCGGGGTCGCGACCTGCGGGGCGGATGAGTCAGGCGGCGTGATGGAGATCTTCGCGCCGGTGAAATTCGAAAGCGATGGGATGGAACATTTGAACTGCACAATAAATGCAGTTCCGATCGTGTTCCACTGCATGGCCGCAGAATAGGATCCATCCAGATTGCGCGTGCCGGCCTCGAACGACACCAACGGAGCGGGTCCCGCTACAACCGCCTCTCCAGTGGTGGAGGCGGCAGACGTGGTGGTCCCACCGGTCGCAGTGAGCCCTTCCCAGAATTGCAGCCACGTCGCGATGCGCGTCTGATCGATCAGCTTGACGTGATATGAGAAGTGATCGAACGTTGGATGATACATCCCGTCCATGGACTGAACCATGAACAGACCGGAAACATCCGGGGCGGAAAGCATGACCGTGATTACCTGCCCCGGCTCCAGATCGTGCTTCAACGTGTCGTAATCGATTGTGGTGGGAATGTGCTTGTACGCATCGAGCAACGCCTGACACTTCGCCAGGCCGAGATTTCCGTCCACGATGGTCGTGTCCTCGGCGAAGTTCTCGTATATCCCGCTGCCACCCTCCACCGCCTGCCGAGCCGCTACCTCCGTCCAATCGGTGATCGAAATGACATCACCACCGAGCTGCCGATATTGCACCACCAGCACGCTCGTAGATGGCAATGGAGTAGTGGTGTCGGCCTGACTGATTTCCACGTTGCCGGCGGCCCAATACCATTGCGACGATGACCCTGCCGTTCCGAATGTCTGCGTGGCGGTAGTCCCGGTACCCGCCCCAGACATGCTCGACGACGCCCATACAAATGCCGCCCCGGTTGCGGAAACAGGAGCCCCATCTCCGAGCCCCGCTGTTGCGAAATAGGCAACGATGGTGGCCCCAATAGGTTGCGAACATAGACAGTTCGGGTGCTGGCTGGTTGAACTGCTGTAGAGCGTCCCGTAGCCCACATTAGCCCGATTTACCGCCTGCGCCAAAGCCAGCGCGCATGCAGTCGGGGTAGATCCGATCAGCACCTCACGCGGAGTTGTCTGCGTGAGCGCCGCACGAAACGTATATGTCACGCCATTGATAACCGCGGTATCGCCATCGGCAGGAAGTCCAGAAAAGGCCCCCACTACGCTGGCGTACACGCCGTCGTAAATGGTGATCGAGACGATATCCGCCGGATCTTTTGCGAGATCAAATACCGTAGTTGAGCCATCGCCCCAAAACGACTCCACAGTGTCGGCAAACGCGGCCCAATTCACCCGCAGATGTTGGCGGTTCCGGTAATCGGAGCGGTTCTCACCAATGGACGCTCCCATGAGGACATCCGCCCCGGTGAGCACATAACTACTCGGAGTGGTGGACCGGGGAATGAACGATACATATCCGTCGGGATTCTCCGACCAGACGTAATTTGAAAGCGTCGCGAGTTGGTTAAATGCTTCCGCGCATGTCACATGATCAAACACAATCGATGTGACATCGGCGCCTGGACCGATTGTGCCGGACAATGCCTCCAACGCCAACTCTTTCGACAAAATGTCTGCTACGATGGACCCCGCCGTGGTGCTCTGATAAGACCTCGATTCGATAATCCGCTTATCAGCGTGGCGCTCTTGAGAAGAGACGACCAGGGAGTACTCGATCACCGGAGAGGCTGGAGTCCCCAGGCGCTTGCGCGTGAATGACTCAATAGTTCCTCCAAACACGCGCGTATCGCCGTCCCAGAAGCCCACATCCTGCCCAACCGCTGGAACATAGCCTGATCCATCGGCCACGCGAAGCAAACATGATCCGGAACCGCGCTCGCCCAATGTGTGCGACCACTGCACACTAGATGGGACCACGTACTTACCGACGTTGGCTGATGATATGGTTACGCCGATTGACATATTTTATGCTTAGCGGTATGTTATACGCATGGAAAGCCCATACGATCTAATTGCGCATGGTGAAAAGATGACCATGCGCATAGAAAAACCATCAAGGATTATCTCAGTAGACCGGTGCGAATGAATTCGTGTATCGCTTGATCTGCGTGGGGATCGCCCGCATTACTGCCGCAGCGATGGCGTCCGCGCTCTGGTTGGAACCCGACACCTGCACCAGCGGTCCGTTGACGGTGATGGTGATACCGCTGCCTGATCCGCCCTTGAATCCGGAGATCTGGCTCAGCAGCGCGACCATCGAATCTGTGTTGGCCGAAATGCCAGTCAGTAGCGGTTCAGTGACTCCCCAGAACGTCTTATCGTAGTTTTGCGCCCACGCCCATAGATTCTGCGCCATCTGCGCGATGGCCGTACCGCTGCCGCCAACCGCAAGCCAGGTATACCGCGTTGACGCTTCAATCAAGTCCAGCGTCTTGTTCATCCCCGACATTTGGAAATTGCCGACGATTCCAGACACGAGTGATCCGACATTCGCCACAATCCCGATAATCCCCATTGCTCCTGAAGCTGCAGTACCTGCCACACTTGCCGCGCCACCTGTACCTGACGCCGCGCTGCCGATGGTCGATGCTGCCCCACCCGCCGCGCCTACAGATGTCCCAAGGACGCCGCCTCCTCCTCCAAAAATCCCACCGAGCGCTTGGCCGACCTTTCCCAACTGCCCGAGCACGCCGGACAGTGCACCCATGAGCTTCGCAATCCCGTTGGCGATGATTTGCTCAAGGATGATGCGGACGATGGTTTTTCCGAGATCGGTGAACGCCTCCCCGATTGCCTTCGTCCCGAAAATGACATCGGTAAGCGACTTCGACAGGTCGTTGATCGCCGTCGACACCTGCTGCATCATGGTCTTCCACGAGGATTGCATCTGCTTCGTGGCTGACGCCGTGCTGGTCTTGAGCCGCTCGTACAGCGTAATCGTTCCACTGTCCAGCTTCTCACCGGCATCGATCTGAGCCGCGACCATCGCCACCCATGCCCGCTGGATGTCTACCGCAGTCGCCACGCCCGAATGCTCGATGTCGTAATATGCGGACTGCGCTTTCTCGGCAGCCTCTTGCAGCGATGCGCTGGACTTGATCCCCAGGGTCTTGTACGCATCGTCAATCGCAGCCACCCCGGCAATCGTCATCTCGGCCATGTGATTGACCTTTTCGGGAAGGCTGTCGAGCGCGAAGGCCGCATCGAAGGTGGACTTGGCGATCATGTCGAACACACGCCCAAGATTCTTCGCGTCGGCTGCCTCCATCGCCTTGGTGAACGATTCCAGATTCTCTTTGTTGACGCTCATGTCGAGCGCCACCTGCTGAGCCTTTGGGTGATTCTTATCCCACTCATCGCCCCACTTTTTCATCGCCTCGCGCGCCTGATCCATCGTGAGAACGTGGGTCTTCACTGCCTCCATCAGGATCCAGTAGACGTTAGCGACCTTGGGGACCTCCACGCCGTGCTTCTGGAGTTGCTGCGCCACAAGCGCTAGCGCCGCCTCCATGTCGCGGAACTTGTTCGTCTCAATGCCCAGCGACGACATGGCTTTCGCCCACCGCTGGGCAAAATCGTCCACCGCCTTGGACGCATCATCCAACCCGCTCGTGAGCGTATCAGCCGGTTTGATGCCGGTCTTGCTCGTTAGCATCCATGACTGCACGCCTGGGGCGCTCGGAGCGCCAGGAGTCGGATTCAAAGCCGACATATCGGTCAATGTTTTCGTGGAGAACGGATGCGCGATGAGATCCTTGTTCAACTGCACGAGCGCCTGAAACCACGTAGCCAGCCGCTGAACTGTAGCGATTTCCTCCTTCGTCTGATTGATGAAATCGAGCATCCCGCCGCCGACGCCGCCGAGGTCTGTCTGAATGTAATGCTTTAGTTTTGTGAACTCTCCAGTCAGCGTCGAGACATTAGAACTGCCGTCACGCGCAGCCTTCGCGAGATCGGCTGTCATGCCCTGAATCTGAAAACGTCCTTCGACGATGGCGCGATACAGATCTGGTCCGCGCTTGGCTCCGACCTCTTCGATCAGATCGGCCATCGTGACGGTGCCCTTCTGGACGCCATCGACGAACTTCTGCCACTCGGCTGCCGGATCCGCCACGCCTTCCTTGGCGAACTTCTGGAGCGCGGCCTTCATACCGCCCAACACCAACTCGGTGTTGACGCCCTCCTTCTCGAACTTTCCGATCAGTGCAGTCGCCTGCTCGAAACTGTAGCCGAGCATTCGAAGCGGAGCGCCGGCATAGACTACCTGCTCCGCGAGTTTTGAAACGCTCGTACCGGTCTGCTGCGATGCGGCGCGCAGGAAGTCCATCGCGCCAGCCTGCCGATCCGTGGCGATGGACCAATCCCCGAAGACCCTGGTAACCAGCGGCCCGACCGCGCCCACATCCTCTCCACTTACTTTCGCCAGCGCGATCATCTTCATCGTCAGATTTTCGAGCGCTGGACCGGTTGCGTTCGTGCGCTGACTGATGATGTCCATCGCGGACACGATGGCGTCAGACGATGCCGCAGACCCCTTGTATATGTTCTCGAATGACGCCTTGAGGGACGCGAGGTGCTCGCCAGTGGCTCCGGTGGAGCGCGCAATGCGAGCCTCTGCCTGCTCGAACATCATCGCCGAGTCGAACGCCGTCTTACCGATGGCCGCGACTCCGCCAGCCAATCCAAGAGCGCCCACCAGTTTCCCCGCCGTTCCGGCGGCAGTGGCCCCGAGCGAATCGATTTGACCCTGCAGTTTCCCCATGGGGCCGGCTGCTTGGTTGACCGCGTCGGACACGCCGCTAACAGACGCCTGCGCCTGCTGGCATCCTTGCGAGAATCCAGAGGCATCCGCCGTGAATTTTACCAGCAGGCTTCCGAGTGCTGACGCGAGTGCGCTCATGTTATTGGAGTCCGAATCCGTGCATCAAATCTCGGAACGAATCGCGAATTACCTGCCGCGCTGTGGTCTTGCGGTTTTTCCATTCGCGCGACAGGTCCCTTTTCCCGGCGATCCACTTCCGAGCGTCAGCCACCTTCTGCCCGGCTTTGCGCGCCGCGGCTACGGTCGAGTGCACGCCGCGGAGTCCGACATGCCGGCCACGCTCGACATAGCGCCAATACGGTGCCTTGGTCTCGTCGATGGCAATGCCCTTCTCGATGTGGCCCTTCTCTTTTTTCAGGGTTCCGCTCTGGATTGCCGACCGCATGAGCCCGGTCTTCACACGCGCCTTGCTCACGATCCGCCCCTCCATATAGTCGACGCCCTCCTGGAGTGCGCGGTCAATGTAAGACTGTCCCACCGCGTCGTCCATCTGGCGGAACTTATCGATCAGTTCCTTCGCCCCGAGCAACTCGACCCTGAATGAATTACGCGCCACCGCTTGCCTTTGCCATCGCTTCGAATTTACGGTAGACCTGCTCGTCTGTCAGGTACCGCGGCTCATCCTTGATATCCGCTCCGGCGCATCGTGCGCGGAATTTGACGTCCTCGTTGTATCGGTCAAGCAGCAATGAGAACTCGTGGTAAGTGGAGCGCCAGAAGTCACGCTCGCTAAGGCGCAGATCATAGCGCCCGATTGCCCACAGGACATCCAGCGTCAGAGGCTCTGACTCGTCGTCGTCGTCGCCTCCGTCGTAGGGTTTGCTGGCGATTGCGTCAACTCCTCCAGTGACTTCCCGAAGAACGACGCGAATGCCCGCATGACGCCCTCGGTGATAACGGCCATGTTGTCCGGCCGGATCAACGCCCCTGCGTCGTCGAGCGTGATGCGCCTATGCGCCCGGTACAGGCACGCCGCGAGCATGGCCCGTAGCAACACCGGGTCCATGCGAAACCCGGATCCATCTTCGGCCACGCTGCCGAGTGGATTATCCCCGGCGATGATGTTGCAGCCGGTCCACTCTTTGATCTTCGCCGCCGAGTTGAAATCGAAATAGAGCCCGGAGTCCTTGTACGGCAGCGGCAAGAATTCCGAAGGCGTGACTGCGGTGATAGGCATATAGAATGAAGGGGCGCGAGGTTACCCGCGCCCGATGGGTTCTACGCCAGCGTAACGGCTCCGGTAACCTTCAGCTCAACGCCGTAGCGCACTGACTTTCCCTTCTGGAACTGGTACTCGTATTTCTGCACGTATGCGTTGAACGTCGCGGTCTTCGTGAACCCGGTAGGCCACGTGATCTTGAAAGTCTGGAGCGATCCAGCAACGTTTGCCGTTTCCAGCGCGCCCTGGGTGGTGTCGCCTGGCTTTGCAATCATGGTGAACGAAACTGCGCCACCATCGCGCAGAGTGGCGACCCACTCTTTGTACCCGCTGCTCGAATCCAGGTTTGTGATCTCGTCATAATCCTGCACAGTCGAAGGACCAGTGAAGCCCTCGATCTGCGGGATCAGTGTATAAGTGGAAGGGCTGCTCGTCAACAGAGATAGCTGAGTGCCCTGTGAAGACGCTGCGCTGCTGCTCATTGCTGATACTCTCCTTTGTGCTGAATTGGGCGGTCAGCCCTTTTAGAACGGAAATGAAATTGAGAACTCGGACACGACTTCATACATGCCCACTGCTGGGGATTCCTCGTCGACCGCGCTCTCAAACAAAATCGCGACGTTATCGATGGTGTCGGACGGAGAAAGAACGCCCAGCGATCCAATGAAGTCCGCGAGTGAATCGCGCGCCGCGTTCGCTGCCGTCCACGCCTGCTCATATCTCTTAGCCGCCACGGTCAACGTGAACGTCGCCAGAATGCGTCGGTCATTACCGGTAAGCGTGTTGGCGTCGATCTCGTTGGCGTATCGATAGTAGGCGTAGGGCTCAGCCACTCCATCCGGAGGACGCACCGGGTACAGTCTCGCTCCGATCACGGATGCAAATCCGGAATCCGCCAGTAGCCGCAGCTTCACGCCACCCTGGATCGTCATTCGTTGCCGTGCGAGCGGCCTTCCGTGGCCGTGATGATCATCGTTCTGTTGAGCCCATCGACGTTGTTCACGTTGGCAATGTCGAACAGCCGCCCGGACAGGTTGATCCGCATCGATTCCGTTACGCCCGCGGACCAATGCCCCTCGAACACGTGTCCGGCCTTCGCCGTGTACACTCCCGCTGCGAACTGCTCGACGCCGCCCGTTGGCCGGTCCGAGCAATACCAAGTCAGGAACGGAGTCCAGTCTCCGGTTGGCTGGCCCGGCGTGTCCGTGGCCGCAGGTGGTTGCTCGATCACGACCACCTGCCGGTAGTCCCCAGTGTTCGGGATGCGCTGGCGGCCGGGTCTCACTTCACGCGCTCCAGGCAGCCGTTACCGAGGCACGATTCAATGCCCATCGGATACTCCCCGATGTGAGATGCACCCGGCTCGTACGGAAGTCGATTATTGAACCAGGCATTGATCAGCATAAGCATCCCAATCTTGACCCTTTGGCCAGGACCCGCGGTCCACCACGGAGACACGCCCGGTTGATATCCGCTCGTAAAGCGGATCAACACCGCGCCGCTCGGGTACGGCGCGAAGGTCTGCCAGGTCTTGGCCCATGCAGGCGCGACAATGCCAGGATGATGCGCCGTGTTGACGATGTAATCCGTCTCTGGCGTCAGCGTAGTGTAGTCGCCGTTGAAGTCGCGGTAGCGAATTAGGTCCACGCTCGCCAGTGGATCGCGCAGCTCGATGCGGTAGTTCGGCCAGTAGTCGAACGTGTAGTCCCACTGCTTTCGCACGATATCGCGATTCTGCCGCATCTCGGCCTCTTCGCGCGCCGCGATGATCATCCCTGAGATCATCAGATCCTCGGCAGTATCGGCAGGTGAGCGCGCTGGAAGCCGCAAGTGAGCCTTGACCTCGTCCACCGTTACCGGCTCGGTCCACGACTGCGGAGGAGATGTCTCGGTCCAGTTCAGTTGCCCGTATCCGACGAGCGCGCCGTACAGGCCGAGCGACCCTGCGTAGGACCCGTACGGTCCGAGGTTTCCAAAATAGGGAGTCATCGCCTACACCACCCCGAACAGATTCAAGCCCGCGAACTTCTCGCGCCCATGCTCAGCCATCAGCCGCCGGCACTCGGCTTCCTGCCACGGCTCGGCATCCACGTGCAGGTACTGCATCAGGCCCGCGTACGGAGCCCACCACGCTGCCGGAATTGGAGAATAGCGGATCCCATCTTCGTTCACCGTGCCGCCGTACATTTGGGAGATTTCCCTTGCCGATTTACGGCCAGGCCAGCGAATGAGTTCAGTTAAACCGTACAGGCATTGTTTCGCCAGCAACCGACGCCATGAAGCATGCTGCAAATGAAGGATCCCGCCCGCCACGCGCGCCACAGGACGCGCCGGGGACAGTTCCCGGCCCATCGGGTGCCGGTGGTGGAAGTCGTAGCCGTCACGCGCGCGCCAGTGCAAATGCGGTGCATCTACAAAGCCGCAGGACGCCCAGTTCTGCGACCACACGGAAGCGTCCCCGTTGCGGTACTGATCCTTCGATCGCCAGCACATCAGCCACGGAAGTTGCAAAATTGCCCCCGGCATCAGGCGCGTGAAGGCATCGCGGATGTGCGGTAGCAGGTTGCCGGTCAGCACCTCATCAGCGTCCACGATGGCGATATGCGTGGCGCCTTCCGCCCGCGCCGCCTCAAGCAATCGCTGACGGTGCGCCATCTCCGCCCAGCACGGATCAGTCTCGTGGAGCATGATCACTCGGCCGGGATGCTCTGCGGACACCTCGGCGATAATGTCGGGTGTGCGGTCGGTGCTCGCGTGGTCCAGAACAACCACGGAGTCGGCCCATCCCAACACCGCACGCAGGCTGAGCCCGAGGATCCAATCCTCGTTGCGTGCCGGCATGGTGCAGACGATCTTCACATTCCCCGATTCACCAGGACCGTTGTGTTATCCTGGAACCCGTCGTAAGCCGTAAACTGCGGCCGGGCAATATGCTCACGCATCCCGAGCCGCCAAGTAATCGCCGACAGCGCCGTCTGGTCATGCCGGTGACCACGGACTCGCAAATCGTCGGACACGTGGCCGGGGTTGCGCCCCTGTTCGCCGCTTCGAGTGTGCGGACCGGGAAACGTGATGCCGTCCATCGCCAGGTCGCACCATTCCTCCACGAGGTCGCGGCAAACGCGGTGGTGGAAGTTGAGCCCCACGCAATAACTCGACGCCTCCGGAATCTCCATCGCCTCGGAGCGGGTCAAGCCGAGCGGCCCGAGCGCTGCATCCTTACACCATTCGCCCATCCGGTAGCCGTTCTCGCAGAGGTAGTAACCGTAGCCGGTGATATGTTCCACCAGCGGGTCAATCGTTCGAATCGGCCAGAATGCCGCATCCATCAGGATGGCGATATCGGCTCGCGCATCCATGGCCGCTCGCAGGGCGAACGGTTTGGCGCAGTAGCCGGTGTAGTCCCACCCGTTCTTGATTACCGCGTTCGGGGCGCCGGGAGGCAATGTGTTCACCCACGCCATGACTTCGCGACCAGGATCGACCACGCGGAACTGACTGATGAGCCGCGCGACTCCGGCCGGATACCACCCGCCAATGCCGATCGTGGCGATTACGACGCGGGTCAAGCAGCCACCCTCACGGCCGGCTCGTGACCAGGGAACCCTGCCGCCTTCCGCCGATTGAACAGCGCCTGCGACTCCTGCCAATGCTTCGGCGAGTTCGCCATTGCCAAGAACGCGGGCATCTGGCGCGACTCGGAACGCATCCAGTGATCGTGGTGCTGGCACAGGTCCCGGCGCTGCCAGAGCGCACCCAATCGCACCGCAACTCCCTGCAACTCCTCATCCACGAACATATGGGCGTAGCCTTCGAAAAGCGGCCCGCGTCCGCCATACATGCGTTCGCACCATTCGCGACCCATCCACGGGGACCCGCAAATCCGATCGATGTAGGCCGAACCTTTGGCGTCTTCACCCCAACGGTCGCCGGTCGGCTGCATTACCCCGAACGTGCCGCCGAAATGCACCGTGCAATCCATGGCGATCTGCGCAGCAAGCGAGAACGGATCCGGCTGGATATCGTCGCCGCCGGTCACGATCCACTGGCAATCGGCATCGCGCCGGACAATCTCGCCGCATAGCGCGTTGACCGCCCTGGCGTAACCGGGATACGGCCCGGTCAGCAGCATGTCGCACGCCACCGGCTCGTCGCCGGAGTCGCGCCACAGTGCAACGCGATAGCCTTGCTGCCGCCACTGCCGCAGACTGGATTCAGCCTCGGCCGGCGGGCGCTTAGACGGAATGGCGTACCAGGTGGTCATGTTTACGGAGTCGCCAGTGAGGTGCGGTAGTGAATCCGGCCGGTGACGTTCGTCCC
>ERZ724522.1225-NODE-1225-length-14208-cov-4.479474_pt1 | contig 14208 bp, 18 predicted proteins | sample MGYA00376055_ERZ724522 | MGnify/ENA primary metagenome ERZ724522 (study PRJEB28724, sample SAMN07190884) | wastewater metagenome | isolation source: effluent of sewage treatment plant in Hong Hong | place: Hong Kong | collected 2016-03-17 ... | reverse complement strand
CATAGTGCGTGCCGATCTGTCCCAGCGCGACCGATACGATGACATCATGGAGGTCGACCGGCGTTTCCGGCACGTCTGTGTTGGTGGTGAGCGTCTGCGGGCTTTGCCGGTAGGGACCGATGGCCGTGTAGACGTCGTCCGGCGTCGGAGAGAGCACCATGCGGTTCTGCGGATCGATGGAGAAGATCGAAGGCTTGCCGTTGGCCGCCCCGTTGTTCATGCGATAGGCGTAGAAGTCCGGCCATTCCTCGAACTGCAGCCTGCCAGCGCCGGCAAGCCCATCCGCAGGCAGATAGAGCTTGAAGCGGTTCTCCCGCGGACCCGAGCAGTCCCACTGCGAAAACCGGGTGATGGCCGAAAGCGCGAAGGCGTCGTTGAAGGACGTTCCCGCATAGCGCGCGGTGCTGGCTACCGTCGAGCCGTAGAACTCTGACTGCATCCACAGCCATTCGCGATGGGCGTTCTGGATGCTGAGCCACGCCGACCTGATCCAACTGATCACTTTCAGCTTCAGGTCGTCGGTGATGCCAGTCACGTCAGACATCGGCGAGGTCTGCGCATTGGGCACAGTCCCGCCTTCCGATGCGAGCTGGTTGACGAGTTCGAGGAACGTCGACACGTCAGGCCGCCTGCTTCACGAGGGGCGGGTCTTCGTGGATCAGCGAGAATGGGTACTCGTGCGCCTCGCGCGGGTCGGGCTTCAGGCGACCGATGTCGTCAATCTCGTAGACGAGCTTCCGGGCGTTATCGAGCGCGTGGTAATACTCCCACGGGATGGTGACATCCTTGTTGCGCGTGATGAACATCTGCTTGCCGTTGACGGCCACAGGAACCGGGTCGCTGCCGCCGGGCGTGTCCTGGGTCTGGATGCGGATCGTTGCCATGCGGCGCTCGCCGACAGGCTGCGGCGGATCGATGCGCTTGACATCAGCCTCCGCGATCTCGACCTCGATGTAGTCCTTGTCGTAGGCGGCGACCGCTATCTTGGAGCGGATCGAGTCGGCGCCCTGCCGGTAGTTGATGCCTTCAAGGCCGAGGGTGTTCTCGGCGAATTCGGCAAGCTGGGTGGCAGTCGCTTCGGTCAGGGGAATTTTCTTGGTCGCCATGTCTGTCTCCTTCCACAATGATCAGGCCGGCTGCTTTGCCGGCTGGACGAGGTTTCCTTTGTCGAGTGCCTGCTGCAGGCTGCCCACCCACATGCGCTCGCCGATGTGGCCGAGCACGATGTCAGTCTTGCACCAGACCGTGTGGCCGAGTTCCTGGATGTCCCGGAAAAACGCCATGTCTTCCGTGCGCCGCGTGCCCTTCTCGTCGACGTCGATCCTGAAGACCGATGGGACGTAGCGCCCGGCCATTTGGTCGAAGACCTTTGGCGCATTGTCAGAAAGTTGCTGGCAGACCTTGCGGTCGACGATGGTGAAACCCAGCCCGGCGCCGTTGAACTCCTGAAGCCCGTAAGGTCCGATCTTCCGGTTCGCTTCGCAGTTGACGAAGAATGTCCCGTTGCCTTCGGTCTTTGCCGGGTAGGCAGCGCAGACGACATCCACCTTCTGCGAAAGAGCAAGCATGGTGAAGAACGCCTGCCGGTCCCAAACCATGTCGCTATCGATCCAGAACAGCTTCTGGCAGCCGCCGTTCAGGAACCGCTCGAGGACCGCGTCGCGGGCCAGTGTCACCACGTTCGACTTGTGAAGCAGCGGCTGGTGCTTGATCTTCATCGCGCCGAGGGAAGCCATCGTCTCGACAAGCGAATGCACGGTATCGACCGGCATGGGCGCATGTGCCGGTATGCCGAGCGCAACCGAAATCTCCGGGTCAATCTCGATCGTCTCGGTGACGATGTTTGGCTTCGGTTGTGGCTGGAAGCTAAAGCGCGCCGTCATTGCGGCACCTCGCCGGCTACAAGGCCATAGTGCTCGATCAGCCAGTCCCGTTCCTCTTCATCGCACGACATGAAGTAGACCGTTCGGCTTTGGAACAGGTCATCTGGCGATTCGATGACGACCAGCACGTTGTCGTGCGGCGCATTGATGCCAACATCACCGCACATCGAGTCGTAGACGAACTCGATTTCGTAGTCGGGATCGAACTTGCCGAGATATTCGATGAACTCCTTGATCTTCATGGCTCAGATTGCCCTCGCCACGATTTCCATGCCGATCCGATAGCGTTCGCTCACGCCATAGGAGAGCGGTTCGAAACCGGCGTCCCGAAGCAGCGCGAACAGCCGCTCCCGGCTGAAATTGTGGTAGTGCTCGATCTCCTGCCAGTACGGGTTGACGCCGGCGGCATCGAGCATGTCCCAGACAGGGGAGTCGGCGGCCGGGCAGGAGAGGAATAGCAGGCCGGAACCGCGGGCCAGCATGTGGTTGGCCTCGCGCAGCGCCCGCTGCGGGAAGGGCAAGTGTTCAAGCACGTCCGCCATGCTGATGACCGTGACTGGGGCATCAGCGAGCAGCAGCGCGGCGCGGCCGACACGCTCGCCAAATTCGCAGTGATAAACCTCCAGTCCAATAGGGCTCAGGGCGTCGACAGTTGCCTTACGCATGTCGATACCGACAGGCGTGAAGCCGTACTCTGCCGCTGTGAACAGCAGCGCGCCGTTGCCGCAGCCGATGTCGAGCCAGCGGTCGTCGGGACCGGTAGCCCCCCGATGGGCCATGACGCGATCAACGATGCGCGCGGCGACGTGACGCTCATGCTCCATGGTGGCGGGGTTGAACCACTGAACGGTATCGGAGACGCCGGAGAAGATGAGTTTCAAAGCCTCGTCCGACCAGTAGCCGTCGGTGTAGACGTGCTCGCAGGTCTCGCACTTCAGCCACTTCATCGTGGCTGGTAGGTCCGGCTGGTAGAGGGCGTGCTGGGTGCAGTCCGTTTCGTTGATGAGGCTGGACTGCTTGCCGCCGCACAGCGGGCAGCCATCGTAAGGCACTCGCATGAAATCTCCTCGGAAGAACCGGGCGGATGCTTAACCCGCCCGGTCGGAAGATTTTCTGCCTTACGCGAAGGGCGATGCCGGTGCCGCGATGCAGATCGACCGCACCTCGACACGCCAGACATTGGTCGCTTCGTCGACAAGGAAGACGCGGTCGTTGCCGACGCCGCCGCCCTTGCCAGTGTTGTTCCACGTAATCGACGTGCCGTTGGTGATCGAGAAGGCAGTCGCGTGCGTCGCCAGCGCGGAGCTGTCGAACGCGATAGCGACACCCTTGAACACGTCCAGCGTGGAAGTCGCCCGGGTAAACACGATCGAGCCCTGGGTCTGGGCAATGCCGTTGATGATCTCATAGTCATCGCCGGACCCGGTTGCCGTTGGCACGGTGATCGAGTTCGCAACCGTCGAGTTCGTGTTGACCACGAGCCGACGACCGGCATTCACCGAAGACGACAGTGCATAGACTGTCGCGGTCGTGATCAGCACGCGGCCGGAATTGTCGGCGCGCGCGTTGATCTCGGCCGCAGTGGCGGTGAGCGAGGCCGGCAGGAAGTCGCCGTTGATGACGGCCTCCAGCGCATTGGCAATCGCCCGGAAATCGCCACGGAACGCCCTGCGCACACTCTGCAGGGCGGTGGTCACGGTAAGAGCCATTTGTTGTCTCCTTGCCTGTCAGAGGGCCTTACGACACGACGTTCTTGCGTTCGTCGGCGCGGAAGGCGATGTAATGCAGGAGCTTCGCCTCCTCCGCGACCGTCGAGCCGATCGTGAAGCCGATGGCAGCCGAGGTGGAGCCGGTGTAGCGGGTGATCGCCGCGTTCGACGTCTCCGCCGCGATCTCGGTATCGCTCGAGATCGTGAAGGTAACGTTGGCCGTGACCGTCGCATCATCGGCGCCGGACGTGTCGTCCGAACTGATGTAGGCCGCCTCCGACGAGAAGGTGCCCACCACATCGCGAACGATGAGGAAGCCCGCCGCGTCGCCGCCGGCCCACGTACCGGAGTAAAGCAGCACCGTCTCGACGGTTGCCGTTGCGCCGGACGTCGCACCCTTGACGGTGCAGCCCGCGGTGATCTCGGTCGTGCCGCCCGACGTGAACGGGATGTTGTACCGACCGAGATAACCCATGGTCATCTTGTCGGCGTCGGTAAGGTTCTGGACAATCACCCAGTCCGGATACCAGCCGATCGGAACGTTGATCGCGGCACCGTTGCCGACCGTGTAACCTGTTGAAATCTGACCCTGCATTTGAGGGCTCCTTTGAAGCTGTGTTGCTCAAGGGCGGCAGGCTTTCCGCCGCCCGGTGTCTCAGGTCAGCGGTTAGCTGAGGTAGGTCGCAGCAACCTCGATGCGGGTCATCCAGGTCTGGTTCAGGATCAGCGCCGCGTGGTAGAACTTGGCGCCGACCGAGCCGCGCTGGCCGAGCGGATCGCTCTTTTCCAGCTTGCCAACCGGGATGATCGACGGTGCCAGCGCGTTCTTGCCGCGCAGTGCAACGTGGCCCCACGAGTCCTGGCCCATGATGACGATCGGATAGACGTCTGCCGACGTGCCCGAGGTCGAGACCATCGTTGTGCCGGAGCCGGCCTTGGTGCCGCCGCCATCGGCAAAGACCGACAGGTCCGCCGATGTGACGAAGCGGATTTCCTCGACCGAGCCGAACTCCTGCTCGGCGATCGGCTGGCGCGAACCGTACTCGGCGACAGGCGTGAAGCCGGCCAGGCCGCGGACATCCGACTCGACGTCGGTGTGGCAGACCGCCACGTAAGCGGCCTCGACAGGGCGCGTGGAGAAGTCCGAGGAGCCGGAGAGCACCTTGGTGATCTTCATCGCCTTCATCTGCTTCAGGTAGCGGACGGCGGCGCGAAGCTTGGTCAGGCTGACCGGCGTGTTGACGTCGGTGCGGGCCGTGCCGTTGGCGTAGAACACGCTGGTGCCGGCGCGGATGACCGCCCAGTTCAGCGCTTCCATCGTGCGGCCGATGTTCTCGCCGACCTGCGTCGTGGCATCCTGCAGGACAGGATCCTCGTGCATGTCTTCGATCTTGTCGGTGATCTCGACAAGCATGCCATACTGCTTCATCGATACCGACACGTCGTCGTATGCGAAGGCAGTGGCCGTCGGCGTCACGCCTTCCGACAGCGGCGTGGTGAAGGCGCTGAAGACGCGCGGGCGCCGGAACTTGATGGTGTCCGACTTGTTGGCCGGCAGCTGCTTGGGCGTGCCGAACTTCTCAAGGACCATCGTGGGCTTGGCCCACTTCAGCATGTCCTTGGCGGCATACAGCGTTGTGCGCTGGGAAATGCCGGCGGAATCGTAGTTGGTGGTCGTCATGGAAGCGGTCCTCTTGGGAACCGCTCAGTCACCCCTTACGCGCGTCGGTGGCGTAGGAACCTTTCATCCGCATTGTCGTCGGGGATCGCCTTCCAGATGGCGTCTGCGTCCCCTTCGCGCGGTATTCCCGAGACAAGCGGTGCTCCGCTCGGCGATCTCGGGGAAGTCGTTCCGTCCAACTGCGCTGCGCGCTTGGCACTGAGCTCCTGGGTCTGGCCGTTTCCGGCCGTCGGGTTCTCAGCCGCCGCAATGTCCTTCTTGAACTTGTCGAACACTTCGATGGCACCTTGGGCATCGAAAATGTGCTCGGCGTTGGTCACCAGGGCGATGTCGCGAAGCCTCTTCGGCTGGTCTTCGATCCAGTCGTAGAACAGCTTGGCTTTCGGTCCGCTGGTGTACTCCTTGTCCCAACCGGGATGAGCCGCGTCCAAAAGGTCTTGCTGCGACCTGATGTGCTCGACCACTTCCTGTCGACGTAGCGCTGCGCGGTTCGTCTCGGCGGTGGTAAGCGTTTCAAGCTGCTTGGCGATCGGAGCGAGCGCGTCCTTGACGGGCTTCGCGATCTCGGGGAATTCAGCGAGGCTCTGATCGAGCGTGTCGCCTACGGTCTTTGAGGAAGGCGTGTCCGCGCCCTTTTCCGCGGAGGCCTGCAATTCCTCGAACTGCTTGCGCATCCGACCGGCTTGCGCTTTCGCGTCATTGGCGGCCTTGCGCATTGCAGCCATCTCGGCTTCATGCGCTGCCCGAATTTCGGGGGACGCAGTTGCCCAGATGTCGTTGTCCTTGGAGGCTGGAGTTGCCGGCGGTTCGGTGCCCTTGGCAGCGTCACCGGCCTTCTCGTCAGTCCCTGCGGACGCGGTAGTCTTATCATTTTCCACAGATTCCGTCGAGCCGCCGTCCTTCATCTCGTGCGAGACGACCTCGCCCGTGACGCTGGCCTGTTCCTTCGGCTCGTCGGCGGCAATGGCTTCCGCCCAAATCTTGTCAGCCTCGCTCTGTTCGACGGCGGCCGCGTTTTCCGGGGGTGCTGTGGTGGTCTCGATGCTCATTCAGGTTCTCCTCAAAATCCTGCTCGGTCGGTGCGCTTGCTTGGCTCGCGTGGCGCCTCCGCTGGCGTGCCGAGCGCGAGTATCTGGCTGTAGGCATGGATGGCGCCGCGCGCCTGATCCGCCCGCTTCTCGGTGCAGCCCAGCCCTTCGAGGGCGTTGCGCTCGTCGACAATGCCCTGGCTGCAGACTTCCTTGACGGCCGCCCATGTGAAGCTGCTGATGTCGATCGCCACCTAGAGATAGCCCCCGCCGTGCTGCTCGTGCGCCGGCTGCTGCTGTGTGACGGCGGTCTCGACCGCGAGCGAGCGCTCCTTGTGGTCGATCTCCATCTGCTTGCCGGCGAGCATGGCCTGCAGTTCGTCGAGCTTCATATTGCCCTTCGCCGCAAGCTGCATCATCGCGGTATCGCGGTCATGCTCCGCCACGAACCTCTTGGTGGCGGTCTCCATGTTGGCGATCTCGATCTGCGCTGCGACCTGCAGTTGCGTCGCCTTGAGGCGAAGCTGTTCCGGGCTTTCGGCCTTGGCCGCTTCCGCCTGCTGCTGTGCGGCCTGCGCAACGATGGTCTCGAACTGCTCCTTGGACAGCATGACCTCGTCGACCGGGATCATGTGCGCCTGGAATATCTTGCCCAGCAGCTCGTAGTTCTTCAGCATCGGGCCATAGATCGGGTGGCCGCCGAAGTTGAGCGCAATCGCCATCAGGCTCTGCGCCTGTATCTCGCGCACCAGCAACACCGACGAACCCGTTGCTTTTACGTCGTAATCTCCCTTGATGTCCTCGCGCTGGCCGAACTGCATGTTCCAGTCGTACTGGCGGCGGATATCGGGAACGGTGACGTCGTCGTCGAAGTTCTTCACGCCATCGCGGAAGATGACGTTGACCGCGTTCATCGCGAGGACAGTGGTCCCGACCGGCGTGTCCTTCGGCATCGAGCCGACATCGCCCTGCGCCATCTGCGGCGTCATGGACACGTCGTCGATAAAGCGCTCGGCAAGCGTGATGATGTTGGCAAGCTCGTTCTGGTTGTTCTGAATGTTGAACACCTGGAACGGCGGGTTTTCCTTCGTGATGCCCTTCGTCGCGTACCACAGTTTGCGAGGGCGGATCGTCATATCCCCGTCGGCCGGCTTGATCGTGCTGGTATCGATGACGATCTGCGGACCCGACGAAATGCCGGCATTGTCCATCATGCCGCGCCACGCTGCGTTGAATGCCGACTGCAGGTCGCGGAGGATCGCCGGCATCCCGTAGCCGAAGATCGAGGACTCGTCCTTGACGAGGTTGAAGACCGAATACATCGGCTCGCCGGAGTCCAGCGGGTAAAGCTGGAACTTCAGCACCTCGTTATCGCAGAACCAGACGCAGCCCTGCATTTCGGCAAGCTGGTCGACATCGCCTGTCACGACATCGAAGGCCGCCCGGTTATTCATCGCCAGCGCGAGCGTGCGCATCTGCTCCGGGGTCAGCGGGCCGTTGTATTCCCAGACCTGATAGAGCGGGCCAGCGACCGCCTGCGCTTCCTCGCGGATATTGCGAAGACTGGCGATGTATGAAGGCGCGCCGCCGATCGGCTTGCTGTCCAGCAATCGGCGGATCGCGTCGACATCGAAACCGGAGAGCTTGGCAAGCTGCCGAAGCTTTGTCGCGTTCTTCAGGTGACGCTCGAATACGCCGGCGCCGTCCTTGATGTTGGCAACGTCGGGATCGGGGAAGAAGCCCCATGGATCGACAAGGCGGTGGCTCGGCTGCGTGCCGTAGGCCATTTTCAGTTCATGCGGGCCCGTCGGCTGGCCAGCCTGATCAACCGGCTGCTGCCAGCCCTTGCGGACCAGATCACCCGTGACCGGCCCCTTTGTGATGCCCGTGCCAATCTTCATGGCCCAGTCAATCTGGTCGCGCTTGACCGCCTGGTAATTGCATTCGGTGAGCTGATCCTCGATCACTTCCTGCATGAGGCTGGCGCGGCGCTTCGCCTCCTCGAGGTCGGCGTTGAGCTTCGCCCACGTCTGCTTTGCAGTCTCTGCCGCCGTCGCGGTTGCCTGCTTATTGGCTTCGGCCTGCGGATTTGGGTTGTCGTTCGCCGCCTGCTCTGCCTGCTTTGCCTGATCGGCCAGCATCTGTGCTTCGCTGGCTGCCCTCTCGGCGGCCTGCGCCATCCGCGGCACTGGCGTTGGCTGGATAGCCCAGCAGCGGTCGTCAGTCGGAAAGAGCAAGTCCTTGTAGCGCGCGCCCATCGCATTGGTCTTCGGGCGCGTCATGTTGATGAACAGACGGGAGCGTTCCGCCGTCTTCAGTTCGTTCTCAGTGGTGACGTCGTAGCGGCCGTGATACTGCTGAAGGTCTTCGATCCAGCGCTCTTCGATGCCGTTACGCAGGCCGACCCTGCGATTGGCTTCGGACATCAGTTCGCCGGCGATCGCCAGCATTGCTGCCCTCAGGCGCTCATTGCTGATCGCCGCGCGCGCCTCGGCAAAGCGATCTGGCTGCTCCTGCTGGACGGCTACGAGCGCTTGCGCCATCACATGCCCGCCCGCCTGTCAGCAACAGCGAACGGACGCACAGTGGCTTCAGGAGCCGGCAGCGTCGCGATCTTGTCCCAGGTCATCCAGAGGTAACGCATGCAGTTGCCGGCGATCATCGGTTTGCCATTGCGGCGGACGACGAGCGTTCCATTCGGCACTGACGCGCAATAGACGGTGCCTGCGTAGCGCTCCCGGCTGAAATTCGGCCTATTTTCACTGTCGCGGAGCAGGCCGTACGGCGCGGTCCATTCTTGAGTCCAATATTGCTCCTGAGTTTCATAGGTTCGGCCGCGCATCGTCATTAGACCGGCAGCACGCCCCACGCGAACGCTTGCGGTGCGCCCAATTTTGAAAAACAGCTCTTGCATGTCGTCGGCGAGACGCCGACTAATCGTCGCGTACGAGCGGGACTTGTTCTGCGTCCAGCCATCGCCCGCAATGGCCCCGTCGATGAACGCTTCGATGATATCAGGTGAAGAATCCTTCACCCACTGGGGGACATGGCGCACTCCCTGCAATCCTAGGGGGTTGACCTGCTCCCACAACCATTTGCATGACGTATGGAATGAACCCGAACGGTAGGTCCATGCCCACGGTGTTCTGTCGAGAAGTGCTCTAATCTTTTCAATGCCATCAGGTTTCTGCTGAGCCACGGCGACCTGATAGCCTCGGCCGGGCATCTGAATTGTCTGCGCGCTCCAACCCTCCGCAACGTACCAGCCAAGGAATTCAGCCCATACCAGTGGGTCTATCTCTGCCGGCCGGCCGTAGGCGCTCTCGACGGGTACAGGCCCTCGCGTTGCGCCGCGCCACTTCGCCCGCAGTTTAATTCGATCCCAGATTGTCAGGTCGCCAGCCAGCCGAATTGACGGCTCATCGTGGTCGCGCCGATAGACCACCATCCGATGATTCGGTGTGCATAGGGCGTCCAACTTGTGTCCCTTGATGCGCACCATTTCGCCGACATATGGCCGCGCGATCATCTCGGTCGGTGCCTGATATTCGATCTCATCTGTTTCCAGATTGACCGTCGCGAACTCGTCGGCAGCCGAAGCCAGCGGCCATGGCTTCCAGCCCGCCTTCGTGAGAACTTCGGTTTCAGCGTCCCAACAGTCCATCAGGTGATCGTTCTTCTTGACCAGCTTCCCGGTCTCGTCGCGGCGATAGACGCGGTACTCGGTCTTGAAATACTGAAGCGTGCTGAAAATTTTCAGCCGGCCCAACGCGAGCGCTTGCCAAACCTGCTCGAGGCCGGTCTGCACTTCGTTGATGGCAGGGACGAGCTTCAGGTTGCACGGCTCGCTGCGGTACTCATCCATCAGCTTCTCGCCGTCGCGCTGGGAGCGACCACGCGCTGCGGGGTCGATACAACCCTGTATCCACGCGCCTCGTGCCCGGATGGCGGCAGCATGGACCATGGGAAGCTGCTGGCCCTGATAGTGCTCGGTGTAGATGAAGATCGTGCCGTCTGCCGGGTCTTGCGCGCCCCACAGAGCGGCCGTCTTGTTCCAGCCGACATCGAGTGAATAGCCGCGCTTCCAGAACCGTCCGATGGAAAACGGCTTCACCTCGATATCGGCGATGGGGATCGGATAGATCGCGCCGGCGCCCATGGATGGCTCGCCTTTGGTGCGGGCTTCGCGCAACCACGGCGGGGTGGATGCCAGCAGTTCGACCTGGGCCTGCTCGTCAATATGAGGAACATCCTGCCAGCCCGCCTGCACGACATATTTGGACGGGGAGATTTCAGGCATGCGCGGTCCGTTGTGCCAGCGCTGATCTCTCCGGCAATGGATCGCCGCAGATCATGCCGGTCAGGCTGCGCAGGTCGTAGCGTGGCAGCCTGGCGAAAGCCGCGCGAGCCTCGGCCAGCGTGGCGCGCTGCTCCTTCTTCGGCGGCATGTATTTCTGCGGAGGGCTGTCGTTCACGATGCGATAGACGTTCGTGGTGCCGGTGCGAAAGTGGTCGGCGATCGCCTGATAGGTCCAGTTCTCCTGCCGGAGCCGGCGCATGTCGGCTTTCTGCTGGTCTGTGAAGCTTACCCGGCGCATCTGCCGCTCACTGCGTCGTGCCCCGCAGGCGCACGATGATGTCGCTGGTCGAGGTGAGCGTGAACTCGGTGCCGTCGATCAAAAGGCCGTAGAGGTTCACGCCGTCGGCAGGGCGCGCGGTGATCGTCAGGCCGTCCGTGCTGTAGACGTTGGGCGTTCCGCAATCGAAGATGGTCGAAACCGGAATGGCCTTCACAAGCTTGAGCATGTCGGCAGCGGTGAGCGCGATCGCTGCATTGTCGGCCACAGAGCCGCCGTTGGCCGGGATGGCGTCGAAGATCAGGAGCGTCAGCGTCGAGGTGACCGCCGCCTTGATGCCGACTTGCGCCCCGGTAATGATCGCCATCGCCGGCTGGCCTTTGCACACCGGGAAGGTGAGCAGTCCGCCAACGATATCCGCGGCGCTATAGGCGCCGTTCGTTGTCGCGGGCGCTACGGTGATATCGAAGCCGGTCGGCGCCGGAGAGGAATTGGACATCGCTCGCGTCCCCATTGGTTGCGTCGCAATGGGATAGCCGCGGCGAGCGGAAGAAATTCTGTCTGGCTAGTCCTCTTGCCGGATGAACTGCATGACGGTCTCGGTCAGCCCCTCGACCGGCGTGAACGTCAGCAGGATAATTCCGCCCGTGGTCGCGGTGCGGATCAGGCACTCGCCATAGACGTCGAGCGGGCATTCCTCATCGAGCCAGATGACATGCTTGGCCGTTCCCTCGAACGAACCGCGCCCCTGTTCGTAGGCCTTGAGCCCAAGCCGCGACCAGCCGCCAGAAACGTGCTTGACCAGGATCGTGTCGACCAGATCATCAACGCCGCGCTTCCATGTGATACGGCCCATGAAGTGGCCGGGGATCATGGCCGTGCCTTTGAAGCCCTTGCGACCGTCCGGCGTGTCGAAGCTGACATCGCCCAGCAAGGCTTTCTGCACAACGTCGCGGGTGCTTTCGTTGCGCTTGCCGCACGCCCATACACTGACAGGCTCGGCAAAGCGCCTGCCTACCCACCAATCAGGGTATCTGCCAGTGAGGTGCGCCGTCACCTCGAAGGCTCCTGCGGTCGTTTTCCCGGTGTTGTGATGGTAGACGCCGGCAGCCTTGTAATTCAGAAAATTCGGAACATGAGCGTCTATTATCGGCTGCAAACCGAGTGGAACGATTGCGACCACTCTTTGCCCGCCGATCAACGGAATATGCTCATATGGGTAGAATATCGCCGTGCGCCCGTCATCACGACGCCATTGTTGAACTGACCCGCCAAGGCCTTGGACGTCACACGATAGCGCGCCAGATTGGCGTGCCGCATCATGTACTAGCTGGCTATATGGAATATCGAGGTCTCCGCTCTGGCCAAGGCCGGGGACTTCACATGATGCGGATTGATCGTGGCGAAGTGCGGCGGCTGATCGAAGGTGAGAGCCTGACTCAGCAACAAGCCGCAGAACGGCTTGGGTGCGACCGGACAGCGATAGAACGCATTTGTCGGAAGATGCGCCTGAGAACAGCGCGAACAGGCCCGCGTGCCGGCGCAAATCATCAGGAGTGGAAAGGCGGTCGCGTTCTGGACAAGTACGGCTATGTTGAAATCTACGCTCCGCTTCATCCGTTAGCTCGAAAAGCAACGGGGCGCGTCCCCGAACATCGACTGTCGGCTGAAGTGAAGCTAGGTCGATACCTCCAAGCGAACGAAGTGGTCGATCACCGAGATAACCACCCTCATCACAATTGGCCTGGTAATCTTCATGTCTATGCCACAAACGCAGACCACTTGCGCGCCGAACTAACTGGTCGAGTGAAAGCCACCCCTCGGTCGTCAATACCCGGTGCTTACGGGTGCAATCAAAAAAGAGACCGGTGTCCGTCACCAGACGAAACGCTGGCTCAATGCACTTCAGCATTCCGCGCTGCGCTTGAGCGGCACATTCTGATCCACCGTCCCACGAAAGAACACACGCATCTGGCGAGGTCCAAACTTCTGCGCTCAGGACCGATCCAGCCGGCGTTTCCAGCCAAGTCCACGGAGTGATGCAGCGGTTGGCCGCAAGGAAGCAGCGCTCGCGATACCTGGCCCCGGCATCGAAGAACTCGACGTGCTTGGGATAGCGAGAGCGGGCATAGATGATACGACCGTCGGGCTGCGGGTTGTCGTTGTCGGGGAACAGGTCGAAGAACTGGCGCTGGCTGTTGCGGCGCGTGATGGTGGCGAGGAGTTCAGCCAGCCGCTCCCGCCGATCGCGGGGCAGGAGCGCGATGTCCTTCGCGTCGATACCGTCGAAGACAGCGGCGAGGTTCACGCGCTCCCCATAGGCTTGGCGAACGATTCGATCTCTTCGGCGGTAGCATCTCGGAGCGGTTTGCCGTCCGCTTCCTTAACTAGGACGCGCTTTGCGGACGCACCTTTTCGAAATGCCTCTGCACCACCGTCCGGCAGGCTTTGCATCAGCCTGTGGCGCGCCAGTCGGCGCATGGCGTTGTCCCGCATCGTCTTGAGCAGCTTGCCCTCCCTGCCCTTGGCAAGGTCCACAGCGGCAAATGCATGGACGACGACCGATTCGATGGCGGCCAGAAGATCGCGCTGTGTCGCGCCGTCGATCTTCTGCAGCTCGGCAATGATGACGCTGGATGTCTCGCGACCGAGCGCGTCGAGGAATGCGTGCTTTTCAGCTTCGGTCATAGGTTCGCAGCCTCTTGACTCATTTCATCGGCAAGACTGATTAGGTATTCTCCTGCGGATCGCGCCTCCTTTGGCGTCAGATAGCCATTGTGCCAGCCCTGCAACGCATTCATCTGATCGATCTGAATGGTGCCGTTTGGTCCCTTGGATATCAGAAAGCCTGAGCCGAGCGAATGCCACACGGCGGCAAGCTTGACGGCTTCGGTCATGGGCCTTCCTCAATCGCCTTGGCGATCGCCTCACCTACGTCCCATGGGTCGCTGGCTTTCGTCGACCGCGCCAATGCAGCGCACCGCTTGCGTTCATCCTCCACCGCAACCACAACGGCTTTCCTCGTGACCCACGCATAAGCCTCCTCAGCTTGGCGGGGGCCGCCGCCGAGTTTCAGGCATTCCAGTCGCAATTCACGTTCGTTCATCACAGCTTGGCCTCCTTCAGCACATCGTTGATCCTGGCCTGCCATCCCTTGCCTGTGGCGCGGAACTTGGCAAGAACCGCAGTGTCGAGACGGATAGCGATCCGCTCCTTGCCGCTTGCCGGCCTGCCGACTGGTTTAGTGGCGCGCCCGACCGGATTTGAACCGGTGGCCTCCCGCGTGACAGGCGGGCGCCCCAGCTATCTGAGCGCTACGCACACGACACG
>ERZ724522.1222-NODE-1222-length-14264-cov-5.446618_pt1 | contig 14264 bp, 19 predicted proteins | sample MGYA00376055_ERZ724522 | MGnify/ENA primary metagenome ERZ724522 (study PRJEB28724, sample SAMN07190884) | wastewater metagenome | isolation source: effluent of sewage treatment plant in Hong Hong | place: Hong Kong | collected 2016-03-17 ... | reverse complement strand
CACGCCGTTGACACGGCGGATTGAAGCGCAGGCCACGCGGTTGACCAGATGTTTCGCAACGCGCTCAGCGCGGCGGGCAGCGTCGTTTGCAGCCACATCCAAGCTGCGCTGAATGTCGACGCGATGGCGTTCCATGCGCCAGTTGCCGCGCTCTGGATGGCCGGCCACGCGGTTGACCAGACGCCTTGCAGCCCCGTCACCGCCGTTTTCAGCCCATCCAGCGCCGTTGCCGCGTCGGCGAATCCCAAAGCGCGCAACCCGTTCGCCGCCGCCGTTTCCAGCCCGCCGAACACGTCACCGGCAGCCGCCAGCGCACCGCCCCAGTCGAATCCGCTGATGGCCGCAATGACGTTTGTCGTCAGTCCATCCAGCCAACCCGCCGTACTGGTCAGCGCCGCCGCCCAGGGGATTTTGCCTAGCGCATTCGTGACCGAACTCCACAGCCCCGCCAGGAAATCCCCGGCAGCGGCCAGCAGTGTCGCCCAGGGAATTGCACCGACCGCCGCAACGACCTGACCCGTAAACTTGCCCAGCCAGTCGCCCGCCGCTGCAATGGCTTCGGCCCAGGGGATTTTGCCCAGCGCCGACGCCATGCCCGACGCCAGGGCACTAAGCGATTCGCCTACGCTCGCCAGTGCGCCGCCCCAGTCAATCGAGGCCAGCGCCGCAGCGACGCCCGCCGCCAGACTGCGCAGCCAACCGCCTGCGGCTTGGAGCGCGCCGCCCCAGTCCACAGATTGAAAAACGGCGACGATGCGGCTGCGCAGTTCGTCCAGCGATTTGCGCACCGAGTTGAGCGCATTGCCCCAGTTGATTTTTTGCAGCGTGACGACAAAGCCGCCGATGTCGCCGGTCGTCGCCAGCGTGCGCAGCGCCGCCGCTATCTGGCCCAGCGTCGCCACCGCCGGGCGCACGACTTCGGGCAGGCGATTGAGCCATTGATTGATGACGCGCCCGTTCGTGCCTGCTTCGAGCAGATACGAACCGAACGCCCGCAGCCCTTCCGCCACACCGCCCAGGTCGATGCCCGCCAGCGCCAAAAAACTGTCCACTGCGCCCATGATGCCCGTGCGGATGCCGCCCCAGTCAAAGGCAAACGCCGCGACCAGCGCCCCGACACCCGCCGCCGCCAGGCCCAGCGGAGAGAGCAGCGCCCCCAATGCACCGCCCAGTATGCCGACGACGGGCGTGGCCGCCGCCGCCGCCTTGAGCAGCATCCCCAGGCCGACGAGCAGCGGCCCTGCGGCAGCCGCCGCCGCACCAACGGCAATCGCCGTGTTGCGCATCGGCTCCGGCAGTTGGCCCACCCAGGTGATGGCGTCGGCAAGGCCGCGAACCATGCGCCCGATGGCGTCGAGAAACGGCAATGCCGCTCCGATGAGGAATGAGTCGATGGAGCCTTTGAGATATTCGATGGCCCCGCGCATCCCGCTCATGCGCGCGTTGGCGACATCGGTCGCCGCACCCGCCACGCCCAGCGCGCCGGCCATTTCATTCCATCCGTCCGTCCCTTCGGCCATCAGCACCGATACCGAACGAATGGCGTCCGCTCCAAAAATCGTAGCAAGCGCTTGTTGGCGCTCCTCCTCGGTCAACGTCTTCATCACCGTAGAGGTCGTCGAACCAGCCGTTGCCAGTTTGTCGTATTCCGCCTGCGCCGCCGTCAGCGTTTGGCGCAATTTGTTCTGCGCCGCGGCGCTGGCCTCTCCCGACTGGCCTATGCCTGCGATGCCCGATGCGTAGTTGGCAAGCTGCGTCTGCGTGCTGGAGATTGTCTTCTTCAAATACTCCATGCGCTGCGCTTGTTCCTGCGTCAGGTTAGATGATGTGACCGTCACCTGATTTGTGCCGTACATCGCCTGCTGCAAGTCGGCCAAAATCACCGGAAACTCACGCATGTTGCCCTGCGTGTCGTACACCTGCACCCCAAGATTGTGCAGCACCTCGACAGCCTGGTCGGTCGGGGCCGTCAACCGCATCAGGGCGGTCTTGAGCGAAGTGCCGGCGTCCGATCCTTTGATGCCGTTGTTGCCCAGCAGCGCCATGGCGATGTTGAGATCGTCGATGCTCTGACCGGCGGACGAAAACACTGCGCCCGCCATTTTCATACCGTCCGCCAGGTCGGTGACTTCCACGCTCGACGCGTTGGCCGCCGCCGCCAGCATGTTGGCGACATCGGTCGTGCTCGATGCGTCCAGCCCAAACGTGTTGACCGCGTTGGCGGCAATCTCGGCAGCCTGCGCCAACCCCAATCCGCCCGCCGCCGCCAAGTCCAGCACGCCGGGCGCAGCGGCCATGACCTCGTTGGCGTCCAACCCAGCTTTGGCAAGCTCCAACTGCGCCTGCGCCGCCTCGCCCGCCGAGAACGACGTGACCGCGCCCAAATTAAGCGCCTGCGCTTGCAGCGCCGCCATCTGATCCGCCGTTGCGCCGGACACCTGCGCCATGACGTTCATGGACTGCTCAAAGTCCGCCGCGCTGTTGATTGCCGTGCCCGCGATGCCGACCAGCGGCGCGGTGACGGCCAGGGACATGCCTGTGCCCAGCTTGCCCAGCCCCTGCGCGAGGCCGTCCGCCTTGGCTTGCACCTGGCTGATGCCCCGGTCGAAGTCGGCGGCATCCATCGCCAGCTTGACGTTCATATTGGCGATAGTGCCCATCAGCGTTTGCCCCCCAGCGCCGCCATTACCTGCGCCTCCATGCGCGCAATCGCCGCCGCTTCATCCTCCGGCTCAAAGTCCGGCATAAAGTTCTGCGGCTTGTAGGGCTTTTGCCCCTTGCCTCGGTTGACGTTTGCGATGGTGCTCGCCACGATCCCCATCCTCAAATCTGCGCGCTCCTCGCCAAACGGCTCGACCCGCGCATAGGCCAGCCACTCCGCAAACTGCGCGCTCGTCATCTCGCTCAGCAGCCGGTCAACATCCCAGCGGCCCAGCGCCAGGGCTAGGCGGTAGGCGAATCGCCGTTCGGGTTTGCGGGAAAATTTGCGGCGAGTTCGTTGACATCCTCCTCGCGCAAGCCGTTCAGTCGCTGCGCCACAGTGAAGATGCGGTCAAGTGCCGCCGCCGATTTGCTGCCCAGCGGGAAGGTATCTTCTTCTTGAAAAATGCGCTCACCGTTTTCATCTACCACGCAGGCGATGCACAGGCGGGCGCGGATATGTTCGAGGTTGGTCGTCACGTTGCGCCCGTTGCGCTGCACCGTCCCCGCCTCGAAGCGGTCGCGCTCCGAGGCACTCATGGAACGCACGCGCACCCACGCCCCACCCCACTCCGGCACTTGCACATCCTCGTATTTGAGGTCGTTCTGCCCCAAAATCTCGGCCTTGCTCAGATATTTCTTGCCTGCCATCTAATCCCCCTCGGCTCTGCCGAATGACTGTCGCTGCACCGCGCTTGCCACCATGTCCCACCAGCAGGTAATGGGCCGCGCCTGCCAGATGGAATTGATAAACTCAAAATCACTTGTATACCGTCCAGGCGTCCAGGCCCCCGCGTGCGCCTGCCACACCTCACGCCGCACCACGTAGGCCGATACGCCTATCTCGCCGACGCGCGGCGCTTTGCCCCATCTCGCGCTCGGCAGAATCCGCCCGCCGCCGTGATCCATGCGCACAAACATCACATCCGGCGCGTTCAATACGGCAATCGCCTTCAACCCCGCCACAAACGCAGGCAGGATGCACAGATCGTCGTCGTCCAAAATCCAGATATAGTCCCCGACCAACTGCGGAGCGTAGGCCCCCAGGTTTTCACTGGCCCAGGCAATCCCGCGCTGCTCCGTGTCCATCAATAGCGTTTGCGTCCAGTCGCCGTCCGTCTGCGCGGCCAGACTTGCCTGATTCGCCGCCAGCAGAGTAGGCCGCCCGCCGAACGTCCTGGTCAACACCTCCAAAAACGGCACGGTCAGCCCCCGAACTGCGCAAGCTGCGCCTTGTGCGGGAACACCGTCCCGTCCGGGTTGATGTGCCCGCAGAACAGCCCCGTATCGACGACGAACGGCAGCGGCTTGTCGGCGTAGTCATGCCAGCCCGCCTTGCGTAGATAATCGCCCTCGATGACGCGCTTGCTCCATTCCAGGTCAGACGTACCCACCGCCATGTTCGTCTCGCCGGTGTCGGGGTTGTACCAACTGGCGCGCGGCGTCTCAAACACCCGCCGCGTCTTGATGCCCTTGACGCTGTACTCCTCGCTGTCCTCCCATATGGCCCGAATCAGCCCCATATGCACCAGTAGGCAGCCGGTCGGCACGGCGTCAACCTCCACCGCGTCACCCATGCGCCAGTCCGTGTAAACGCCCATCCCCCGCCCCCGAAACACCATCGGCTCAGACGGATAGGCGCGAGAGAAGTACAAGCCGCTAACTACCGGCGCGGGCGTCTCCTTCATCCAGCGATTGAGCCGGAAGAACGCGCCGGGCGGCAGAATGACATCATGCTCCAACAGGCACAGCCATTCCATGTCCAGCCGGATCGCCTCGGCCACAATCAGATTCTGCGCGTCGGCCACCAGATAGCGCAGCGGCATGTAGTCCAGCACGCCGCCCGCCACCACCTGCATATGGCCGGCCATGCTCCAATTGAGCGGGATGACCTGCCCATAGCGGGCGGCAACAAATTCAACCCTGAGAAGTCCCGTACAGGCCGTGCCAACGAGTAAATTATTCGTGTACCCTGGATCGTTCGAGTCTTGAACAATCACGCGTAGGGGACGAATCGGCGGGGCGCTCATGCTGCCACCTCGCCTTGAGAAAACTGCCGGAATGGGGTATAATGGAGATGTAACAACGAACAAGAGTGCCCCGGCGGTGCGCTAACACCCCAGGGCTTGACACAACGACTCAGGATGTCGCTATGTCCCTCAATGATACCACGCACAATGCCCCATACGGTTATTGCCATTGCGGTTGCGGTCAACGCGCGCCGATTGCCCCTTATAGTTCCAAGCGTCTTGGTTGGGTTAAAGATCAACCAATTCAATACATCAACGGCCATTACCGTCCGCCAGTCAGTGAGCGTTTTTGGGCCAAAGTCAACAAAACCCCAGGTTGCTGGCTCTGGACGGGCACTATCCAACATGGCGGTTATGGCGTCATGCGAATTGACGGAAAAACTACCCGCGCCCATCGTATCGCTTGGGAACTGACGCATGGCCCCATCCCCGAAGGAATGGTCGTCATGCATACTTGCGACAACCCGCGCTGCGTTCGTGTCTCCCATCTGAGACTTGGTACACAGCTTGAAAACATTGCGGATCGTGGCAAAAAGAAACGGCAAAGCCACGGTAACACGCACTACACGGCAAAGCTTACCGAGACTGATGTTCTCCGAATCCGGCGAAGGTATGCGCAAGGAGGCATATCTCAGGTTGCCATTGCAGCCGAGTATGGAGTTCATTGTTCGACTATCGGGAATATCGTTCATCACAAAACTTGGCGTCATGTTCCCTAACGCTTTCCCAACAAAACTTCCACATTACCCGCCACGTCCCACGCCATGTCACGAATCGCCCACGGCGCGGGTTGGTACACGTTCCACAGCCCCGACTTGTGGCCGGGGTCAAAGTAATAGAACGACTGTTCAGTAATGGCATTACACGCCGCAGGGTCGGCGCAATAGCGGCTGTTGGTTCCGTAATAGCCGACAATCGTCAGTTCGCCGTTCGGAACCAACAGCCGCCAAAGCTCATTCATAAACAGAATGAAGCCCCAGCGCGCCGGATTGATGCGGTTGACTACGTGCGCGGCGAACGCCTGCACTGCGCAGGAATCCGGCAGCGGCCAGGGGTAGCACTCCAGGTCAATCGCAAGGTCGGCCCCATTGCCGCCCCGATTGTCCACGCAGTACCAGCCCTCACGCACCGCGCCCACGCTCAAGCGCACGCCCGACATCGCCGCCAACTCGCCGGTCATCATCATGTGCCGTAAGTCCACGTGGCCGAGCCGGTCACTTCAATCGTCACGCTGCCGCTCAGCTTGTCGTCAAACGGCGCGTCGAGCGGAACCGACGTGACGATACCCTGGAAATCCACGCGGTCTGACGGCGTGCCTGGGAATACAATCCGCCAGGGGGCGGCAATGCGCTGGTCGCGCAGCCACATCACGCCGCCCGTCGTTGCGCGGTGCGTCGTCTCTCGCGGGTTGTAGTTAAAGTCAATCTTCACCTGCCCCGCGTCCAGAAAACTCGAAACTTTCTCGCGATACCGGCCCGCACTGTCGTGGCTGGTCACGTCAATGATTTCGGCTTCACCGTCCAAGCCGCTGATGTTCGTCACGTTCGTCAGGGTGGCGGTTGTCGCCGTCCCCGTCGTCGTGCCGAACTGCACCACCACCCCAAATGCCGCTACACCTGGCATCGTTACCCCTCCCTGTACTGAATCATGTAGTCCTGCACGACCGCCGCGCGGCCCGTTTCAGGATCGTCCAAATCTCGCTCACCGACGCACAGACACGCGCCGACCGTTACATCACTCCACGCCCCGCGAAAGCCGTCCAGCCGCCCGCGCACCAATGCCGCCGTGTCCATCGCACCGCTCACGCTTGCCGCCCAGCAGGTGATTTGCACCCGCGCCCTGGGCAAGCCGTCCGGCCCGCTCATGCCGTGCAAGCGCCGCGTGTCGATGCGCTGGTAGACGAGCGCCGGAAACGCAGGGCCTTGCGGCAGCCTGCGCGGGTACATGCGCGTGCCGACCGCCGCCGCCAGCGCCGAATCCGCCAGCACATAGGCGCGCAATGCCGCTTCCAGGCTCATGCGCCCAGCCCCTCCACAAACGCCGCCACCGTGCGCTCTACTGCGTCCACGATTTCGCCCTGATGCTCGTCAATCGCCGGTCGCATATAGGGCTGCGCCCCCTGGCGCTCCGTGCCGAACTCCACATGCTCTGCGTACTCCGTGTGCGGCGCGATGATTGCTTCCAACGGCGTCACGCTGTCCACCTGGATGCTGTTGCGCAGAAAGCCGGTATCCACCGGACAGATCAGCTTGGCGTGCGTCTCGACAATCCGCGCCCCCGCTTCCAGCCCGTCCGCCTGCGCCTGTCTGCGCTCCGCACCGGCCAGCCGTTGAAGGTTGCGCCGCAGTTGTTCGCTGCCCGTCACCGTCGTGCGAATCGTCGGCATTACCGCACCTCCACCAGTCGCAGCACGTAGCCGGTCGGCCCGCGGCGCGGCTGTCCGTCAACGTGATACGTCAACGGCGGCGTCAGCGGCTCGCCGTTTCTGTGCGTCACCGTCACCGCGTCCTTCTCCGTCAGCCCAGCGCCGTCCGTCAGGCTCAAACGCAGCGCCGCACCGATGTTGGTGATTGCGCCCGTCTGTCGCTGCGATTCGTTCGCCGCCGTGCCGCCCGTCACATCTAGGCCGCAGGGCACGCCGCCGCGCTCCGTCCAGGTCTGTATCTCCTCGCCCAGCGCGTTTTGCGTGACGACCAGCGTACGCAGCGTACAGGTGTCCATCATGGCCCCCGCCTGCGTGCCGCGCATGGCTTGGAGTTCGGCGGCGGCAAAGGCGCGCATCAGTCGTCATCCTCCGGCAGATTGCCGATCCGCGCGCGCAGGCTGACCGCGCTCTCCATCGGCGGGTTGGCGACCAGCGCCACACTCCCCGCCTCACGTCGCGCCCGAAAGCGCCGCGCCATCGCCAACATTTGCGCGTGCGCCTGGCTGCGGCTGTACTGTCCGCCGTCCGCGCCGAAATCGTAGTCACCGGCAGCCGCCGCCGCCTTCTCCTCCCACACGTCCGCCGCCGCTTGGTTGATGTCCCAGCGCCCAGCCCAGGCGGTGTCGGTCGGCTCGTTGCCGTCCGCGTCACGCAGCGGCCAGCGCGCGAGGTATTCGCTTAACAGCAGGTCGCTGTACGTCGCCGCTGTCGGCTCGGCAACCATGCGGCGCAGTTGCACAATCAGAATGAGTGAGGGTGTAGGCGCTGCCATTGTTGCGGCCCTAGTTGACGCGGATGTATTTCACGAACAACCGGCCCTTGAACCCCGCAGTGCTGGCGCTGCCCGTTGCCGTGATGTACTCAGCCGCGCCCCACACCTGCGCCTGGCCTTTAGCGGCCAGCGCCGTCATGCCGTGATAGGCGTAGCCCGTAATCGAGCCGTTGACGGCCAGGGCGTTGATCATGTCGGTGTCGCTCGTCACGGCGTCGGCGGCAATACCCACGTTCAAATTGGCCGCGCCGGTTGACGGCGTATCCACGTAGAGCTTTACGTCGGTGATAATCAGCGGCACGCCTTCAGGGTTCAGGGCCGCGCCGACCGCGCCGCCCGTTGTCGCCGCTACGCCGGTCAGCGGGATTTCTACGTACCCGCCCGCGAAACTATTAGGCATCTTCGTATCTCCTCTTAGGCGAGTGTCGCCCCGAACGCGCCGATTACGTACCACTTGCCGCCATAGGCCAGCAGCGTCAGCGTGTCACCGACCGCGCCGCCGAATGTCGCTACGTCACGCGCCGCGCCGCCGCCGCCGAACGAACTGGCCGACGTGATCGTGCTGGCGTGCGCCGTGCCGTTGATGATCACCAACCGCTTGTAGTCGTCCGTCCCTGTTACGGGGTCGGCCAACGTAGCCGCCACGACGCCGGGGATTGTCTTGCTGATGACGCAAACGCCGTTTTTGACGGTGATTGCGCCGTCCGCCGCCAACGTCTGCGCCTGCTGGTCGTTCAGATTCAACTCAGCGGCGCTTGACGTTACCGCCGCGCCGCCCAACTTCATCCCCGCCGCCAGGTCAACGACGACGGGGAACTTGCCAGGGTAGAAGCTCATGCTGCCCCCTTATGCCGTCAACACGGCGAACGGTGCGCGGTTGGCGGCGGTCGGCTGCATCCGGTTCACCGGATTGGGCAGCGCAAAGCCCAGGCGCATGACCGCACGCAGCGCCACCATGTCCTGCTGCGCCAGGTTGTAGATCGTATTGCCACCCGCGTCCTGGATGACCGCCTGATCCAGCACCTTGTAGGTGATGTCCTGGCGCATCGAGTAGACGAGTTGATCCCACTGGCCGGAAATAAGCAGCGCCGTAGCCGCCAAAATCGCCCCGTTGGTCGGGAAGTAAATCGGCGCGCCGTCGAGGTCGTAGCGCGTGCTGTCCTGCATGTTGGTGCGGAAAATCGGATCGCCGGTCGCACTGCGCACGTTGCGCAGCTTGCGCTTCATCTCGGTCGCCGCCACATGGCCGGTCGCCACGTAGCCGTCTTCTTCGAGCTTGCCGATACTGCCCGCCACGCCGCCCACCGTCTCGCCCAGCAGGGCTTCATAGAGGTCGGTGTAGGCGGCGGCGCTGACCGTGTTGCCGGCGGCGGTGGACACGGCCACCAGCCCCGCGCCGCCCAGGTTGGTAGACCAACTGGCCGGAATGTTCGTGCCGTACAGCACGGCCTGGTCAATCGCCACGCCGAACGCCTCGACCAGCGCCGGACGCACTTCGGCCCAAATGTCGAACGCGCTGTCATCCAGCACGGCTTCGGCAATCGGAATGATGACCGCCAGTTCTTCGGCTTCGATAAACTTGTTGGCCCAGCTTACTTCGCTGGTCTGCTTGAGGCCGGTGTCGCCGGACACAAAATACGCCGTCGCCAACGCGTTCATAATCGGCAACCGGCGCTGCTTTGTGCCCATGTCGGTTAGACGGCGCGCCAGGCGCATGACCGCGCTGGCTTCGGGAACCGCCTTGAGGATTTCCGTCGAAGCATCTTCGGGAACCAGAGCCGCGGCCTCGCCGCGGGTGATCAGAGAATTGAATGGCACTGTGCCACCTCCACGTAGAAAAAGTCACTCAGTACGTGAAGGCATCTCGCCTCAGCGACGGCATCCCGCCATTGCCTACGTTGTTCGCCGCGACATCTCGCCGCAGCCCTGCCGGCTTGCCGCCTACCCGTTGCGGCCCGCCGCCGAGCGAATCCAATCGTTCATGTTCCGGCCCGCCGTGACGCCCTCCTGCTTTGCGCCGTTGCCCGCGTTGCCTTGCGGCGTCGGCTTGACGGCGAACAACTCAGGAGCCATCTGGCGCAGCTTGGCAAAATCTGCCTCGCCGCTCTTGGCGTCCACCAATCCAAACTCGCGCGCCGCCAGCCACGCCAGCCGCAAATTTTTGACCTGCGCTTCGTGCGCCTGCTCAAAAAAAGCCGCCTGCGCCGTGACGTTCGCCTGCTCCTCGGCCAGCTTGTCAAGCTGCGCCCTGAGCGTGCTGCCCTCCTCGGCCTGCCTGGACAGGTCGCGCAGTTGCTTTTCCAGCGCCTTGCGCCCGTTGCGCTCGTCAGCCAACGCCGACTTCAATCCGGCGGTGTGGCCGTCAATCACGCTGCGCTGCGGTTCGGGCAGCGCCTTGTATACCGCATCGAACGTCAACGCCTCTGGCGCGCTGGGCGTCTCGCCCTCCCGCGCCGTCTCCGTCTGCCCGCCCCCCTGCTGCTGATCTTGCTCTGGCACTGTGCTACGGCCTCCCGCCGTTCTCCAATCCCCGCCGACAAAAAAAGCGCACACCGCCGGCGGTCGTGCCGCTCTCGGTATGCGCTCTAGTCGCTGGGGATATTCAGTTATGTCTAATCTATCACAAACTTCCGTTTTTGTCTATACCCTGCCCCCGCGCTTGTTCATCCAGCGCGGCCAGGTCGATATAGTGCCGCTCGCCCCGATCTTGCACCTCGACAATGCGGCGCGCGGGGTCGTAGCGAAACAGCAGTTTGCCGCCCGCCCGCACGGCCACGTAAGCCGGTCGCACGCGCACACACTGCTCGGTTGTCTCGCACGCCGCCCCGCCCGCCATAGTCGTCAGTCCCTACTCCCCGCCCATCATCCGCAATGCCTCGGCCAGATGATTGCCGCCCGTAACCAGCCGTTCGGCTACACCCAGCATCAGCCCAGGCTTGCACTGCTCCGCCGCCAGTTCAATCGCGCCCGCCACGTAGTGGAAGTCGCTCATAGCCTGCTGATACTCAGGCCACACCGCCGCGCCGTTCGGCAGCGGGGGCGGTGTCGTAAGCGCCTGAATCGCCAGGATGGTTTCACGCCAGCGCGCCGCCCGCTTTGCCGTCTCCGCGCACCAGTCAGGATCGGCAAAGTTCATCACGTCGGTTTGTTCCTGCATAGCGGCATACGCCGCCGCAAAATCGGCATAGGTGGCGCGAACCGCCTCGGCGGTCGTCGTCGCGGGCGCGGCGGCGGACGGCTCAGGCTCAGCGGCCACCGGCTCGGCAGACGGCAGCGCAGACAGCGACAGCCCGCCGTCAACGGCAACCGGCAGCGGCACGAACACGACGCGGCAGCCGGTCAGCAGCAGCGCGGCGAGACAGAGAATCGCAATACGCATGGTTGGCTCCTTTGGGTAATTTGGGATAGTTGGCGCGGTCATTTTACACTAAGTCCCTAACCCGCGTCACCCGCAGACTGCCGCCCCACGTATCCGACCAGTCACGGCTAACCATGTCCGTTAACGACGCCTCCCCGCGCTGCCACAAGCCAAAGCGCACAGCGCCCAGCATTTCGCGCTGCACCGCCTCCGGCTGCTGCACAAACCACTCCTGGCCCGTCTGATATTGTACGCGCGGCACGTTGGCGAGAAGGGGGATCAGGGTGCAGCGGCCCGCCGGATGCTCATCAAAACCGTGTTCCATCGGGTACTCCTCGCCGTCCGCAAACAGGCACGCAATACAGGTGCGGCGGTCGCGCGCCGACAGCCGCTTGTACGCGACCACGACGCGGCTGTTGGTGTAGCTCTGCAACGTCGTCAATCGGTACACCCGCAGTTGTTCCGTGCGCGAGATTAGCTGCATCCTGGTAAAGCTCTGTCCCAAGCCCAGCCGCATCGCCCGCCGTGCCACCTCGCGCGGGTTTAGCCCCAGCGCCACGCCGTTGACAAGCTGCTGCCCCAGCGCATCGGCCCCCGCGCCCGCCGCGTCATCCAGCACCGCGCGCAGCGGCGACCCGTCACCGGCCAAGCCGACCATCGACTCGACCGCGCTGACCGGCAGACGGTTAAACGGCACGACAATCTGCGCCTCGGTTGCAACCGCCTGGATCGCCTGCTCGCTGTGCCGAATCGCACGCGTGATCATGTCGCGCTGTCCGTCACGAATACGCGGCTCAATGTAGTTCTCGTACTTGCGCAACTCGTCGCGCGTCTGCTCCATCAGCGAAAGCCAGCGCCGCGAACGCATCGCCTGGGAGACGGTAAAATCGCCGTTGGCCGCCAGTTGCAGCGTTGTTGCGTCAATCTGCGCCTGTAGCGCCTGCTCGACGCCCAGCCAGCGCCGCGCCGCCTCTTGCATGGCGGCCTGCTCACCGCGCAGCAGGTCAGCGCGAAAACCGTTCACCGCATCAACGACCAGCGGCGGCATTAGGCCACGTTCCCCGCGTCAAAGCGCCGCCCCGCCGCCGTCATAGCTGCATCGGCAAACGTCGCCTGCGCCTCACGCTCGGCCAGCATGTCGGCGTCAAGCTGTGCGATGTCCTCAGCCGTCCACCCTTCGTCGCGCAGCACCGTGCGCAACGGCAGGCCCGCACGGATCGCCAACTCGCGAATCTCCGCGCTCGTCTTGGGCTGCACCGTCTCGGTCGGTTCGTACTGTGCCCAGATGCGCTGCGACGGAATCGGCTCACCGGCCAGCAATAGGAGAAACGCGGCCAGGTCGCGCCACGTCGGTTCGACCGCCGTTTGGATGCGCCGCACGCGCTTGTTCAGCGGCGCCTCCATTGCGATCAGCGCCTCGCCGGACGGGTCGCCGCCCTGCGCAAAAAAGTAATGGCGCGGCGTGCGCGTAATGACGCCGATGTCCGCCGCCAGCTTGTTCAGCGCCTCCAGATAGTTGCTTAGCGGCGTATGCGCGAACTCGCCTACCATCGTCGGCTGTCCCTGCCCGTCGCCGCCGGGGATGTCCCAAATGCCGAACGGGACATTCTTCAAGCCCGTGACGCCCGCCTGACTGATGATGTACCGCTGCCGGTAGGCGGCAAACTCGGCAGCCACCATCATATCGCTGAACAATTTATTGACCGCATCCTGTAGCTCAATCACGTTGTCGAGTTGGCTCTTGATGCGCCGCCGGTTGGTGCGAAAGTGAAACATCGGGATCACGCCGTACTCGTTGACGGCGGCCGGCTCCTCGCCCCAAGGCTCAAATGAGCGGGCGTCGGGCATCTCCCCAGGCTGAAACTCGCGCCGCGTCGCGTAGTATTCCATGCGGTCGGGGTAGTAGAGATTTAGCCGCACGCCCCCGCCTTCCTCCCACCATTTCGCCGCAAAACGCAGCCGGCGCGGGTTGGCTCCGTCATACTCGGCATGGCAGAGGCGCGGGTCATTGCGAAACGCCTGCGGCATCGCCGTCAATTCGTCCGGCCATACCATGCAAAACGCCTCACCGACCACGCACAAATCCTCATGCAGCGCGTCCTCGTCGTCAACAAGCCCCGACTGCTCACGCAGCGCGCCCAGCAGCGCCGTCGCCCGCTCGTCGTCGCTCACGCTCAGGCTGCGCAGCGCCAGCCGGTCAAGCGCCGCATCCGCCACGACCGCGCACCAGTTCTCGGTGAAACGGGCGTCGAGGCTGCGAAAAATGTCGTGCAGCTTTTCAGACGAGTACACCAGCGGCTGATCGCCGTCGTAGTAGCGGAATATGCGGTCATAGCGCGCCTTTTTTCCGGTCAGGTGCGCAACGGCAATCTGTAGGTCGGTAGCCATCATGTTCATCCTTGCATCGTTGTCGCCTGCCGGCGCGGCCCGTTCTGCATCAACTCCGTGATCGCCCACACCAGCGCGTCCAGGCGGTTGGGCGACGCCGCCCCAGGAATCCACAAACAAAGCTCATCTTCCAGCGCGGGAAAGCTGCCGACGTGATGGCCGCGCCCCTGTTCGTAGACGGCGCTCACCGGCTCGGCGCGCGTCTGCTTGCCCCGACTGGCGTGAACGAGGCGAACGGGCACGGATGTGTCAACCGTGCGGATCGTCTGTATCACCATCTCGCCGCCGTTGTTACCCTCGGCTACGATGCGGTCGGCCCTATGCCGGTGATAGGCCGCTACCGCTGCCCGCGCCCATTCGACAGGCGAGCCTTGCAGCGAATTATCTTCCAGGATGTAGAAGCCGTCACCCGCGCGGCCCGCCGTCACAATGCCCGCCTCGTCGCCGGTCGAGGTGGCGGACGGGTCAACGGCGACGATCACCCGTTCCAGGTCGGGATGCTTCAACACGCGGGCGGATTCGATGATCTGCCGCGTCCACAATGCGCCGGGGGCCTCGTCCACGTCCTCGGCTAGAATCTCCATGCGGTAG
>ERZ724522.1221-NODE-1221-length-14270-cov-5.354344_pt1 | contig 14270 bp, 19 predicted proteins | sample MGYA00376055_ERZ724522 | MGnify/ENA primary metagenome ERZ724522 (study PRJEB28724, sample SAMN07190884) | wastewater metagenome | isolation source: effluent of sewage treatment plant in Hong Hong | place: Hong Kong | collected 2016-03-17 ... | reverse complement strand
GCCAGGGCCGCAGCGCGTACATCTATGAGTGGTTCGCCGCGCTGATGGACCGCACCCGTGGCGTGCGCGTGGCGGTAGGCGACTGGCAGCGCGTGCTGACCGACTCCGTTACCGTGCGGCACGGACTCACCGGGGTATTTCTCGACCCGCCGTACACCAAGGGCGCAATGGACTACGCGGCCGGTGGTGTGGGCGGCGAGCTGGCCGACAAGGTGCGGGCGTGGTGCACGAGGAACGGCCACGACAAGCGGCTGCGCATCGTGCTGTGCGGCCATGCAGGCGAACACGACAGCCTGCTGCAAGACGGCTGGCACACGCGGGCATGGACGGCGCGCAAGGGCTATGCCAGCACCGATGAGGCAGTGGAGAACAGCGCATCGGAAACGCTGTGGTGCAGCCCTCACTGTGTGCCGGAGAGGCAGAAGCAGGAGGCGCTGTTTTGAAGTGCCCTAACGCAGAGGTAACCGGCCTTGGCCGCAACAGGAGCATTGATGAGTGACGACGCAACGCCGGCCAAGGTCCGGTTGACTGACGGGTTAGGCCCTGCCGCGTGGGCGGTGATGGCTTTTGGCCGAGTGCAGAAGCTGGCGGTCCGCGCCGACGTGGCCGACGAACTGGCGTGCAAGTGGCGGGAGCAAGATCCGAACGCCGACGCGCTGCCTCTGTACGGCCCGGCTGCGCTTGACGCCGCCGTGGCCGCAGAGCGCGAGCGGTGGCGCGAACTGCTTGAGGCGCGAGCCGCCGGATGCGAGCGCGCCGCCGAGAACACCGAAGATCCAAAGTTCGACGCTATGGCTCGCGTTCTGATGAGCGTGCGCGAGGATGGATCTAAGGCCTAACGCAGAGTTGACCTGCAGACCCGGCTTGCCGGGGCTGTCAGGTCGAACGACGGGTTAGGGCGCCGATTCCGGCGCGCGACCCAAGCAAGAGGACAAAGGAACGACGATGGCAAAGACAACGACGCGCTCGCGCACTGCGACGATACGTTTTAGCCCGGAGAATTTGGCTGCGGCCGAGAAGGTTGCCGCGTTGACCGGGCGCACGGTTTCCAGCTTGGCGGAATATGCGCTGGTGCTGTTCATGCGCCAAAACTACCCGCTGGCGTACAGCCCGGATGCGGTTTTGGCTCTGAAGCTGGATGAGGCGCCGAAGCTCACGGATCTGGGCCGCGTTGCGGTCGGCGAGAGGGCGCAACTCCAAAAGTTGCCGCAATCTTTCGGAGCCACGCCATACCCGGCGCCGCCCTACAACTTGCGCACGAAATGAAGCGCCCTAACGTAGAGGTAGCCGGGGGCAGCGGCTTGCCGCTGACCTCCGGTTCACCGGCATGTTAGGCCGGGCTCCGAAGCGTGGCCCAAGCAACGAGGACAAATGATGAACCGAGATACCGCAGTGAGAACTTGGCGCGAAGTGTGCGGCAGCGACACGGTGATGGCGATGGGCGTCGTTACCGGACGGATGCTGGAGCAGTTTGCTACGCGGATTGAGGCCGCAGAGCGCGAGCGGTGCGCAGCCATTGCGCGTGAAGTGGCTGACGGCTGCACGGACTGCGATGCGCACGACATCTTGGCGCGCATCTTGAAGGCCTAACGCAAAGCTCACCTGACCACAAGGGCAGCAGATGATGATGGAAGACGAGACGGTGCAGCCTGCCCTTGTGGGTCAGGTGCAGCGACCTGTTGTGCAGCCGGTGCCGGAGCGCACGGGCATGGGCACGCACCAGAGCGCAGCCATGAAGAACGACGAGTGGCTGACGCCGCCGCATGTTCTGCAGGCGCTAGGGCCGTTCGACTTGGACCCGTGCGCGCCGGTGGTGCGGCCCTGGCCGATGGCCGCTGAGCACTACACCGCGCACGACGGCGGGCTGACGAAGCCCTGGCACGGCCGCGTGTGGCTGAACCCGCCATACGGCCAAGAAACCGGCCGCTGGATGCAACGTCTGGCCGAGCACGGCAACGGCATTGCACTGATCTTCGCCCGCACAGAAACCGCGATCTTTTTCCCGTGGGTGTGGGAGCGCGCGACTGCGTGGTTGTTCTTGAAGGGACGCTTGCACTTCCACTACGTGGACGGCACGCGCGCTGCGGCGAACAGCGGCGCCCCGTCGGTGCTGGTGGCCTACGGCGACAACAACGCCGCGGCCTTGGAGCGCAGCGGCCTCGCCGGGAAGCTGCTGCACAACGCCGGAGGTAACCGGCGCGCGTGACCAATGACCCGGAGCGCGGCAGCCTGTCGCGCGTCCGGTTGACCGATCTGTTGGGCGGCTGTATCCGAAGCGAGAACCCCAGTGCTGCATTACCACGGAACCCCGATCACGCCACGCGCGCAACTTGTGCGGATGGCTGGCCGCATGTTCTGCGTGAGCTTTGCAGCGCCGCAGGATCTGGAGACGTGTCTGCGCATTGGGCAAAGCGTGATGCTGGATAACGGAGCTTTCAGCGTGAAGACGCGAGGCATTGCCTTCGACATGCCTGGCTTCTATACGTGGATTGAGCCGCACCTTGGACATCCTCACTGGGCCGTGGTGCCTGACGAGATTGGCGGCACCGTGGAGCAGCAGCGCGCAATGGTTGCAACGTGGCCGCACCGCAAGGAGTACGGGGCGCCTGTGTGGCACCTGGGACTACCGCTTGAGTACCTGTTCGACTTGTGCAACGACTGGCCGCGAGTGTGCATCGGCAGCTCGGGCGAGTTCTGGCAGGTTGGCGGCGCCAAGTGGGCCGGCCGCATGGACGAGACATTCAACGCGCTGGTGAAGCAGTTCGGCCGCGTGCCGTGGTTGCACGGGCTTCGCATGCTTGGGCAAGCTGCCGGCCCGTGGCCGCTGGCGAGCGCCGATAGCACAAACGTGGGCCGCAACTTCAAGGACGGCCACGTCTGCGCCGATTGCATGGCGCAGCGTATTGATTCCATCAACCCGCCGACTCTGTGGACGGAGCGGCCAATTCAAGAGGCCCTATGCTGACCATTGCAATTCTGATCTATGCCGCCGCGATGACGCTGGCGAACCTGCTCGTTGCCGCCTTCGGGCCGGCAATCTCGCCCCTGAATGCCTTTGTGCTGATCGGGCTCGATCTGGCATTGCGCGACTGGCTGCACGTCCGCCTGAAGGCTTGGCAGATGCTGGCGTTGATCGTTGCGGCCGGCGCGTTGACCTACATGCTGAACCCTGCAGCCGGGAAGATTGCGATTGCCAGCTCGGCCGCATTCACTGCTGCGGCACTGGTGGACTGGGCGACCTTTGCGCGGCTGCGTGGCACCTGGCTGTTTCGCGCCAATGGGTCGAACGTGGCGGGTGCCGCGGTTGACTCGCTGATCTTCCCGACGCTGGCCTTCGGCGCGCTGATGCCGCACATCGTGGCGCTGCAGTTTGTGGCGAAGGTAGCGGGCGGCGCGATCTGGGCCTGGGTGCTGGCGCGCACGGCGCAACGGGCTACCGCATGACGCCCAACTAGGTGTCTCGTCAACTTTGCAAAGTTACACAATGCGCCATCGCCGAAACCGCACCGACCCGAGCGTCATGCCTTGGGCGTGGCACCAAGCCATGCGCGCGCACTGGGACGCAGACCTAGCGCGCCGCGTTGCCTTGCCTGCACGACTGCCGGACGTTGACAGGCCGCCCGTCGTCATCACGATCCAGTGCGGCGAGCGCTGCGACGTGCTGACGGTCAGCGAGCCGGCGCGACGATGCCGGTGCGATCAGGGCGACCTGACCGTAAACGGGGAGCGCCGCGGGCTGACGAACAGAACCGCTGTCGGCCGGTTGGTCGCCGACATGCTGCCTCGGTGGCCGAGCAAGCGGTTGCAGGCTGAGGCTGATCGGATCTATGAGGACACGCTGTGACGGCGATGCCAAGGCCTGGTTGACAAACGCGATTCGTCGGTTTCACTTCTGAATGCCGCCCCTCAATGGGGCACAACGCATTTGGAACATGGCGACCAAGACAGTCGCCCCGGCGAGGAAGAAGCCGCGGGCGAGCGCACCCGCGAAGAAGGCCAAGAAGCCTGCAGCCAAGACCAAGGCGGCCGTAGCTCAACCGGCAGAGCGCCTGCCTTCCAAGCAGGGGGTTGCGGGTTCGAGCCCCGCGGGCCGCTCCAAGTCGCTGAACCCGCGCCAACGAGCGTTCGTCGCTGAGTACCGCAAGGACAAGAACGCCACGCAGGCCGCCGTGCGCGCCGGATACAGCGAGGCAACCGCTCGACAGATTGGGTCGCGCCTGTTGACGGATGTTGTCATCAGAGCCGAGGTCGACCGCCAAGAGGCAGAGGCCCTGGCCAAGGTGCAAGCCGAGACGGGCATCACCCTGGAGCGCACCCTTCGCGCCATTGCCGCAGTCGCCTTCCACGACCCGCGGAAGTTCTTCGATGAAGCCGGCAACCTGAAGCCGATCCACGAGCTGGACGACGAGACGGCTTCGGCGCTGGCTGGCATGGACATCCAAGAGGAGTTTGCCGGCTCTGGCGATGCCCGCGTGCACATCGGGCGCACCAAGAAGGTCAAGATTGCCGAGCGCAAGGGCTACCTGGACATGCTGATGAGGCACCTGGGCGGCTACAAGAAGGACAACGAGCAAGCTGGAGAAGCCGCCGCGGCAGCACTGGCAGCCGGGATCTCAGTTCGGTTCATTGAGCCAAACACTACGGGTAGTGTGTCGGCTCTGAAAACTGGGGCTTAGACGCGCTATGGCACTAGATGTAGTGTCTGAGCCAACGACGGCTGACTTCCCGGCGAAGCTGCGACCGCTGTTCGAGCCACACCGCTACAAGGTGCTGCATGGAGGACGCGGCGGCGCCAAGAGTTGGGGTGTGGCTCGTGCGCTGCTAATCCAGTGCGCGCAAAGCCAGAAGCGAGTCCTGTGCACGCGCGAAGTGCAGAAGTCCATGAAGGACTCGGTGCACCGACTGCTGTCCGACCAGATCAAGGCGCTTGGCCTTGGCGGCTTCTACGAGATCCTTGAAACCGAAATCCGAGGACGCAACGGCTCGCTGTTCATCTTCTCCGGCTTGGCCACGCACACCGTGGACTCGATCAAGTCCTACGAAGGCGTTGACATCGTATGGGTCGAGGAAGCGCACGGCGTCAGCAAAAAGTCGTGGGACACGCTGATCCCGACGATCCGCAAGGACGGGTCTGAAATCTGGCTGACGATGAACCCGGACATGGACACCGACGAAACCTGGCTGCGGTTCGTCGCTGCGCCGGATCCTGACTCGGTAGTGATCGAGGTCAACTGGCGCGATAACCCATGGTTCCCGGAAGTGCTGGAACAGGAACGACAGAAGGCCGAGCGCCGCGACCTTGAGGACTACCAGCACATTTGGGAAGGGAAGCCCAGGCGAGTGGCGGCCGGGGCGATCTACCGGCACGAGATTGAATCGGCCTACAACGACAAGCGCGTGTGTCCGGTCCCCTATGACCCGACGCTGCCCGTGCATACGGTGTGGGACTTGGGCTGGAACGACGCCATGACCATTGGCTTCGTGCAACGAGGCCCACGCGACGTTCGCCTGATCGACTACATCGAAGACAGCAATCGCACGCTGGACTGGTACGTCGGTCAGATTGAGCGCAGGCCGTGGCGATGGGGCACTGACTACATACCTCACGACGGACGGACCCGCAACTTCCAGACCGGAAAGAGCACCGAGGAACTTCTTGACGCCATGGGTCGGAAGGTGCATGTGCTGCCGGCTACCAGCGTCGAAGAAGGCATCAAGGCGGCTCGCCAGGTGTGGCCGCGGTGCTACTTCGATGCCACCAAGACCGTGCGACTGCTGGAGTGCCTGAAGCGCTACAGGCGCCAGGTGAACCAGACCACCAACGAGCCGATGGGACCGTTGCACGACGAGTTCAGCCACGGCGCCGATATGTTCCGCTACCTGGGGCAATCGGTTGACCTGATGAGCAACGTCCCGTTCCGAAGCGACGAGGACCGCACGCGCCGCCGCGACCGCGACTGGCGCACAGCCTGAAGACAAGAGGACGACCATGCACCTGAACTCACTCATCGTCAGCGCCACCGGCCGCCCCATGCACAAGGTGGGCGACATTGCGCATGCCCAGTTCCGAACCGGCCAGTACCACGTCAGCATTGAATGGCTGTCCGAAGGCCGCGAGTGCGAGCCGGTGATGGCGATCTGGTCGCCGACCAGCATGAGCGGCGGCGTGTTCGCCATTGCGCTGTCCAGCATCGGCAAGTACGCCGACCCCAGCGGCAACCCGACCCGGACGGCGTTTCTGGAGGCGTGGCGCGCGCTGCCGACGCTGGGCAGGGCGCAGATCGACATCGAGGTCTACGCCTTGCTGGACGTGATCCTGCGACACACGCCGGACCTGATCCGCTGCCCGCCGATGCCGCCGGCCGCGCGCCAGGCTGAAGCGCCGCCGCCGCTGCTGGAGGTCACAACCATGGTGGATGGCGTCAAGTCGAGCGAGGTGACGATCTGATGGCCCGCAACCACAAGAAGAAGCGTCTCGCCAAGGCCATGGAGTCGGCCGGCGCAATGACCGCACCCGAGATCCGCCCGAGTGCGACGAGCGAGGCGCAGCGCAAACAAGACCTGTACGTGCGCCTGCGTTCGTGGTTCGAGCTGGAACTGATGCGCCAGCAGGTCAACCGCTTCCAGCAGGCGCTGGACTGCGACTACTACGACGGCATCCAGTGGCAGGCAGCCGAGGCCGCCAAGGTGCGCGCCCGCGGCCAGGCGCCCATTGTCTACAACGAGGTCAAGCCCACGCTCGACTGGCTGATCGGCACCGAGCGCCGCACCCGGCGCGACTTCAAAGTGCTGGCCCGCTACAACAAAAGCCAGGAGGCCAGTGCCGACGCCGAGATCAAGACGCGCTACCTCAAGTACCTTGAGGACGTGCAGCGCGCGCCGTTCGTGCGCAGCCAGGCCTTCGATGACCAGATCAAGGCTGGCCTGGGCTGGCTGGAGGTTGGCGTCACGGCCGACCCCGAGGACGACCCGATCTACATGCGTTCCGAGTCGTGGCGCAACATGCTGCACGACAGCATCAGCGCCATCAACAGCCCGGACCCCAACGACTGGCGCTACCTGTTCCGCTTCAAGGAGGTGGATCTCGACATCGCCGAGCGCTACTTCCCGGACAACATCGAGGAACTGCAGCGCGCGTCGACCATGGGCGAATGGCGCGGCCCGATGGACGAGGACTGGGCCGGCGCGTGGCCGGCTGGCAATGCCTCGCAGCCCGAAGGCCTGCCGATGCGCTGGATGGACTACAACCCCGACGCCGACGCATGGAACCCGCGCCGCCGCGTGAGCCTGGTCGAGTGCTGGTATCGGGAGCCGACGCGCGAGACGACAGGGCAGGGCGCATCCTCGCAGGACCGCGTGCGCATGAAGGTCCGCGTGGCGATGTTCACCAAGCACGACCTGCTGATGGACATCGAGAGCCCCTACGCGCACAACCGCTTCCCGTTCGTGCCGCTGTGGTGCTACCGGCGCAAGAGCGATGGCATGCCCTATGGCGTCATCCGCAACGTGCGAGGCCCGCAAGACGGGCTGAACAAGCGCATGAGCAAGGCGCAGTTCCTGCTGTCGGTGAACCAGGCCGTGATCGAGGAAGGCGCCATTGACGAAGCCGTGATGGACATGGAGGACATCCGCCACGAACTGGCCGCTCCGGACGGCATTGCCGTGTTTGCCAAGGGCGCGCTGTCGGGCCAGAAGGTGCAGCTTCGCAACGGGCTCGACATCGCTCAGGGGCACCTGGCGCTGGCAGAGCGCGACGCGCAGGCCATCCGCAGCGTCAGCGGCGTGACGATGGAAAACCGCGGCATGTCCGGCAGCGGTCAATCTGGCAAGGCCATCATTGCGAAGGCTGACCAAGGCAGCATGGTCACTGCCGAGTGCTTCGACAACCTGATGCTGGCCCACCAGATGGAGGGCGAGCTGAAGGTGTCGCTGATCGAGCAGTACGTGACCGACGAGAAGACCTTCAGCGTCACGGGCGAACGCTACAAGCTCGACTACTACACCATGAACGGCCGCGACCCGGTGACGGGCGCCATGGTCAACGACGTGACGGCGTTCAAGGCCGCGTTCGTCATCGGAGAGGCGCCTTGGCGTCAGGCGCTGGCCGAAGCCAACTTCGAGGCGGCCATGACGATGATGGGCCAACTGGCCCAGGCCGCGCCGCAGGTGGTGGTGAGCATTCTCGACCTGGTGTTCGAGTGGGGCGACTTCCCCAACAAGCAGCAGATCCTGCAGCGCATCCGCAGCGTCACGGGCGTGGCCGATCCAGACAAGGGCGAGACGCCGGAGCAGCAGGCCGCGCAGAAGCAGAAGGCGGCCGTGGCCAAGGCGCAGTTCGAGGCGCAGATGGCGCAACTGCAGGCCACCATCGCCGAAGCGCAGGCCAAGGGCGAGAAGCTGTCGGCCGAGGCCATGGCCAAGCGGCTGGAAGCGCTCTACATGGCAGCCCAAGCCGCCCAGGTACTGACCATGGCGCCGCAGATCGCGCCCGTGGCCGACGAGCTGGCGCGCAGCGTTGGTTTCCAAGACAAGGCCGGCGATGCTGTGCTGCCGGGCCCGGTTCCCACCCAGCAGTCCCAACCCGTGCCGCCAGCCCGCCAGGCTGACGGAGCCATGGCCGGCGCTCAGGCCGGTATCGAGTCGCCCGCGATTTCGGGCGTGGAACAAGGAGTGATCCAGTGACCATCCACCAAGGCATGCTTGCCGACATGGACCCCGACGAGCAAGCGCTGTTGAGCGGTCAGCCAGTCAAGACCGAGACGCCGGCAGCCGCCGCTCCCGACACTGACGACGACGGCGAACCCATCACCGGCAACGTTGCCGGTGATGCCTCCGGCGAAGGAGGTGAAGCGGCAGAGAACGAGCAGAACGCTTCCGGCGAGAAGGAAGACGCCGCCGCGCCCACCGCTGACGAGGCAGCCGCCGCGCTGGCAGAGATGACGCCTGAACCGGCCGCGCCTACTGCGCCCAAGGCGTTTGAGGTGCCTGCTGACGACTTCGACGCCAAGCGCAAGGCTCTGCAGGCCGAGCGCAAGGCCGTCATCAAGCAGTGGGGCGACGGCGAACTGACCGATGACGAGTACGCCGCGAAGCTGGACGAACTGGACGGCAGCATCTACACCGTCATCCAGCAGCAGGCCAAGCAGCAGACCCTGGCCGAGATCAACGCGCAGCAGGCGCGCGAGGCGCAGGCGAAGCAGGAGCAGGCTGAAAACGCGGTGATGATCGAGGTGGCCAAGGCGTCCAAGGCCTCCAACCAGATCGACTACGGCGCCGACGCCGACGCCTGCAAGGCCTTCGATGCCGCGTTCAACGCCGCCAAGGCCGACTCCAAGAACGCTGGGTTGACGCTCAAGCAGATCGCCGAGCGCGCGCACCGCGGCGTGCTGGCCATGCGTGGCATCGAGCCGGTGGCCCCCGCTCCTGCGCCGGCAGCCGCTGCGACCAAGCCCAAGCCGCCCGCCCCGCCGACCACGCTGGGCACGATGCCGGCCCCTGCCGCCCAGGTCGTGGGCGACGCCTTCGATGAAACGTTCGACGCCATCGAGGATCCCGACGAGCGCGAGGCCAAGTGGGCATCGCTGTCCGCAGCGCAGCGACAGCAGCAACTGCGGCGCACGGTGCCCACCACGCGCGGGAGGCATTGACGCATGGACCGCCCAGGCGATGCGCTGCGATCACTGGTCATCGACATGGATGCCGGCGAGGCGCTGTGCGTGACCGTGCCGCCATCGGCCACGCACCAGGCGCAGACCGTGCGTGTGCAGATGCTGGCCAAGTCCGGCAAGCGTGCAAGGGTGCGCGTGCTGGCATCGCCTGTCGTGCAGGTGCACCGCACCGAGAAGGACGAAATCGCCGCGGCTGGTTGACAAGGCGCTTTTCACCACTACGCTTTTCGCACAGTGGGCGCATGGTGCGCCCGTCAGCGCAGGACGTGCTGAGTTGCAACCTCCATTGGAGACGCACTCATGGCACGTACTCAGATCCTGCCGACCGATCCCGGTGCAGTGAAGAAGTGGGAAACCGAAGTCTCGGTCGAGATGACCAAGAAGTCGGCGTTCACGAAGATGACCGGCGGCGAGAAGTCCGCGCTGCCGGTGGTCCGCAAGACCAGCCTGGAATCGGGCGCTGGCGACGAGGTGACGATGTACCTCATCGCCAAGCTGGTGGGCAAGCCGCGTGAAGGCAGCGAGAAGCTGGCCGGCTTCGAGGACAAGCTGAACCACCACACCGACAAGCTGCGCATCGACAAGCACCGCAAGGCCGTCAACGTCGGCGACGTGATGGACCAGAAGCGCGTGCCCTACGACATCGCCGAGCAGGCCAAGGCCCGCCTGAGCGACTGGGCGGCCGAAGTGCACGACGAGCAGATCACGATGACCGCCTCGGGCGCGCGTGGCGCCGGCTCTGAAATCCAGCACTACCCGACCACGTACACCGGCTTCCCGAACGCCTTCGAGGCGCCCGACACCGGCCACCGCCAGATCTACGACGGCACCGTGGCCTACGGCTCGCTGGTGACCGCCACCCACAAGCTCGGCCTGGGCGTGATCGACGCCGCGGTGCTGAAGGCCAAGAAGATGATCGGCGACATCAACGGCGGCAACGCCATCAAGATGACGCCCTGTGCCGTCGATGGCGGCAAGCACTTCGTCTTCCTGACCGGCGCCGAAGGCAACTACGACCTGCGGCGCGAAGTCGGCGATGCCGGCTTCCTGACGCTGGAGAAAGCCAAGATGGCGGCCGAGGGCAGCAAGGGCGTCATCTTCACGGGCGGCAAGTGGTTCTACAACGGCGTGCTGGGCGACGAGGTGCAGACCATCGTCAAGTTCAACGACGGCGGCGCCGGCACGGTCCCCGTGATGCGCAGCCTGTTCCTGGGCGCTCACGCGGTGGCCGTGGCCTACGGCACCAAGGGCCAGCAGAACGGCAGCCGCTACGAGCTGAAGGACTCCGACCTCGACCACGGCGAGGAAGAAGTCGTGGTGATCCGCCTGATCGCTGGCTACAAGAAGTGCCGCTTCAACAGCATGGACGCCGGCATGCTGTCGGTGGACCACACCTACACCCTGGCCGCTGGCTACACCATCTAAGGAGCGCCCACCATGGCTCTGTTCAAGGCAACCCAGGTCACCAACAAGGTGCCGGTCCCCTCCGCCGATGGCGGTACGGCAGTCATCGCCATCGTCGGCGACTTCACCATCCCGACCGGCTTCGCGTCGAACGATGTGGTCGAGATGGGCCCGCTGCCGGCCGGCTACGTGCCCGTCGATCTGATCGTGGACAACGCCGCCTGCGGCACGACCGTGACCAGCGACTTCGGCATCCTGTCCGGCGCGTACAACTCCACGGGCACGCGCACCTGTTCGGCCGTGTTCGCCACGGCCCAGGCGCTGCAAACGGCTGGCATCAAGCGCATGGCGGTGGCCGGCGGTGGCCGCATTGCACCGACCACGGCGGATCGCGGCTGGGGCTTCACGTCCACGTCGGTTTCCACGCCGACCGTGGGCGCTGTGCTGCGCGCGACGCTGCTGTGCCGCCCGCAGTCTGAAGGCGTCTGATGACCGGTGAACGCAGGAAGCCTGGCCCCAAGCCGGGCTTCAAGCGCGCAGAGGCCGCGGCAGCGGCAGCGGTGACGGCATCGACTGCCATCGCTGTCGCGGCCGTTTCGTCAGCGCAGCCTGTAGAGCCAGAACCGGAATCGCAGCCCGAACCAAGGACGCGATTCCCGGACCCTCTGCAACGCCACCGCGACATCGACAGCATGCCTGAAGCCGAGCTTCGCGCCTATGCCCGGCAAATCGGCATGACCCCGCGGGACGCCAACACCCTGAGCGTCGAGCGCCTTCGCTACAACGCCAAGCACCACGTCATCGCCCTGATCGAAGACCTGTAAGGAGCCCACGCCATGGCGGCGACCGAGAAAGTCAAGGACGTGCTGTGGCGCATCTCGGTGCTTCTGCAGGACACCTCTCCGCAGTTCCAGCGCTGGCCGGAGAAGGAACTTGTGCAGTGGCTGAACGACGCACAGATCAGCATCGCCAAGTACCTGCCGCTGGCATGCTCCATGGTCGTGAGCATGAAGCTGCGGGCCGGCACGCTGCAGAGCATCGCCACCATCCTGGCGGCTGACGCCAAGCTCGAAGACGGCTCAACGCCAAGCGCGCCGATCTACGGCGTCCAGTTCCTGAACCCGCGCCGCAACATGGGCAGCACCGGCACGACAGCGGGCCGTGCCGTCCGCATGGTCGAGCGCGACGTGATGGACAGCCAAGATCCAGACTGGCACACCCGCACGGCCAGCGCCGTGTCGTCGGTCATCTACGACCCGATGACGCCGCGCAACTTCAGCGTCACGCCAGGCGTCACCGGAACCGTGTGGATGCAGCTTGCGCTGACCGCCGCGCCGACTGCGATCCCGAACACGGGCACGCCCGGCTCCGAGCTGTACCTTGCCAGCGGTGCCAGCACCACGACGATCAGCGTCGAGGACGAGTTCGTGCCCGAACTGGTGGACTACGTGGTGGCGCGCGCCAACCTGAAGGATGTGAAGTACGCCAGCAAGCAGACGGCAGACCTGCACACCAACCGCTTCCTGGCCTCGCTCAATGCCAAGGTGGCAGCCGTCACCGGCACGAACCCGAACCTGACCATCCTGCCGGGCATCACCCCCCAGGCCGCATGACCCATGGCCACGTTCATCGACACCATTGAGCTGGAAGACGCGATCCCGCTGGTGGCGCCGTTCGTGCCCGGGGCGCCTGACCCGACCATCATCCAGTACCTGCGCGAGCACGCCATTGCGCTGTGCGAGCGCACGCTTGTATGGCAGGGACCGCTTGAGGCTGTGCTGACCGTGGCCGACCAAGAGGCCTACGCCTTCCCGCTGCCAGACAGTGCCGCGCTGCACCGCGTGCTGTCGTGGGACATCGACGGCCGCGGCGAATGGGTCACGCCAGCCTACGCGCGCAAGGTCATCGGCGACGCCTCCGACGCCGACCTGGCATGGACCGAAGACAAGGTGCAGTTCCGCGTCAACCCGACGCCGGCCGAAGCGGGAAAGACGATGACCATCGTTGCGGCGCTGAAGCCCACGCGCGACGCCATCGAGATCCCAGAGTTCGTCTACGAGCAGCACATCCGCGCCATCGCTGACGGCGCCATCGCCATGATCTCAGCCATGAAGCAGCCGTGGCGCGACATGGAGCAGGCCCAGTTCTACCTGGGCCGATTCGAGTCTGCTGTTGCGCAGACTGCAATGGCCATCGCTCGCGGCAACGGTCGCACGCGCGACAGGCGTGTGGTGGGCCAGTTCTACTGAGGGTGACATGCCGGATTCAAGACCTGAGAACCGAGTCACCATCGTTGACCAAGCCGTCATTGAAGACCACCTTGGACTGGTGCTGGCGCGCATCGAGGGCTTGGAACAAGCCGCGCTGAAGCCGTCCGACATTGCTGCTGCCGTGGGTGCAGGCATGGTTGAGGCGGCCAAGAACCCTGACACCTGGGCTGCGGCGCTGTCTGGGTTGCGCAAGTCAACCGAGCAACACGCCGGTAGGTGGATTGTCGGCGCTCTGTGGGCTGTGGCAAAGAAGGGCCTTGTAATCGTTGTGATCGGGATGCTGATCTACAGCTTTGGTGGATGGACGGCTCTGTCAGCGGCATGGAAAGCGTTGTGGAGCGATCAACCGTAAGGCGAGGCGACCATGGCTGATTTCCTTCCCGCATTTGAGCGCATGCTCGTCAACGAGGGAGGATATCGCCTTGTCAAGATTGCCGGCGACAACGGCGGCCTGACCTATGCAGGCATCAGCCGCAAGAACTGGCCCGACTGGCCAGGGTGGGACGACATCGACGCCGGGCGCGTGCCCGATGCGACGATGGTCCGCGGCTTCTACCGAGCGAACTTCTGGCGCCCGCTTGAGCTTGACGACGTGACGGATCAGCGCATCGCGCAGACGCTGTTCGACTTCGCCGTCAACGCTGGGCCAGGTACTGCCGCCAAGCTCGCGCAACTGGTGGTCGGTGCCACGCCTGACGGAAAGGTTGGTCCGCGCACGCTGGCAGCGCTGAACTCAGCGCACGCTGACCAGTTCGTGCCGCTGTACGCGCTGGCAAAGATAGCCCGCTATCGAGACATCGTGACGCGCGACCGCGCGCAGATCAAGTTCCTGCTGGGATGGATCAACCGCACGCTGAAGGAGGCCGCATGAATCCGCTGATCGGCCCCGTCGTGGAGGCGGTCGGCAAGGTTGCCGACGACCTGTTCA
>ERZ724522.1219-NODE-1219-length-14277-cov-6.475320_pt1 | contig 14277 bp, 16 predicted proteins | sample MGYA00376055_ERZ724522 | MGnify/ENA primary metagenome ERZ724522 (study PRJEB28724, sample SAMN07190884) | wastewater metagenome | isolation source: effluent of sewage treatment plant in Hong Hong | place: Hong Kong | collected 2016-03-17 ... | reverse complement strand
AGGGACAGGGACAGGGACAGGGACAGGGACAGGGACAGGGACAGGGACAGGGATTAAGTAATACATCTCCGCTCCGCTCCGATGTCCTTCCGGCCCCGGCTGCGCCGGCTCCGGCGCCCAAGGCCAAGCGGGCGCCATCCGAACCCCCGCCAACAGCCGCGACCTGGGACGCCTACTCCGACGCCTACCGGGCCCGCTACGGGGCAGACCCGGTGCGCAATGCCAAGGTCAACGGCCAGCTGTCGCAGCTGGTGCAGCGCATAGGCGCGACAGAGGCCCCCCAGGTGGCGGCGTGGTTCGTCGGGCACCAGCGGGTCGAGTACGTCCGGGGCATGCACCCCGTGGACCTGCTGCTGCGCGATGCCGAGAGCCTGCGCACCTCCTGGGCAACCGGGCGCCAGGTCACCGCGACTCAGGCGCAGATGGCCGACCGAACCCAGACCAACGCCAACGCCTTCGGCCCGCTGATCGCGGCAGCCAGGGCCCGAGAGGAGGCCGAGCATGGCAACGCCTGAGCTGATCCAAGCCATCGCCGTGACCGCCGAACTGTGCGGCCGCTCCTTCAGCCCCGAGGCGGCCGCGGTCTTTGTCGATGACCTTTCCGGCTTCGACGAGCAGGCACTGCTGGGCGCGCTGCGCCGCTGCCGCCGCGAGGTGCGCGGCCTGCTCACGGTGCAGGACGTGGTGAGCCGGATCGATGACGGCCGGCCGGGGCCGGACGAGGCCTGGGCCCAAATCCCGCGAGACGAGGCCGCCAGCGTGGTGTGGACCGACGAGATGGCCGAGGCCTTCGGCGCGGCCTCTCCGCTGCTGGCGGTTGGCGACAAGGTGGGCGCCCGGCTGGCGTTCCGTGAGGCCTACCAAGCCCGGGTGAACGCAGCGCGCGACCAGCGCCGGGCGCCGCGGTGGCAGGTCAGCCTCGGGCATGACCCGCGCGGCCGTGACCAGGCGCTGGCCGAGGCTGTGCAGCGCAATCGCCTGACGCTGGAGCAGGCCCGGGCCTACAGCCCTACGCTGGCGCTGCCGAGCGCGCCGCCAGCCCATGTGCTGCAGCTGGCCGCGCAGGCGGTGCGGAGGCTGGCGTGAGCGATCAGCGTCAGCAGCTGGTCGCCGGCTTCGAGCGGGCAATGGCCGAGTCGATGGCCAAGCCTGCGAAGGCCTGGGCCTGGCGGCTGCGCGAGATCGAGCTGCACCACAACGGCCTGATGCCATTCGACCCGGCCAAACCGATCCCCGAAGACAAACGCCGAATGACCCAGGCCCAACAGCTGATGTGGCGCCAAGCGCTGCGCGGCGAGACAACCAAGGAAGGTGTGTGATGACGAAAAAAGGACAGGACATGGGCGGCGTCCGCGACTTCGAGGACCTGCGCCAGCGCAGCGTGATCGCCGGAGAAACCGGCTGCTGGATCGTGCGTGCTGCAGAGTCGAAAGGGAGCGTTTACCTGTGGAGCCCGGACATCGGCCGCGTGATCTCGCTGGCCGCGCTCGTGGCGGTGCTGCAGAGAGGCCGCCTAGCCAAGCCCGGCACGATCTGGCGGCCAATCTGCGGCGACCGGCGTTGCGGAAACCCGGCGCACCGGAAGCTCGGGACCATGGCCGAGTACCGCAAAGCCAGCCGCCCGGAGCTATCTCCTGCACATCGCCAGCGCATTGCGCAGGGCATGCGTGCCCGGCCCGGCAGCAAGTACACGCCCGAGCTGCGCGCTGAGATCCTGGCCAGCGACGAGGAGCCGCGCGTGATGGCCGAGCGCCTGGGCCTGCACCACAGCACGATCCAGAAGGTGCGCGCCGGCTTGCTTTGGCGTGATGCCGCGCCAGGCGCGAGCGTGTTCCACCTGGCCCAGAGCGTGCTGCGGGGTGCGGCATGAGGGGCGGGCAAAAAGGCAGCAGCCGCCACCTGAGCGCCCGAGAAGTGGAAGAGCTCAAGCGCCGCATCGCGAAGACCTTGGCAACGACAGCTCGGGAAGCCATTGCCAGGGCGCTGGCGCACCAGTACACGCCACCGCACTCGAAGGGGGTGGCCGCATGATCGAGCTCACCCTCCCGTACCCGATCAGTGCGAACCGCTACTGGCGCAGCTTCGTCCCGCGCGGACATGCAAGGGCCATCGTTGCGCTGAGCGACGAGGCCAAGGCCTACAAGCAGACCGTGGGCTGGCCGGTCAAGAAGGCCGGCATCCGCGCGCCGATCTCCGGCCGCGTGGCGATCGAGATCCAGCTGTACCCGCAGCGCCCGCAGGATTGGGCCCGCCGCGCCCGCAAGGATCCGCAGGCCTGGGATGACACGGTGCAGTGTCTGGACCTGGACAACGCCAACAAGGTGCTGCTGGACGCGCTCAAGGGCCTGGCCATCGACGACGACAAGTGGGTGCGCCGCATCGTGGCCGAGCGCATGGAGCCGGACGGGGACGCCCGGGTGGTGGTGCGCATCACGCCGCTGGCGCTGCCGGCCGCTGCTCAGCGCGATCTGCTGGAGGCGATGGCGTGAGCTGCAAAGACTGCGAGACCGCCGCCGCCCGCATGTGGTCCGGCTTCACATTCGGATGCCAGGGCTGTCTGGCAAGGTCCGCCGCGCGCTCCCCGCACTACCGCAGGGTTCGCGATGCCGGCAAGCTGGACCGGCAGTACCGGGCCTTGCTGGCTCAGTTCGGCGTGAGCCATGAGGCTGTGAAGGAAGCTGCCGCGCGCGACTTTGAGAGCAGCGGGAGGGCCAAATGCTGACCCCCCGCCAAGAAGCGTTCGCGGCCGGCCTGGCGCAAGGCCTGACCCAGGCGGCGGCCTACCGGGAGGCTTACCCGAAGTCCAGGACCTGGAAAGACGCCAGCGTGCGGGAACAGGCCCACAGGCTCGCTGCCAATCCTGACGTTTGCCTGAGAGTCAACGAACTGTCGGCCAAGGCCGCAGCAGCCAACGAGGTCACCGTCGAGCGCGTCGTCGCTGAGCTGGCGCGCCTGGCCTTCTTCGACGTGCGCCGCCTGGTCAACGAGGACGGCAGCCCGCGCAAGCTGACCGAGCTGGACGACGACACGGCGCGCGCTGTGGCGGGCTTGGACGTGGTGCGCATCGGTAACGCGGACGCAGGCGTCGGCGAGGTGCTGAAGTTCAAGCTCGCCGACAAGGGCGCCAACCTGGAGCGCCTCGGCCGGCACCTGGCGATGTTCAAGGACGTGGTGATGGTCGGCGCCTTCGACCGGATGACGGACGACGAGCTGGCAGCCCGGCGCGACGCGCTGCTGGCGCGCGGTAAGGGCGCCGCGTGACGCTCAGCCGCGCCGAGACTATCGAGCTGCTGCGCCTGGACGCAGAGCTGGCGCGCCGCACTGCGCGCCGCAAGCTCTTCACCTACTTCCCCGACAGCGGCCCGCTTCGCCGCGAGCTTTACCCGAAGCACCTGGCGTTCTTCGAGGCCGGCCTGACGCACCGCCAGCGCCTGATGCTGGCAGCCAACCGGGTCGGCAAGACGGAGTCGGTCGGCCTCTACGAGCTCACGCTGCACCTGACCGGCCGCTACCCCGCCTGGTGGAAGGGACGCCGCTTCACCCGCCCCATCAAGGCCTGGGCCGCGGGCGACACCGGCAAGACCGTGCGCGACATCCTGCAGCTCAAGCTGCTGGGCCCTGCAGGCAGCTTCGGCACCGGCGTGCTGCCGGGCGACGACCTAGTGCGGGTGACGCGCTCCAGCGGCGTGGCCGACGCGGTGGATACGCTCTACGTGAAGCACCAGGCCGGCGGCGAGAGCGTGCTGAGCCTCAAGAGCTACGACCAGCGCCGCGAGGCCTTCCAAGGCACCGAGCAGGACGTGATCCTGCTGGACGAAGAGCCGCCGATGGACATCTACACGGAGTGCCTGCTCCGCACGATGACCAACGACGGCATGCTGATGCTCACCTTCACGCCGCTGATGGGCCTGTCGGAGGTGGTGCTGGTCTTCCTGCCTGACGGCAGCTTCGAGAGCGCCGTCGACGACGGGTCGAAGTGCGTGATCAGCGCGACCTGGGACGACGTGCCCCACCTCTCCGAGGACGCCAAGCGCGAGCTGATGGCGAGCATCCCGCCGTTCCAGCGCGATGCGCGCTCCAAGGGCGTGCCGCAGCTCGGCGCCGGCGCGATCTACCCGGTGCCCGAGTCGGACTTTGTGGTCGACGACTTCCCGATCCCGAAGCACTGGCCGCGCGCCTACGGCATGGATGTGGGCTGGAACCGCACCGCAGTGCCCTGGGGCGCGCTGGACCGCGAGACCGGCACCCTGTACCTCTACGCCGAGTACTACCGCGGCCAGGCCGAGCCCAGCGTGCACGCGACGGCGGTCAAAGCGCGCGGCGAGTGGATCCCCGGCGTGATCGACCCGGCAGCGCGCGGCCGCAGCCAGCGCGACGGCGAGCAGCTCCTGCAGGACTACCGCGACCTGGGCCTGGACCTGCTGCCGGCCGTGAACGCTGTCGAGGCAGGGCTCTACACGGTCTGGGAGCGGCTGTCCGGCGGCCGGCTGAAGGTCTTCCGCAGCATGAGCAACTGGCTCAGCGAGTTCCGCCTCTACCGCCGTGACGAGAAGGGCCGGATCGTGAAGCAGAACGACCACTTGATGGACGCCACCCGCTACCTGGTGGTGTCAGGCCTGGACCGTGCCTGCGTGCAGACGCCGCAGGCCGACCCCGATGAATTCGCAACCCGCCGGGAGACCGGCGGCTGGATGGGCTGAGGCCCGATCACTTCCAACCGAGGAGAACGACATGGAACCCACCCTGGCCGAGGCGAACGACGCCTTCGACGACGCGAAGGAGCAGCGGCGCAAACAGCAGGAGGATCTGCTGCAGGGCGCGCGCGAGGCATTCGACGAGGCGGTGGAGGCCGAGGCCGACAACCGGCGCGAGTGGCTGGACGACTTCAAGTTCGCCCGCCTGGGCGAGCAGTGGCCCGAAGACGTGCGCAAGGCCCGCGAGAAGGACGCACGGCCCTGCCTGACGATCAACAAGCTGCCGGCGTTCCTGCGCCAGGTGGTGAACGACAGCCGGCAGAACCGGCCGTCCATCACCGTGCGCCCGGCCGACAGCTCAGGGGACCCGGCCACGGCCCGGGTGATCAATGGGCTGATCCGCAACATCGAGTACACGAGCAACGCGGACGTGGCCTACGACACCGCGCTGGAGTGCGCGGCGACGGGCGGCTTTGGCTATCTGCGGGTGCGCACGCAATATGCGCATGACGACACCTTCGACCTGGACATCGTCATCGACCGAGTGGCCAACCCGCTGACGGTCTACGGCGACCCGCGCAGCTCGGCGGCCGACTCCAGCGACTGGAACGTGGGCTTCGTGACCGAGATGGTGCCGCTGGAGGTGTTCAAGCGCACCTACCGCGGCGCCCAGGCGGCGGACTTCGACGCCCAGTCCTACGACGCGCTCAAGGGCCCGTGGCGCGACGGTGATGACGTGCGGGTGGCCGAGTACTGGCGACGCGAGGAAGTGCGCGGCCAGCTGCTGCAACTCTCCAACGGCCAGCTGGTCGACGGCGAAGTGTTCGTCCGCAACCAGGCTCTGTTCGCCCAGGCTGGGCTGACTGTGGCGGGGGCGCGAGAGGTGCGTCGCCACAAGGTGATGCAGTACATGCTCTCGGGCGCCGAGGTGCTGAGCGAGACCGAATGGCCGGGCCGCTTCATCCCGGTGATCCCGGTCTACGGCGACGAGGTGAACATCGAGGGCCGGCGCTACTTCCGCAGTCTGTTCCGCGACGCCAAGGACGCGCAGCGGATGTTCAACTACTGGCGCACCACCAGCACCGAGCTGGTCGCGCTGGCTCCGCGCGCCCCCTTCATCGGCCCCAAGGGCTTCGCCAAGAGCGACCCGCACTGGCGCACGGCCAACACCGAGAACCACGCCTTCCTCGAGTACGACGGCCAGGTGGCGCCGCAGCGCCAGGGCTTCACAGGCCCGCCGGCCGGCGCACTGCAGGAGGCTCTGAACGCCAGCGACGACATGAAGGCCATCATGGGCCTGTACGACGCGAGCCTGGGCGCTCGGTCGAACGAGACCAGCGGGGTGGCGATCACGGCGCGTCAGCGCGAAGGCGATGTCAGCACCTTTCACTTCATCGACAACTTGGCGCGAGCCATTCGCCACACCGGCCGCATCCTGATCGACCTGATTCCCAAGGTCTACACCGGCCCGCGCATCGTGCGCGTGATCGGCCAGGACGGCACGGCGCAGACGGTGCCGATCAACCAGCAGGTTCAGATGCCCAACGGCGCCGCGGCGATCTTCGACCTGACCGCCGGCAAGTACGACCTGACGGTCGAGACCGGTCCGAGCTTCACCACCAAGCGGCAGGAGGCTGCGGCCCAGATGACCGAGTTCATGCGCGCGGTGCCGGGCGCGGCGCAGCTGATCGGCGACCTGCTGGCCAAGAACCTGGACTGGCCGGGCGCCGAGGAAATCGCGCAGCGCCTGCGCGCCATGCTGCCGCCTCAGCTCCAGGGCCAGAACCCGCAGCTCGCGCAGATGCAGCAGCAGATGCAGGCCCTCCAGCAGCAGCTGCAGCAGGGCGGCCAGGCCTTCGCCGCGCTGCAGGCCGAGAACCAGCGCTTGAAGGGCGACCTCTCCATCAAGGCGCGCGAGGCCGACATCAAGGCCTTCTCGGCGGAGACCGACCGCCTGGAGGCTGTGCAGGCCGGCATGGGCCCGGCCGAGATCCAAGCCCTGGTGCTGCAGACCCTGCAGCAGCTCATGGGCTCGCCCGATATCGCCCCCGCGCGCCCGCAGCCGCTCGGAATGCTGCCCGGCGGCGTGATGCCCGCCGGTGCGCGGCCTGGCCCGATGGTCAGCGCTCCGAGGCTTCCCCCCAACTTCCCCATCCAGCCCAGCCAGGGCCCCACCTTCCAGTAACCACAAGGAGCGCGTAACATGCCATTCGAACTCGGGACCAACCAAGCCGCCGAAACGCTTAGCGAGGCGGCAGGAGTCCAAGGGACCAACCCGGCCGATCCGCTTCGCGAGGCTGCAGCAGGAGTCCCCGATTCACAGGACCAAGGCCTGGCTGGCCAGTCCGACCTGGAACTTGACGAAGACGGCAACCCGATTGAGCCGGCCATCGAGCTGGACGAGTGGGAAGACGAGGACGGCAAGAAGCACCAGGTTCCCAAGGCCCTGATGCCGCGTCTCATGAAAGACGCGGACTACACCCGGAAGACTCAGGAGCTGGCGGAAACCCAGCGGCAGGCGCAGCAGCAGTTCGCCCAGCGTGAACAGCAGCTTGCGCTCCAGGCTCAGGCGCAGCAGCAGACCTTGCAGCACCGCGCCCAGCTCGCCGCGCTGGACATGCAGCTTGCGCAGTACCAGGGCGTGAACTGGACCATCGCGGCCCAGCAGGACCCCGGCGCAGCGCAGCAGGCATGGCTGGCCTTCCAGCAGCTCAAAGAGCAACGGACGGGCGTAGCGACCCAGATCCAGGCGATGGAGCAGCAGCTCACGGTGCACGCGCAGCAGCAGGCCCAACAGGCCCAGGCGCAGGCGTCCGAGGCGGTGGCTCGCATCGTCAGCACGTGGAAGCCTGAGGAACAGGCGGCGGTGAACGAGATCGGGGCCAAGGTCTACGGTGTGACGAAGGAGCAGTTCCAGCTCTTCGCCACGAACCCGGGGCTGCTGCCGATCCTGCGCGACGCCGTGCTGTACCAGAGGGCCCAACAGCGTGCCGCTTCCGCTGGCAAGGCGGCAGCGCCGGCACCCCAGGCCGGGCCGACCCCGACGCTGCAGCAAGGCAGCGGGCGGGCCACGCCCAAGAGCCTGGACGACCCGGGGTTGTCGACGGACGAGTGGATGCGGCGCCGGTCCGAACAGATCAGCAAGCGCGGGCGCAGGTAATCGGCACAGCCGGGGCCTCGCCAGCCAACCCTACGAGGTCCCGACATGCCGAACACCATCCTGACCCCGACCGCAGTGACCCGCGAGGCGCTGCGTGTTCTTCACCAGAAGTTGACCTTCATCGGCAACATCAACCGCCAGTACGACGACAGCTACGCGAAGAAGGGCGCCAAGATCGGCAGCGATCTGAAGGTGCGCCTGCCGAACCAGTACGTCGTCCGCTCTGGCGCCAACCTGTCCACCCAGGACACCACCGAGCAGAGCGTGACCCTGCAGGTTGCCACCCAGAAGGGCGTCGACTTGACCTTCAGCTCGGCTGAGCTGACCTTGAGCCTGGACGACTTCAGCAAGCGCATCCTGGAGCCGGCGATGGCCGTGCTGGCCGCTGCAATGGAGGCCGACGCCTACAGCATGGCCCTGGACGTGTACCAGGCCGTGAACGGCATCGGCTCGGCGATCACCTGGAAGAACGTGCTGCTGGCCCGCAAGGCGCTGAACGACGCCTTGGCGCCGATCGACAACGACCGCTCGGTGATCCTGAACACCCAGGACAACGCCGACCTGGTGGACACGCTGAAGGGCCTGTTCCAGGACAGCTCGCAGATCAGCAAGCAGTACCGCGAGGGCATGATGGGCCGCACCGCCGGCGCCGACTTCTACGAGTCGACCATCATACCCAGCCATACCACCGGCACGGCGCTGTCTGCCACGACCTACACGGTCAACGGTGCGGGCCAGACTGGCAGCGGCGTGATCGTGGCAACGGGCGCGACGACCTTCAAAAAGGGCGACGTCGTGACCTTCGCTGGCTGCAACCGCGTGCACCCGGAGACCAAGGCTGACACCGGCGTCCTGCAGCAGTTCGTCGTCACGGCTGACTACGCTGGCGGCGCGGGCACCCTGCAGATCGCCCCGGCCATCGTCACCAGCGGCGGCACCCAGAACGTCAGCGCCTCGCCGACCAACGGCGGCGCGGTCACCAAGGTGGGCGCCGCGAGCGCGATCTACAAGCCCTCGCTGATGTTCCACAAGGACGCCTTCACCTTCGCCACGGCCGACCTGGTGATGCCGCAGGGCGTGGACTTCGCTGCGCGCGAGGTCTATGACGGCATCTCCATGCGCATCGTGCGCCAGTACGCGATCAGCACGGACACCTTCCCGTGCCGCCTCGACGTGCTGTATGGCTACAAGACCCTGCGCGCCCAGTTGGCCGCGCGGATCCTGTCCAACTGACGCAGTTGCCCCGGGGCTTCGGCCCCGGGCTTTTTTCTGCAGGAGCAGACATGGAAACGACCACCGAATACCCGAAGGCGCTCTACCCCAGCGCCGACCAGCGCAGCGCCCCCGTGGTGGTGCACAGCCAGGCCGAAGAGAACAAGGCCCGCGAGGAGGGCGCAAAGCCGCTGGCCGAATGGTGGGAAGCGACGGGCGTACCGGACGACGAGCCCGATGCGTTCTTCGCTGCGCGCGCCCAGGCCGTGGCCCAGCGTGAGGCCGCAGAAGCCAAGCGCCTGCTGGCGGAAGCCGAAGCGGAGCAGGCAGCGGCCGCTCAAGCCGCAGAAGCCGAGCGCCTGGAGGCTGAGCGCCTGGTACGGGCCGATGATCCAGCGCCCGAGGCCGCCAAGCCGGCGCGCGGCTCCAAGAAGGCCGCGGGCTGACCTGAGCCATGGGCCTGAGCACCTACGCCGACCTAAAGGCCTCGCTGGCCGACTGGCTGCACCGGGCCGACCTGGACCCGGTGATCCCCGACTTCATCGTGCTGGCCGAGGAGGCCATGGGCCGCGATTTGGCCGACTGCGCGGTGCTGTGGCGGATCTCCGACCCGATCGCGCTCAGCGTCGGCCAGGACACCGTGAGCCTGCCGGCCGACACCCTGGGCCTGAACTGGGCGAAGGTGCTCACTCCGAGCGAAGCCGCGCTGCACATCGCGCCGTCTGCTGCCACGGTGCGTGCCACCGATGCCAACACCAGCACGACCGGCCGACCCCGGGTGGTTGCGCTGACCGGCAACGACGGCGCGGCCGGCACGCCTGAGGCAGTAGTCTGGCCCAAGGCCGACCAGGACTACACGCTGCGCTTCGGCTATCGCGCCGCGGTGCCGGCGCTCAGCGACGCGGCGCCCACGAATTTCCTCCTGAAGCGCTTCCCCTCGCTCTACCTCTACGGCTCCCTGATCGCCTCTGCGCCCTACCTGAAGGCGGACGCGCGCATGGCGGTCTGGGAGGCCAAGTACCAGCAGGCTGTCGAGAGCGTGCGCGGCCAGGCCTGGGCCGGACCGGCGCTGCTAGGCACTGAGCTGGGCGGCGGTGGGGGCTTCGACATCACCACGGGTTGACCCATGCCGATCGCCTACTCTGAAATCCGCAAGCTGGTCAGCAACACCGCCTTTCAGGACCGCCTGCAGGTGGCCGTGTGGCGCGAGTCCTCGCGGCTGCTGCGCCTCAACCCGGCGCCGGACCCCAAGCTGCTTACCTGGGCGCGCGCCCAGCTGCAGGGCCCCAGCCAGCAGATGGTGGAGGTCACCATCCGCGCCGCGACGTTTGGCGCGGTGTTCAACAACGGCGACGCCGCCACGGACGCAGACCTGCAGTCCGCTGTGCAGACCATCGCCCCTGACCTGGCGGGGGTCTGATGGCCCTGGTGCCGCTGCTCGGCTTCGCCCCGGACGTGGAGCCAACGACCGCTGGCGCCATGCTGGAGTGCGCCGGGATGATCCCGTCGCTGCGCGGCATGAAAGCTGCGGCGAGCAATGTCGCCACCAGCTACCCGGCCTCGGCCGAAGTGGTGACCGGCGCCGCGCTGCTGCAGAAGCTCGACGGCTCGGTGCGCTTCTTCATCGGCGGCGCAACCCTGCTGCAGGAGGGCGTGTCTGGCTCCTGGTCGAACGTCTCGCGCGGCGGGGGCTACGCCGCCGGCGACAACCGCTGGCGCTTCGCTCAGTTCGGGAACGACTCCATCGCGGCCAACAAGAGCTGCAAGCTGCAGCGCAGCACCGGCGCCGCCTTCGCTGATCTGACCGCACCGAAAGCTGCCCTCTGCGAGACCGCGGCGGGCTTCGTGATCCTGGCCAACTGCGACGACAGCCTGGGCGGCATGGGCACGGCCTTCGGGGACCAGCCCGACCGCTGGTGGTGCTGCGGCATCAACGATGTCGCCACCTGGACGCCCAGCCTGGCCGCGCAATGCGCCACCGGCCGCCTGGTCGACGCCCCGGGCCCGATCCGCGCGCTGCGCCGCCTCGGCCCCAATGTCATCGCTTACAAGGACAAGGCGATCTTCGTCGGCTCCTATGTGGGTGCGCAGGGCGGCGTCTGGGCCTGGTCGCTGATCCCCGGCGACATCGGCTGCAGCAGTCAGGAGTCGGTGGTGAACATCGGCACCGCGCACCTGTTCATCGGCGAGACCGATATCTACCAGTTCGACGGCAGCAGGCCCGAGCCGATCGGCGCGCCGCTGCGCCAGTGGTTCTTCGCCCGGCTGAACCGCAGCTACCAGTTCAAGATCGCCGCCATGCATGACCGGGTGAACGGCTTGGTCTGGTGGTTCTACCCGAGCACGTCGAGCGCCAGCGGCGCGCTGGACGAGGCCATCGTCTACAACTACCGCACGGGCCGCTGGGGCTTCGTCAGCCGGTCCATCGAGCTGCCCATCGAGCTGGTGCAGGGCGGCATCACCTACGACAACCTCGGCAGCCTGTTCGCCACCTATGACGACCTGCCGGCGATCAGCTACGACTCGCCCTTCTGGGTAGCGAACAGCCCGGTGCCGGCGCTGGTGGGCACGGATCACCGGCCCTATACGGTCGGCGGCGCTCCCGGCGCCTGGAGCTTCGCGACCCACCTTTACGGTGACGAGCAGGCAACCACGCTGATCAGCCGCGTGAATGCGCGCTGGCTGACCAAGCCGGCCAGCGCCTCGCTGATCAGCCGGTATGGGATGGACGAGAGCGCGAGCCTGGCCAGCGTCAGCCCTGTGCCCATGAGTGCGGCGACGGGTCGGTTCGACTTTCTGCGCAGCGCGCGCTGGCACCAGCTGGCGATCAGCGGCAGCGGCGACGCCGAGCTGGTCGGCCTGGACGTGCAGATCGAACTGGACGGTGCCGAATGAAGCTCGACATCGATCCGCGCCTGCCAGCCGGCGCCACGCTTCCCCAGCTGATCACCCGGCTGTACGAGCTGTTCCGCCTGGTGCACACCGCCAACAACCGGCGCGCCGACGGCTTCTGCATGCCGGTGTCGGTGGTCAGCACCAACTACACGATGCAGCCCGGGGATTGCACCCTGGCCGTCAGCGCGGCCGGTGGCGCTCGGGCGATCACCCTGCTGACGGCAGCTGAGGCGGCCGGGAAGGTGATCGCCGTGCGCAAGACCGAGGCGAGCGCCAACAACGTCACCTTGACCCCCGGCAGCGGCCTGATCAACGGCGCCGCGACCCTGGTGCTGACTGCGGCCGCGCCCAGCGCGCTGCTGATCAGCGACGGCACCAACTTCTTCACCGTGTGAGGCCCTCATGCCGAACGGCTACAACCCCAACTTCCCCCAGCAGATGGCGCCGCAGCCCTGGCAGTACGGCCAGATGCAGAGCACCGGCGTGATGGGCCCCCAGAACCCCGCCGGCCCGAACCCCGGCATCCCGGTGCTGCAGCAGGGCCAGCAGCCGGGCCAATTCGGCTACGGCCAGGCCCCGGGCGGCCAGCTTGGTTACTACGAGCAGCAGACCCCGGTCGGCAGCTTCGCAGCAGCCAATCAGCAGTGGGCTCAGGGTGCGCAGCCCGCCGGCCAGCAGCTGGCGTTCAACCCCTTCGTCGGCCAGACCAGCCAAGGCATCGGCGGCCAGGGCTCGGTGATGCCCTGGGCCCAGCAGATCGGTCAGCAGGCCCAGCAGACGAACCCCTTCCTGGGCCAGCAGAGCCAGCAGGCGCAGGGCGCAGGCGCCAACCCCTACGGCATGGGCAACCCGCATCTGCAGCAGGCCATCGACGCCGCGAGCCAGGACGCGATCCGCAACTTCAACATGGGCGCCCGCCCGGCGCTGGACAGCGCCATGCGCGCCAGTGGCAGCTTCGGCAACTCGGCCATTCAGGAGTTGCAGCAGAACGCCTACAGCGACCTGGGGCGCAACCTGGGCAATATCGCCAGCGGCATGCGCATGCAGGACTACACCCAGCAGCAGCAGCTGGCCGAGAACGCGCTGAACCGCACGCAGGGCCTGAACCAGTTCAATGCCCAGCTCGGCGCGGCCGACCTGAGCCGCAACTTGGGCGGCTGGCTGAGTGGTCAACAGCTCGGCCTGCAGGGCCTGGGCCAGCAGCTCGGCGCCGCGCAGTTCGACGCCACCCTGGGCAACAACGTCGCGCAGTTCAACGCCGGCCTCGGCCAGGCTGACCTGAGCCGCAATGCCCAGCTCGCTCAGGGCCTGGGCCAATTCAACGCCGGCCAAGGCAACAGCCTGAATCAGTTCAACGCCCAGCTGCAGCAGGCCAACAGCCAATTCAACGCGGGGCAAGGCAATGCCCTGAACCAGTTCAACACCGGGGCAGCCAACCAGATGCTCGGCCAGGTGCGCAGCCTGGACCAGCAGCAGCGCCAGTTCGACGACAACTTCGACCTGCAGGCCTGGCAGGCGAACAACCAGAACATGCGCGCCGGCACGCAGGACCAGCTCGCGCTGATCAACGCGGCCCTGGGCTGGCAGGGCCTGGGCGTGAACGCGGCCACGCAGATCCAGAACACCCCGATGCAGTACTGGCAGCAGTTCAGCAACGGGTTCAACCAGGCCGGCGGCCTGGGGGGAAGCAACAGCCAGCAGCTCTACGGCAACCCCTGGCTTGGCGCCCTGGGCGGTTGGCTGGGCACAGGCCAGCTTCTGGGCAACGGCGGCACGCAGCCGCGCTCGGGGGGTTGAGATGGCGACCTACACCGACCTGAAGCAGCTGGGCAACGACTGGCAGCTCTACAACTACAACCCGAGCAGCCGAGACGAGTTCCGGGGGCTGTTCACGCACAACCCACTGCAGCCCATGGGCCAGCACGCCGGCCCGAGCATGGACGGCCTGATGCCGCAGTACTGGGGCGACATCTTGGGCGCGAACGCCGACCTGCTGCGGCAGCGCGGCTACACCGGCTCGTTCGATCTGCGCGGCCAGGACGCCACGGAAGGTGACGTGCGCGGCCTGGTGGACTGGATGCGGGGGCAGAACCTGGTCGTCGGTCAATCCGGCCCGCTGAAAGACGGCAGCGCGCGGCACGGCAGCTACTACACGCAGCTGTTCGATACCTCGGGCGGGGGCTACAACCCCATCGGCACCGGCCTGCAGACCGAGAACGACTACACGGCGGACGGGCGCGGCATCTTGGCGGTGCTGCTGGCTGCCGCTGGTGGCGCGGCGCTCTCGCCGGGCAGTGCTGGTGCAGCGGGGGCGGG
>ERZ724522.1216-NODE-1216-length-14306-cov-33.069890_pt1 | contig 14306 bp, 18 predicted proteins | sample MGYA00376055_ERZ724522 | MGnify/ENA primary metagenome ERZ724522 (study PRJEB28724, sample SAMN07190884) | wastewater metagenome | isolation source: effluent of sewage treatment plant in Hong Hong | place: Hong Kong | collected 2016-03-17 ... | reverse complement strand
ACCTGTCCTAAAACTTATCAAGCTGTATTTGTTAGCTTAAAGTAAACTTTTGTAAAGTATATGAGCTATAAAAATAAACAACTAATAAAAACTATAAAATATAATGATAACAATAATTACAGACAAAACACAGCAATAAAACAGCAACAAATAAGCAATAAATCAACAAATAGCCTTGTGATAATATATAATTGAGATTTTTATAAATACACTATAAAGATTAATTCCTTTTTTTACTAATATCCCTTACGGGCTAGGTTTTAAGTTTTATACCTGATTTAATCAAAAAAACTTATAAATATTTACTCATTAATCAACCTCCTAAAGGATAGCCTAATTTAACAGTTAGGCTTTTAAAAATTATTGGTATTACTTATGACAAAAAAAATAAAAGATTTAAATCCTGCTGAATATAACCCTAGAAAAATATCAGATAAACAATTAGAGTTATTAAATAAGTCTATGAAAGAATATGGTGATTTATCAGGAATAGTTTTTAATGTTGCTACAGGTAATATAATTGGCGGTCATCAAAGAACTAAATTATTAAATCCTGAAGCGATTATACAAAAAGAAGATTGTCAAGATGAAACAGGAACAACCGCTATTGGTTATGTAATTACATCAGAAGGTAAGTTTTCATATAGAGAAGTTAATTGGACAGAGCAAAAAGAAAAAGCCGCAAATGTGGCAGCTAATAAAAGCGGTGGTGAATGGGACTTCACAAAGTTAAAAGATTTAATGGAAGATTTAGACACAGGCGAACTAGACTTAGAGTTAACAGGTTTTGATAATCAAGAAATAGAAAAACTTATGATTTTTACGCCTGAAAGTGAAAAAGAAAATTTAGATAATATAAATCCAGCTATTGAGTTAATTAATCTTACTGAAGATTTAAAGTTATTTATTAGTTTGATTAGTGCAAAATTAAAAATAAATTTAAGAACACCATTAAGATTTTTTACTTTATATAATATGACTGTAAAAGATTTTGATTCATTAAAAGCGATTAAAAAAAATTGTGATGAATCAACTATTGAATTTATCGCAAATGAAACAGTAAAAGTATTAATTCAAATTTATGGTAATTTATCAAATTTTACTATTTGCCCAGCACCGCAAGGCAGTCAAACAAAAAAGAACGGTAAACACTTTGCTACTAATATTTGTAATAAAATAGGTGAGATTTTAAATATTCCTGTTTTAGAGATTTTTAATAAAAATTCTAAAACTAAGTTTGGGCAAAGCAATAAATCGTTAATTGATATTGTTAATGTTCCTGATAATATAATTTTTTTTGATGACGTACACACTACGGGACAAACTTTAACATCATGCTTGAATTTAATTAGGCATAAATTTGTTATCCCTATAGTTTTTATTGATAATAATATTTGACATATACACTAATTAAGTGTATAAGTATATTATGGATAATGAAAAAGTAAGTTTTTATAGTAGTAAGTTGATTATGGATAAATTAAGATCCATTGCCTTGTTACAGGGTCGTACTATTTCAGAATTAATCCGTGAAGCGATTGCAAAAATAATTAAGGAATATGAATAAATGAAAGTAGCTATAGTTGGTTCAAGAAGTTTAAATATAGATATTTCCTCTTATATCCCTGTAGATTGCACGTCTATAATTTCAGGTGGTGCGGTTGGTATAGACTCTATTGCTGCTAATTATGCTAAAAAGAACGGTAAAGAATTAATTGAATACTTGCCAAACTATAAATTATTTGGCAGAGCTGCTCCTATAAAAAGAAATACCCTTATCATTGAAAACGCTGATTTGGTTATAGCATTTTGGGACGGTAAAAGTAAAGGAACACTAAACAGTATTAATCAAGCCAAAAAGTTAGGTAAAAAAATTATAATTCACACATTAAATAAAACAGCACTTCAAACTAACTAAGCTACTATAGGATAGCATATCCATAAAAGCAATTAAGTAAAATAAATTAAGAATCCATTTAATTTGGAGTCTTTTTTAATGGGATAAATATTTTTATAACTAACCTAAGCGATTAACCTAAGCATATGACTAAAGAAAAATCAAAGTTTGCTCCTAAACGAAATGATTTAGAGAAGCAACAGGACAGGCAATTAATAAAGGATCTAAGACTTAGGCGTTTGTCTTATAGACAAATAGCTAGTCACCCAGATTTAAGGCATATTTCAGAAAGTCAGGTATTTGATGATTTAAAACTTATAGAGAATGAGTGGAAAAATAATACATCAATCGATTTAGATAAAAAGAAACAAGAGCAATTAGAAACACTTGATTTTATTATTAGAGAAAACTCTGAAGCTTGGGAAAAGTCTAAAACTGATAAGATAAAAAAATCTATTAAAAATAAAGATGATGATTCTAAGGGTAAATCTAAAGAAACAGGGGTACAAACAGAAACTATACACGGTGATCATAATTATATGAAGCGTATTTTAGATGCTATAGCTGAACAAAATAAGATACTAGGGTTACACGCTCCTGTTAAAAATGAATTATCAGGAAAAACAGAGCAAGTTATATCATTTAAAGAATCATGATAATAGAACCACCTGCATTTGCAGACTATCAAAAAAAGTTTTTATATAATCCTGAGAGATTTACTATTGTTGAGGCTAGTACTAAAACTGGTAAAACATTTAGTATGATTTATTGGATTTTTGAGATGGCTCATGGGTTTCAAAATGGTAAAAAGGTATTAGATGTTAAACAAGGTTATAACTTTTGGTGGGTAGCCCCTGTTTATTCACAAGCAAAAATAGCTTTTGATAGATTATGGCGTGTAGTTGCTAAGAGTGGATTATATACTAGAAATAAATCAGACCTAACTATTACTACTCCTTTAGGATCTGTAATAGCATTTAAAACAGCTTTAGATCCTGACAACCTTTACGGTGAAGATGTATACGGAGCTGTATTTGATGAGTTTACAAGAAGTAAGCAAGAGTCATGGTTCGCTTTACGTTCAACACTTACAGCAACTAAAGCAAAGTGTAAATTTATAGGTAACTATAAAGGGAATAGTAATTGGGGTCATCAACTAGCTTTAAAAGCTGAAAGTGATACTAATTATAAATATTTTCGTGTTACTGCTTATGATGCTGTTAATGCTGGAATATTGGACGCTGAGGAAGTAGAACAAGCTAGGCGTGATTTACCTGACTTTATGTTTAAAGCTTTGTATCTGGCTGAAGGTGATATAGACACAGCTAGGTTAATAAGTGATGAAAAGATACAAGATTTATTTACTAATAGCTTTGTTGAAGATGGTAAAAAATATCTAACTGCCGACTTAGCTTTTCAAGGTTCAGATAAGTTTGTTATTTGGATATGGTCAGGTTTAAAAGTAATAGATTTTAAAGTAATAGATAAAAGCACTGGTAAAGATATAGAAGATACTATCAAGCTAATGGCTGATAGATATAAAGTACCACGTTCACATATTTGTTATGATGCTGATGGCGTTGGTTTATTTTTACAAGGTTATTTATCAGGTGCTATTTCATTTAAAAATAATGATCCTGCATTAGTAGAAAAGAATAAAAAAGTAAATTACAAGAATCTAAAATCTCAATGTCAATTTAAATTTGCTGATATGGTTCAAGAGAATGAAATATTTATTGAGTGCGATGTTAGTAGATATAAAAATGAGATTATAGAAGAGTTAGAGTGTTATAAAAATCGTGGTTTAGATGAAGAGGGTAAATTAGAAACTCTTAGAAAAAAAGAAATGAAAGAGTTAATAGGGCGTTCACCTGACTTCACAGATGCTTTAATGATGCGAATGTACTTTGAATTAATACCTGTTTCAAATCCAAAAAGTTTAAAAGCTCTTGTAAAAAGAGATACATATAATGATTTATTTAGTTAAAGGTTTAAAATGGCTGTAGGTTATTCAGTTGGAGTAAGTTACTTACTTGATTTAAAAGACTCTAAGAATAGAACTTTAGATCCTCAATATAATCCTAATGAAGTTTTAAAAGTTGAGCAAATCGTTAAAAAGAATCCTGATTTAGAAATGGTACTTGATAATGAATTTGGTTATATCTCACAAGTTTTAGACTATGGATTAGACCCTTATTATAATAGAAATAAAGTTCTTAATTCAAAAGGTTATGCAGTTATTCAAGATATTGTAGAAAATGATGATCAAGTTATTGCATCACTTGAGAGATTAAAATTAAGTGTTTTACAATTAAAGATTACACCTGTTAAACCTAAGTTTGTATTGCCTCAATATAATGAAGCGGCTGACTATTTACAAAAGTTTTGGCAATATAATCTTGATGAAATGAAAGACACTATTGAAAATGCTTTATATGAATTAGATTCTGATAGGATTATATATGGTCATGCTTTTAGTGAGAAAGTTTGGAAGTATGCAACAGACACTGAATTTAATGGTAAGTTAGTTATTAACTATATCAAAAATAAAAAGCCTGGTGTATTTCAATTTGATTTAGATAAATTTGCAAATGTATTATCAATAACTGATTTATCTCATAATATCTCTTTACCTGTAGATAAGTTTATATACTCTACTTGGAAAAAAAGAAATAGTGATCCATATGGTAGAGGTTTAGCTAATACACTATATCCTTTATGTTATGCAAAGCAACAGTTATTAAAAATAATGTTAGTCGGTGCTGGTAAATGGGCAAATCCATCAACAGTTATTTATTTACCTACTGGTGGCGATGGTGAACTTGAGGCTGCTGAAACATTTGCTAATCAATTACAACAGTCTAGTTGTGCAAGTATACCAGCAGGTTATAAAGTTGAGTTATTAGAAATTGCTAGTCGTTCACAAAATCCATGCATTGAGATAATTAATTATTTGAATACTGCTATAGCTAAAACAATTGAATCAACAGCAGCAGCAACAAATGAAAATATCAATGGTTATGGTTCAAAGGCTGATACAAAAGAAAAAGTTAAGTCCTCAAAAATACATGAATTATATTTAATTGGTAGTGATGAAGATTTACTAAAAGAACAATTAGTTAGACCTCTAACACGTTTAAATTTTGATATAGATAAGTTTCCTATATCAATATACCCTGATTTAAAGTTTAGTCCTATTGATGAAGAAAGTAAAAATTCATTAGTTGATAGATTAGTTAAATATTATGATATGGGTGTTTTAGATAGTGATAATAAAAAACATAGAGAGTTTATACAATCTATTGATGAATTGCCTAGTGATGTTGAAGAGTTTGAAGATGATTTAACAGAGTCTGAGAATGAAAAAGATGATATTGAATCAAATGATGAAGTTAAATTATTTTCATATGATTTTGAATAATGCCAAAAAAAGAAATAAAAGACCTTGATAAACTTGATAGAACATTATCAAGAATAGAAAAGAGGTTTAATAAAAAACTTGAAATATATTATTCAGAATTAGAAAATAGCACACTTAGAAAAGTCTCAAAGTATAAAGCAGGTGATAAGATTATTATTCCTGATTCAAAGCAAAAAGGTTTAGAGAATCTTTTCAGGAATCATTTTAAGAATGTTGAACGAATTACAACAGAGTTTACTAAAAATGAGTTATCAAGAATATATAAAAATCCTGATGATTTAGAAAAGATTAGACTTTTAAAACTTGAGAGAATTAATAAATATAATATCAAGTATGCAAAAGAATTATCATTGAAACAAGTACAAGACTATCAAGATAAAATAAAAGAAACTCTTACTAATGCTTTAAAGAATAATGCTAATTTATCAACTAAAGAATTAAAAGATTTAGTTAAACATGATACTCAAAGCTTCAAAAATACTAGGATTGAAACAACAAGCACAACCGAGGCAACAAGAGTAAAAAATGATACAAAACTTGAGTTATATAAAAAGATGGATTTAAAAAAAGTAAAGTTTATTATGACTCGTGAAAAATACTTAAAAAAGATTAATTGTAAATGTGAACAGTATAATCAAAAGGTATTTTTTATTAATAGTCCTAATTTACCTGTAATCCCTCAACACCCTAATTGTGCATGTGAATTTATACCTGCATAAATAAATAAAAGGTTAGACAATGGAAAATCAAGAAGATATTTTAAAGAATATAAAAGGCTTTATTTTAGCAGGTATAGATAAAAAGACTGCTATACATACAGTTTTAAAAGCATATAATCAAGAATCTGAGGATTATATCTCTAAGTATGAAGTATTAATTGATACTCAAGATGATAAATCAAAAGAAATAATCAATCCTTTACTTTTGAAAAAGGTTAATATGCCTAGTCAAATGATATTTAAGGCTGGTACTTGGAGAGGTTCAAATAAAGAGCCTGTTACTACTACTAAAGAAGATTTAGAAGATGCAGTAAGGTGCTATCAAGAAACAAAAGATAACTTTACACCTATCCAAAAGTTTACACATAAAGAAAAAAAAGAACATTCTCAAGACCCTATTTTATATCAGTACCCTTTTAGATTAGGTGAATTGACTAATTTAAAAATGGTGAATGATGAGTTATGGGCTGAAAGAAAGAATGTACCTGAGTTATTTGTAGAAATGATAAAACAAGGATTGATAACAGGTCATAGTGCAGAGTTTAAAAATAATGTAACGATAAACGGTCAAAAATATAAAAGGTTTTTATATGCAGATGCTTTTTTGGGTTCTCAATTACCTGCTTTAGCTCCTGTAATGCAACCGTTTATTTATAATGATGATGAAAATGATAGTTTTAATTATGAATATGAATTATCAGTTTCTTATGATTCAGATTTTATACAATATGAAAATCAAGAGGTTAACCAAATGAACAAAAAAGCTTATGAAGCTAAAATGCAAAAATGCAGTGATGCAGGTATGAAGGATATTAAAACTTTTGAGGTTTTTATTGAATTACCTGAGAATGAACAAAATGATTATATGTCAAAAGTTGAAGGTTTTTTAAATAAAAAATCTGATAAAGGTATGTATTCAGATGAACAATCAAGTATTAATGTTGTTTCTGATAATTCAGAGTTAGAAACATTAAAAGCAAAGTTAAGAGAGTATGAAGAGAAAGCAAGATATGACGCAGAGCAAGAAGCTAAAGTAAAATATGATGCTGAGATACAAGCACTAAAAGAAGCTAATGCTGAGATTCAGTTGAAATTAGCGAATGAAGAGTTACAGAGAGAAAAAGAAGCAAACGCTAAATTTGTTTATTCATTTACTAAAAACCCTAATGGTCCTATTTTACCAATTTCAATGGAAGCTGATTTAATATCAATGTTTAACAATATGGATAAACCTTTAGACAGTACTTTTAAATATTCTAATGATGGTCAAGAAGTAGAGGGAAATATTAAAGGCAATGTTCAAGCAGTACTTAAAAAACTAGCTAATGAATTAAATGTCTCAGGTTATAAAAAGAATAATAAATCTGTTTATTCTCTTGATGAATATTCAGAAACAGAAAGAGGTGATAAAGTGAAGTTTACAAAAAAAGATGACAAAATTAATTACTCAGATGAGCAAACAATGGAATATCTAAGCGATGATGATGCTATTCAAAAGTATGCAGATGAAAAAGGCATTAGTTACGAACAAGCTTTTGATAAATATTATCAAACTACACCTTCACCAGTTGAAGAAGCTGAAAAGATAAAACTATAAAAACAAAAAAATTAATTATTAATAGCTCCCAAAAAGGGGGCTTTTTTTATTTGGGGGAAAATAAATGTCAAGAGAGACAACACAATACGCTCCTAAGCGTACTTTTAATGTAGATTTGGCTGTTAGTTCTGGCGGTATTGGTGAAAATATCAGAGTAAAACTTGGATCATCAAGTGACGTTGATAATGATGTGGTGGTATGTGGTAGTGGTGAATTAGGAATAGGTTTTACAGATTCTACTTGTTTCCCACCTGTTAACGGTGATACTTCAGGATCAAGACAAATATTAGTTGTTTTAGATGCACCTACAAAGATTGTTAAAGCTGCTACAGATATTTCTAGAGGTGCAGTCGTTGGACCTGCTGCAAATGGTTATGTATCATCAAGAACTATAGACACTTCAGCACCTGCAACCACAGTCCCTATATGCGGTATAGCTTTAGAGGCATCAACAGCAGGAACTAATTCAACAGTTCAAGAAATAGAAATAATGCAACTTGCATGTTATGCAGGTGTTTAACTCGTAAAATTCAAATTTAAAAGGAGCTTTTTAAAATGGCTAATTATGCTAATTCTACAACTAACGTCCCTTTAAGCCGTGTTCTTAGTGGTAGAAGTTTTAATCAAAATAAATATACAGCTACAAAAATGTTTGCTGTAACACCATCTGATAAAGAATTTGGTAAATTATACTTATTTGATCCTACACGTTCAATGGATAGAGTAGGAAGTTTAGAGAGAGAAGATGGCGGTTATGCTGTAGAAGTTAAAGCTGATTACACAACTAAAAACTTCACATGTAAAACTATTGCTGTAAAAAATAAAATTGCTGATAAATATATTAGAAATGCTGATCCTGTTATTCAAATGAATCATAAAAAAGGCATGTCTTTAGCACTTGCAAAACTTTTATGGAAAGATAGAGAAAAAACAGCTATTAGTGTTCTAGAAGATGTTAATAACTTTACTAATAACACTAGAACTCTTACAGGTACATCTCAGTGGTCAGATTATGAAAATTCAGATCCTTGGGCTGAAATTGGAGACATGGAAGAGGATTTAGAAAAAAATACTGATGGTGAAACAGTAACAGATATTTTCATGGGTAGAGAAGTATTAACAAAGTTAGCTTATCACCCTAAAACACTAGCACTATTAAAAGACACTGAATTTAAAACAATGTCTATGGATGCATTTAAAGCGATTCTTAGAGGTCAATTAAATTTAGATTATACACCTAATATTTATGTGTCTAGAACAACTAAGAATACAGCAAAGCAAGGCGAAACAGCTACAAATAGTTTTCAAGCTGGTAAACATTTTGTGATGATACATAATAATCCTGATGCTGGTGAATTATATACTGAAACATTCGGACGTTTAATAGTTCCAACAGGTTTGGCACAATTTACAGTAGAAGAGTTTAGAGTACCAGGTGAAAAAGCTCTTTACATAGAGACAGAAATGACATTCGGATTTGCTGTTGAACAAGAAGACTGCGGACAACAAGCTAAAAACGTTATAGCGTAAGGAGTAAAAACAATATGTTTAAATTAATGCACGTTCAAGGATTAATAAAACTTGGTGGTAATGTAAAAATTAATACTAAAGGACAAATCTTTGAAGTAGAAGATAAAGCGACTAGAGATATATTAGTAGAAAATAAAAATGCTATTGATATAACAGATGGTATACCTGCTGATAAAAACACAGATAAAGATATTTTACTTATTCAATTAGAAAATGAAAAATCTAGAGGTGATAAGTTAGCTAAGCAAGTATCTGAATTAAGACAAATCATTAAAAATGCTGGTATTGATGTATCTAATGAATCTGAATCAGACGTTTCTGATTCAGATGATAAAAAAGCTAATAAAAAAGGTGGTGGTAAATAATGAGTATTTACTCAGTTATTGACTACATAAAAAAGAGAGGCTTAGGTGCTAATGTACCAATAAAAGCTCCGATTAGAAAGAGTACAGCAACAGCAATAAACGCAACAGCTACAGTTACAGCAACACAATTAAAAGGTGGTTTACTTACTTCAACTAGTGCGGCGGCTGTAACAATGACTTTACCAACTGCAACATTAATCGGTACAGCTTTAAACGCTGTGCAAGGTACTACTTTTGATTTTTATGTGGATAATACAGCAGGGGCGAATACTGTTACTGTTGCGGTAGGTTCTGGAATAGTAGCAGCTAAACAGACTGGCACTGGTAACACTGCTAACGATGTTTTATTAACTGTTGCTGCTAGTTCAACCGTTGGTGTTGGATTATTTAGGCTTTACTTTCAATCAGCTACAGCAGCTATTTTATACAGAATAGGTTAATAAAATGTGTATATCATATATTAAAGACTTTCATACAAAAAAAGCTGCTAAGATATCACCTTTTGGAACTCTTAGAGTAGATGGGAATACAAGGCTTATAGGTTGTAGTTTTACTGGTACTACCTTAGATAGTGTTTTTTGGACTTCTACCACTGCAAATGGTGGAACTATTGCACAAGCTAATAACCAAGTTACTTTATCTACGTCTACCACTGCAAACGGTCAAACCAATTTAGAGTCTGTTAGAACTGCTAGATATATGTCTAGTAATGCTAACTCATGTAGATTAGTTGTAAGAATCCCTGATAGTGGAGTTACTAACAATATTAGAAGATGGGGTGCTTTTGATTCAAATAATGGTTTATTTTTTGAATTAAATGGTTCTACTTTATATGTTGTTAGTCGTAAAGGTGGAGTTGATACAAAGATTGAGTCAACTGCTTGGAATGGTGATTTAGGTACTAATTATCAATTAAGTACTAACTATCAATCATATGAAATATTATGGAGTACTACACGTATTAGGTTTTATATCGGTGATAAATTAGTCCATATGCTATCATTAACTGATACACCTTTTTGCGATACATATGGGTTAAAATGTAGTCTTTATAATCAAAATAGTGGCGGTATTACTACAAATGTAATTATGTATTGTAGTGTTATTACTATTTATAGGGTTGGTGGTTCAATATCTAGACCCGTATCTAATAATATCACAACAAATACAACTACTGTTTTAAAACGTGGTCCTGGTACTTTACACGGTGTTATTATTGGTATCTCAGGTGCTACAAGTAACACAGCTACAATATATGATAATACTGCTGCAAGTGGTACTATTATTGCTACTTTGAACACTACACAAAATACAGGTTTTATACAGTTTTCATCTGTTGGTGTTGATTTTAACATAGGTTTAACAGTTGTTACTGCAACAGGTACAGCTCCAAATATTACAGTTATTTATGACTAAGGTTTAATTATGGATTATTGCACTAATGACGATGTTTTAAATTTTTTACCTATACCAGCAAGGATGGCTAATGGTGTTGACGATGAGATAACTATTTGGAAACCAGTAGCACAAAGTTTACTAGATGATATGTTCTCAGAAAAGTATATAGTTCCTCTTGAGGGAAAAGATATTACTTTAGATATTGATAATATACCATCTAATATCCGATATGCTACTGCTTTAATGACTGTTAGTTTATTACTTGTTAATAGTTATTCAGAATATAATTTTGAAGAACAGGCAGGTGAAAAAGTTATACAATTATCACAGGCTAAAGAATGGCAATGTAAGAAATTAATATCTAAATTTATTGATAAAAAGAATGGATATTTTCACCCATTACTTAAACAACAAGTTAAAGATAATATAATACCAAGAGCTTTAAAGGTATTTAGTAATGATAATCAAACTAATACTAGTAACTTTATAGCTGAAGTTAATACTTTTTATTTATAATGTTTAATTCTACAATCCAAGTTAATGACGAAAATGTCAAGAATGTTTTTAATGGTTATTTGAATAAGTTATTAGATTTATCTTATGAGAATAAACAAGCGGCTCAAATAGCACAATTAGACATTCAAAAACATTTTACAAATGAACAATCACCTATAGGAAAATGGAAACCATCAATCAGAGTTAAAAAATTTGGTGGTAAAACATTAACTAAATCAGGTAATTTAAGAATGAGTTTAACATTAGCACAAGCTATAACAGTTACTAAAACTAGTTTTAGTATATCCTCAGATTTACCATATGCTCAAATACATAATAACGGCGGTAAGTTCAAGCATTGGAGATCAGGTAAGTTTATTCATATGCCTAAGCGTCAATTCGCTTGGTTAAGTGAACAAGCTAAACAAGATATTTTACAGGTTTATATAGGTGGTTTAAATGGGTCAAGCTGATAGATACCCAGCATTAGAAATAAAAGATTCACTAATAAGGGTATTAAAAGAAGATACATATATATCAACACTTGTTAATAATATCTCATTGAATGAGCCTATAGTTTATAAAACAGCTATAGAAAATCTAACAATGTATGATTGCCCTGCTATTGGTGTATTTTTACCAACAGAGTTAAATTTTAAAAAAGAAAACTTATATAAAAATGAGCCATCTCTTTTTTTTATAGATGTTGTATGTGAAGATAGTGATTATATAGAGTCACAAAACAAAGCTTTAAAGTTATGTTATGACATTAAATCAATAATTGAATGTAAATCAAATTTATATAATACTGTTGCAAATTTACAAGTGTATAAATTTCAAGAGTTAGGAAGTTTTAACAAAAATAAAATTTTTCAATTTGCTTATAGAATACATATTGAAATTTTATCATCATAATTTACAAAAACACATTTAACCGTCTGAGTCAAGGCGGTTTTTTTATTTCAATAAAAAGGAGAATAAAGATGGCTGATACAACAGCGATTAGTTTTTCATGCAATCCACTTAATGAAATACTTGCTAATACAGGTATTGACGCAGAAGTTGGGGGGACTGTTATAGAATACGCTAATTATAATAACACTGATATTACCTACAAAGGCACTAAAGGGTGGAGACCGTATGGTATATCAGAAACAGCAGTTAGGCTTGTACCAAGTATAGAGAATTATATGCCTAAAAGTGGTCAAGTTTCAGTTACTAATGATGTTTTAGAAACTGGTAGAGCTGTAGAGATTCCTGTAACTATTTTATATCCTACTTGGTATGCTAAACAAGTAGCACATGGAACAAATACAACAACTATTACAGAGCCAACAAGTCCGATTACTACAACAGTAGATGAGACACCATCAGCAGCGACTAATTTTAGTATTGTTGTTGCATCTACAACAGGTTTAGTGGCTAATCAAGAAATAGGGATTATAACAGGTAATGCTACTTATGGAACGCAAGAAGAGTTCACTATTATTAAAAGTGTAGATTCAGGCACTAAAACTGTTACATTTGTTAAACCTATCTTTCAATTGCCTGAGGATGGGGCAGCAGTTAGGGTTATTGCTGAAAAAAATTTAGAGAGTTTAGCTTGTAATGATATTGGTAAAAAACAAATCAGAATAGTTAAATTTGATAGAAGTGCTGGTAAAATCAGAATAGACCATGCTTTAGCTGGTAAATTAAAAGCTATTGGTGGGGCTGATGATGGGAATGGTCAGGTTGCAACAAAGTATAGTTTTACTCTTGAACTTTTACCTATCTATAATACAATAACAGGTAAAAATAGTTTTTATAAAACTCATTATATTAACTAATAATTAATCTTTTCTGTACAAAAAAATAACATGTTATATAGCTTTGATGTTGTCCTTTCAATGTCAAAGCTATTTTTTATATAAAAGGATAATAAAATGACAATAGATTTAAATGCAAATCCCATTGAAGCTGAAGAGCTTATCAATAATATTAAAATTCGTTCAAATGGTTTAGTACTTGGTAAATTAACTCTTTTTTTAGCAAAAGCACAACCTATTTTAAATGTATCTGTAAATGATATTTTAGAGTTATTTGGAGCTAAAGAGGGGAAATATTCTAATGATGTAGTAGAAAAAGCTGCATTATATTCAACACTTACTGAAGATGAAAAGAATAAATTTTCTAATGATGAAAAAGAATTATTTGAATCAGTACTAAGATATAAAAAAGATAATATTCAAAGACTAATACAAACACCATTTAAGTTAATAGAAGTATTAATTAAAGATGGTATTGTTAATAATGAGCCTGTAGGATTATTTAATGACTTTTTAGAGTTATTAGAAGTTGCAACAGGTCAAGATAAGTCTAGATTATTTTTATCTGATTTTGATATTTGGGCTGAAATATTTACTAGAATAATTTTCAAAAAACAAGGTGAGGCAAATAAAAGTTTTTTTATTATGAATGCAATAGAAAAACTTATATCAAATATCCCTTTGTTAAGCTTTATGAAAAAAGAAAGCTTGAATATGTAGATAAAGTCACAAGTCAATTAATCAATGATCCTTTTGATCCTTTTAGTATTACTTGGATTGAAAACAATCTATTTGCATTACTCAGAGAGAATAATATTAGTCAAGAATGGATAGATAAAGCTAATCTTGATGATATTTTTAATAAGTTCTTTACTTTTAGAGAAAAGATACTAATAAAAAATGCTCAAGAGTGGTTTACATCTACTCTTTACGATATAGATTCAAAATCAAAAGAAGTTAAAGGCGATTCTAAAGAGTCTAAAGAAGAATTAGCAATAATGATTGATAGGCTTGATCTGGAACGTAAACACTTTGGTATGACATTAAAAGAATATTTAAAAGAGATTCAAAATGAA
>ERZ724522.1215-NODE-1215-length-14347-cov-4.312692_pt1 | contig 14347 bp, 36 predicted proteins | sample MGYA00376055_ERZ724522 | MGnify/ENA primary metagenome ERZ724522 (study PRJEB28724, sample SAMN07190884) | wastewater metagenome | isolation source: effluent of sewage treatment plant in Hong Hong | place: Hong Kong | collected 2016-03-17 ... | reverse complement strand
CATAATTTACGATTATCTGCTGCATCGCATGAGTGAGCTTACTGACTGACGTTGCATCAATCTTCGACCCATCCTCAAACAACAGCAGTTGTTCGTCCAATAACTTCTCGTACAGTCTTCTGTGTTCTGGCGACAATTCATAAGAGCTGTCCGGGTACAGTGGGGTTAGGTTATAGCCGTGGACAAACTCCTTGCTGCGCCCTATTGAACGCAAAGCCAGATTGGTAGTTAGCAAGTCCAATTCACCGTAAGCAATCGGCTGCTTAAAGAAATTCCTTTCTGTAACATGAATCGTCTCGAATTGACTATAGCTGCGATAAACTTCTGGCGTATTCAACTTCACGTAAGCATACACATCAAGCGGCTTTGACACAGGTGTACCTGTCAGTAGTTGTAAGTTGTTGCTCGGATTACTTTCCAGCAGCTGAACTTCCCTGAACAATCTGGATGCCGGGTTCTTCAGCGCATGGGCCTCATCCACAATAATCTCTGTGTCAGTCTTGAACTTCTTCACACACCAATCAAAGTCCATGCGCAAGATAGTATGACTCATCACGTACCAGTGATATTCACCCTTCTGTAACTCCTTTCGCTGCGACGGTGTTCCACGGTAAGTACACACACTTTCTGACACTTTACCTAACCACTGCACCCATGGCCGAATCAGGATCGGCGGCACAACCACCAGTCCGTAGGTATGTTTTCGCATAAGGGCGACTACAGTGCTCATGCATGTCTTGCCGACGCCAACTTCCCCGCTGTTAAGGCTGCTCTTCCATTTCACAAACGTCTCAACGTCGGCGATCTGCACATCTGTCAATTGAAAGCCGCAACGTTCAGAGAACTTATAAGCCGCATCGAACGCTGCATAGGTGGTGTAATTCATTCCAATGCTCCTACATATAGGTACTGATCGCTAAGACCCTCTGGCTCTTCAGGCTGATTGTCGTTAGGAGGCTGCGCGCTGCGCAGCTCACATTCGGTGAGCTGCTGCTCGTCTACCATTCAAGCACTCCTCATTCAACACCCTATCGAAAAGCACTACAGCAAGGGTTTTGGCGTGCAAGCGCCGCCGCTGTGGTAAGTACCCTTCAGAGTACCACACATACCAGCCCTCAGACAGATAGAGGGCTATGAACAACCTTTCTAAGTACGTCACTTCTTCTCCTTTGGAAACTTTGGTAACGGATGATAGTGAGTCCAACCACCGCTCGGCCTGTACTCTCGCAAATAGGCTATGCCTTGCTTCTCGTCAATCACCAAACATTTCACACCTGTTGGAGTTGACGCCGATACAGGTATCCACTCAGTTGCGCTAGACACCAGCGCCTGGCCTGTTGAATCAATTTTAGTCATACCCTATCCAAAAACATGCGGGTCTCTAGCCGAATGTTCGTCTTGTGCTGCTTATACCAAGCCTTAAACTCGGCCCTAGTTCGAGACGTAATAGCGAAATCGAGAAACTCACTGCCAACCCGCACATCTAACTGATGTTTAAGTTGGCTCCACGTTATCACAGCGTTCTTGTGGTCCTTGAAAGTAATCAAAGGCTGTGTGGCCCAACAAATGTTGAATGCTGCCGGGCTCTCATATGCCAGCAATCCAATGCCTGCTGGTTGACCATTCGCTCCTTTGACTACATATGTCGAAGGGTGCCTCGGGGACCACCAATAGCGGCTGAGTTGTTCAATCATTCCCTTCACATCGTACATGTTACTCCTTTTACATATCAATCGAATCACGCCAGCCTATGAATCTAGGAAAACGGGGCGCAGTCTTAACACCAATGGGACAGTGGCGAAACTTCAACCAACGGCCTACGTAAGCCTCCCGGCCCTGCCATATAGCAATGCGTTCTGCGTGTGTCAACTTACCTGGTGCTACGTCAAACTCAAGTCCGCCCATAATAACCCTGAAGCCCCCGGCCATGCCGTTACCAGTCTTGTTAGCCGCATGGCTACTACGATGCGTGCGACCCAACTCATCGGTTGTGGCTTCATTGCCATTGAATTCTGCTTCATATACCCACAGCACTTGTGCGTCGTCATCGCTGAACGGCTTAAACTTCAGGCTATCCTGCGACTTAGCGGTAGCCCGCCCAAACTTATACTGCGATGCCGGGTTTCTACCAATCAATCCTTCATAGCCCTGCTTCAACACAAAGTCGTACAGCGAATCGAGTTCTGTTTGACTACGTACCTCAAACTGAGGCAGTATCTGAATGTGTGGCGGAAGAGCCCGACTTTTGAGCCGAGCAAGCCTAGTAGAAAATGTGTCACCCACACACTGCAAATCATCGAACACATAATACACGAATTCAGGCGCACCTGAGTGAGACATTACTGCACTAACAGTGGTTCTGTACACATCCTCTGCGTTAGGCTCACCTACGATAATCTCTCCATCCAAGTGCTGCCAACGCTCCAGCTCTTTGCGAATATGGGCGTTCGGTATCGGCTTTAAGCTTCTGCTTAAAACCTTACCATCAACAGTCACACAGCGAATACCATCCAACTTATTAGAGAAAAGCTTTGGGAATGTCAACGGCTCCTTACACTTGGAGACATCCTCACTCAATTGTGGCTTAAATAAACTCATACCTCTCCTTAATAAAGCTACGATTGTAGCAGATTACACCACACTTACGAGCAAAACCACCTCTGCAACGAGATCATTAAAATTTGAAGCTTCACACTTCCACCCTGGCCGTCACGGCAACGGTAACTGGCGCCTCCTCACCTATACAGTGAGTCTTATGCAACGTAACTTGCTCAACACTCACACCGTACCGCCTCTCAAACTTTGAGATCAAATCAAGCAAAATCAACCTGTAACTTAGACTTAGCCGCCTTGACGGCCTCCAGCTCAGTAGTCTCCATATTCACACTCCTTCAACAGTAAACGTTCAATCTCGCTTCGATCACCTTCAGTCAATTTCCGCTCCAACCACGGAGCGGGATAGCCCTTCCTGTCTAAGACATTAAACTCGATGTCAGTGTATCCGTAACAGTCGAGATCGCTATCGCAGAGCGGCCCCAGTGGCCGCTGTACAAACAGATGTGTTAGTTCAATCTGGCACGGGATTCCTGCAATTCTGAAGTCCATTTTTCCGGTCCCTTTCTGCTGCCTGTAGTGCAGCATTCCATCCGGCGGCGTAGGCCTTGTTAAGTGAGTCCATAACCTCCAGCGCCTCTGGCTCATTGTCGTAATGGACAGTATAGGAGCCTTGTCCGAAAGGCACCTTAACGCCCCAGGTTCTTTGACCAGTATCCAATGTCGCGTATTTTTGCATCATGCCTCCATTGCTTCAACATCTTGAGCATGCATCGCCAGATTGTACATGCCGTCTACCACATCCTCTATCGGCAATACGGCGTACTCTGGCCATAAAGCCGGGGAAAACGCCATAGTCGGCTTTAGCAACTCCTCAAAATCAAGCGGTGTGTCAGCAGCTACCAACTCGTCAAACAATTTGATAGCGGTATCTGCGGCCAGGTCGTTCTGAAAGTAGTGGCCGAAAGCAAACAACTTCCACTTGGCCTTCAACATGACTGAGTAACTCCGCAAGCTTTGAGAAAAAGCTGGCGATTGAAGTTGCTATTAGCCGCTGCAAGGCCTGCTGCGAATGCTTCGGCAACCGCTTGGCGGTCTTTCAACTGCGAAATAATGCTTGCAATAAGCACATAATCTTTTCTGGACATACTAACTCCTTCGGAACTGTAACTTAAACTTCAACAAAGCTATCTGGAGGATCTCCATATCTCTCGACACTTCCAGCCTCTGTAGCGGCTTTACGTAGTGTAAGCCTATTTTAACTTTCCCTGTGTTATACACCGTGGCAACGGACCTCCTTTCTGCTTTAATGTGCATCCCAACACCCACATCCTGCGTTATCGTTACCACAATGGTAACAGAACTTACTGAACACTGCCTTGCGATCAGCAGCTGCGAGTTTCATCAACGCATTCACAACATTTGCATGCGGTGTGGTAGCCACTCGCCATTTACCAAAAGGTAATGACCGACACATCAACACACCATTACGCACCCGCTCTTCGTAAAACATCATTCTTCTCCTGCACTTGAAAATGGGATGTAGCCACAGCTCCACCAACGTCGTTGGCGTCGTTAGTCCAGCTAAACTCGTCCTCGTCGGTCATGTCAATACAAGGGCCTAAACCCTTGCAAAAGGCCTCCATCTCTGCAATCTCTTCATCACTATAGCCGGAAAGATCCCGTTAATAAGATAGCACGCCCAGTGAGCTGGTAAGACATAGGTATCTGGCTTCATACGTTCTCCATTGCTATGGTCTCGATCACACCGTCACAACTGATGTGTTGACCTGTCGTACAGCGGTCCCATACAGTCAATCCGCAAACCTCGCCAGTAATCTCTCCCTTTTCTGCAAGTCTGCGAGACAGCCAGTAGCTGACAATCCAATGCTCATACACGTCAGTGTACTCATAATCAAGGTCATGATTGGTGCAGATAGACTCGTAATCTGATGTGATTTTCCAAACTGCTTCACGAATGTCTGGCATCACAGACTCGATTGCCGAATCTTTCGCTTCATCTTTATCCTCAAAACGCTCATCAGCACCTTCGTAAGTATAGTAGGTAGTGCTGACATCATCTGTCTCCTCTACAACTTCTTTTATCTCTGGGACTGCCTCTTCCAGAATGCTCTCCCAGTCGCCATTATCATCGGCTATGCTCTCAAGATCAACAAGATCCGCATCATCAAAAATGAAGTCATGAGCCGCAGTCTCGTAGTCGGGACGTTGACACAAATTAAACATCTTATCTGCATCAACCCCAAATGCATCGTATAAAGCCTTGTAGTCAAGGTCAGACGAAACCTTAACCAATCCCTCGATAAGACCGCTGACGCAATAAATCACATGCCTTTGTACGAGTTTACTAGCGAGTTCGTGAAGTTCTGCACTATTCATAAATTGCTTTCAAAAGTTAATAACCAACCACTAAGTTTACCTTCTAAACTCCTCCCACAATTGAATCATAAACATGACAACCATTATAGCAAAACTTACTGCTGTAACAGTGCCGGATATCAAACAAATTATTAACATAATCTGCTTAAGCCCCTCAACTAATACTTCCATTTAATACCTCTCCACACAAATACCAGCAACTGGGATCATTATACTTCCTTTTTACATCTGCAATAGCTTCTGCTTTTGTTGTACCATAACCCCGCAACTCCCAATCATGCTCTCCATCAGAGCATAACATAAATGCCCTCCAATCACAAGTAGCATCTTTAGCTTGTACAGCTATTGATTTAACTTTACGCAAAGCCATACCTTCTCCACTAAGTAGATGCAACTTCTACATCGTACAGGGTTTCTTTGGTGGTGTCGTCAACCTTATACACCTCTACTGACTTCGGGCGTTTCCAGTCAATACAGTCGAGAGCGCCTGAATTCATCTCGTATTCCCAATCTTCTCCAGACTTCCACCGAATGTGCAAGGTATCCCACCTGACGTAGAAATACTCCACGTCATCCCAGGTCTTACCTTCAGGGAACTTTACTTTCGCTGATGTGCCAGCATAATACGTGGTGTTAATTTGATATGTTGTCATGATCGACCTCCATAGAATTGCATTCGTGATCAAACGCAAATGCACTTGTTATCAGTGCAAGATCAAAATCACCTGTCTTTGCGACAGTTGCGTCATAAATATCAACTACAACTCCTTCATCGGTACTATGAATTCGGATTGAAAATCCTTTCACATCAAGCCACGCAGCTCCTTCAGTAAGGATGTAATCGTCATCAATCAGTGCCTTCATGATCGACCTCCACTACCTTCTTGCCGTCCCATTCGTACACGTCAGATTCGAGGTCAAGGTTGACGACAAAATTCGCACAGTATTTGTGAACGAGTTCGAGAGATAGGGCCGCAAAACGGTGGACGTACAGCAAGGCGGCTTGTACCGGCTGCTCCCCCTCGTAATCGTAGTCTCCCTCGAGGTCGAAGGCCACCCTTCTGATGTCCTTGTTAGTATCGAATAGATCTTTGGCGAAGGCAATATTCGCCTCGTCCTTAACAGTCAGATCCACGGCTACCCACTTAGGTAGCTCTGCATACTCGTTAGAGCAAGTTATGCTGTCGTAAACTTTCATGTGAGTTCCTTTGGTGGACGAATGATGGCCTCAAGGACATTCCTTGCCATCACAGCGTTGTGATGGTTGCTTCGCCGCAGCAGTTCCGTGTATTCTCGCTCAACCTGTCTGAGCCTCTGCACTTCTGCAGAGAGACGGGCAACCTCCCTCGGCATATACAGTGTGTCATGTACTAGGTTTGCAATACTCATTTCAGCTCCTTCGGCAATTCCACTTCATCGCCCAGCTTGCTGACACAAAAGCAGCGCATGGCTGCGATAAGTGGGGTGGGGCCGACACCTTGGTAATATGCCTCACTGTCATCCTTAAAAATCTGGTGGATCGGGAACGTCGTTGCGCCCCACATCGCCCCATGCAGCGGAACGACGCTAATGCACTCGCGTTCAATAATTGGGCCACCTTGTGCCCAAATCGTTGATGGAGAGTAAGGCTCGTCACCTTCATCCCCGGTATCTACGTAGTCGTATATATTCCATCTACGATCTTCATCTGACCATTCGGGATTTGTGATGGTTGAGACTGCCCAATCAAGGGCAGCGTCTTTTAACTCAGACGTTTTCATAACTTCCTTTCAAAATCGGTATAACTAACCGCCTACATGAGCAACCCTCTCTGCACAAGGGTTACGAGGAACAGAGTCTGCCCACTCTGCACCATCGTAACATACAGGAAATACACTCTGTTGTGTGTCCACAACGTGAAATGCTCTCCTTCAATACCTCCGTATCCGTTATAAAATACCCTATCCCACCCACTAACAGGCGGCGCCTCTGCAACTACATCATCCCACGTCTCACCGTGCAAACGCATAGCAGCCGTAATCGCCTTCCTCCAGGTAATGTTCATGAGTGGGTGTATCCATCCGTCTCAACACCAAGCCAAAACCCGCAGTAGGGTACCATAATGCAACCACCCATACAGAATGTGGGTTGTACACTGCGACGAAAGACGCGGTACGATGGCGGAAACTCAAGTCGCAAGTAAATACGCTTGAGCGCTTGACGCTGTGCTTTAGTGATAACCATGATTTACTCCTTACTCAACCACTCTTCCGGTACAGCATAGCCTGTGAATCCACCTGCAATTGGCGAATCTCCATCGCAGGCTTGGGGGCAGCAAGGGGTGCACAATACAAATTGTCCAGTGTGCGGCGACTCCAGCACCCACAGCAGAGGTGCTCCTCCTAGCCACGAAATTTCGTAGCGTACTCCATCATATGTCCCTGCGATGTTAGGCTCATCTATCTCAAGCTCTGGGCATTCCCAATCTTCTATAAAATCTGCTTCGTCAAACTCCTTCCCATTAACCTCTGCTTCATACCTCGCTCTCTTTATAGCGAGTGATAACTCTTCTTCATACGCCTCCTCGTACGATAAATCTGTTGCTTGTGATCCATAAAACAACTCTTCATAAATCCAAGACTTCAAGTTACGCATAGAGTAAACAGTGTAACGAATGCCTGTGATAGGGTGAGTGTTAATCATTTCAAATCCTTTAAAAATTTTGGTCGATAAAAAAGCCGCTCGAAAGCGGCTTTCTTTGGGGGCGTAAGAGCTTACTCAGCAGCGGCCTCAGCTGGAGTCTCCACTGAAAGGCAGTTGCCGCCTCAATTCACCCGAGGCCGTGCCAGGGCTTCTCCGTGCCGGAGACGTAGGCCATTGCTGCGATACCTGTGGTTGTGTCGATTTCGTGTGCCATGATGATTTCCTAAAATTGCCCCGAATCCGGGGCGTGGTTGATTAACTGAGGGCTACGGCATGTGCCTTCTTGGCACCTGAGCCGTGAGCAGGAAAGCCGATGATTGCTTTCCTTGTGGGGTGTTGGCAGACTGCGCAGGTTGCACACGTGACGTCGTCACGTTGCGTGGCGGGGCAGATTGCGATCCAGTTCCCTGCTGGTGTTGCGAAGGGCTTGGATGTGCCCTTTGGCAGAATGACGACCACCGGGGCAATCCCCAGGGCGAACAACTGATCCGCATGGTGGACGTTGTTGGCACTGAGGTTGATGGTGAACCCGTTCTGGTTTGCCGTTGCGATGGCAGTGGCGTTGGCGGGGATCATCGGGTCGTAGTGGGTGAATGCCCACCCACATTTCCCCCGGTTCGCATCGACAACCAGGTCGAGGTCGTCGTGGGATATGTGGGTGCCATCACCTGGGAGGTCACCAGCTTGACCCCAGCGCCACAGTTGGCGTCGGGGCAGGGCTTTGATGTCCTTGGCGTGGGTTTTAAGGTCTGTACCTCTGGTGCCGTCCGAGACCTTGTCCCAATGGATCGTCAGAGGCCCGTACTCCGGGTAGCACCCGTTGCCTTTTAGTGGGCAGGTCGATGGGCAGGTTGAGCGTGAGGACGTCGTGACTGGTAGTGGGCCAGTCTTCGAGTTCTCGCTCACCCTCGTCAGGTGGTATGTATGAGCCATAGGCTCTCCTTCTAAATTTGCCTCAAACCAAGGCGTGGGTACCCATGGGGTGTTAGTTGACTACTTCGGTGGCATAGGGAGTGGTGCCCAAAGCTTGATTCTGTGGGTTATATCCCAGCCCTCTGAACAGTCGCTGATCCAGCGCACCTCATCGCTGTCGTCGTCTCTCATCGCATAGGCGACGAGCATCCTGTACCCGTCGAATACGAGCACCGGCTCGGACTCCAGCCGGAAAACCTCGTTGACGGTCAGCTCCGGCAGGTGCTTCACGCTCACCCAGGGGCCAAACGTTATGTTTTCATGCATTTCACAGCTCCACGTGGACCAAGCTCCAGAAAGTAGTCTGGATACTCCCCTATTTCGTACCTGGTCGGTGCGATATGCACAGTAGCAAGGCTCCTCTGGCCGTGTCTCGCAAGTTCAGATGCGACCTCCAGGAACGCCTCCTTGGCGTATTTCAGGCTTGTGTAACGTTCGTGCCTCTCTGGATGTGTGGTTTGGTACTGGAGGAAGTAATACTTCATGTAGATCCATCCTTCCCGCCCCAGTAGTGCTTCACACTCGCCAACGGAGAACCTTCCGCAAACTTGCGCTTTCTCGCTGCGCTTGTGAAATCGTCCCCGCCGCACTTATCAAGAGTGCGAAGCAAGTCCCGGTAGGTCGCCCCTATGAGATGCCTTGTTGGTGCACGACCTTCAACAATCAGAACGCCGTCAAGGTACACACGGCAGCCATACTCGTTGCCTAGCCACGTTGTTTTCGTCTCGTAGCTCATGCAATGACCTCCCGCAGAGCATCGAACACCTTGCCAGTCGGCCAATCCCGCCGTGCTGCAAAGATGGATTCTTCAGCATCCTGGCAATACTGGATGCGCTCTTGCAAGGGCATCTTGGCCCAGTAGCCGTCCACCAACTCCGCCTCCATCATCGACCAGTGCTCCTCGTCGAGAGCTGGATAATCTTCAAGCTTGGCCATGAGTTCCTCCGCAAGTTCAAGCGCTGCTGTGTTGGATTCGTGGATTGCGACCCACTCTACCCAACCCACCATGGGGTGAGACTCCCGGACGATCTGAACGCCACTGATGTTCAGGAACGTGCGGGGGTTCCAATGGGAACCAGCATTGATGGTGTCGTCAACTTCAATTTCGGGAAGTGCCTTGAGGCGTTCGTAGAAGACCTGGAAGTTGCTCTCGTCAAGCGTGCTGGATTCGCGGTGGTGACCAAGCCCGGCATACCATCCGTACCAAGTTGCTCCGATGTAATTTTCTGGGCGTACCCAGGGTTTGAGGTGTTTCATTTTGGACTCCTAATGTTGCGTCAAATCGACGCAGGTTACTTGGTAGTGAGTTCTGAGGGCAGCTCTACTTCGTCACCCAGAGTTCTACATGTTTGTCAATCAACACCAATGCTGCCTGGTACTCTTGCCCATGCAAACTGTCGCCGTGGGTTTTAGCGAGCTTTGCTACAAACTCTTCCCGGTTTCCAAAGAAGCAGCCCACACGAATCATTAACCCTTTGTCAGTGATCCATGCTTGTACGTAGTCCGCACGCGATCCGATAGGGCCTATTGTGAAGAATGGGCGCTTCCCTATGAGTTTTCCTCTTTCGCCCAGGTTCGCTCCGCGCAAGTCCGCTTCGCGCAGGTTCGCTGGCGACGAAGCAGCGCATGGCTGCAATGAGCGGTGTGGGGCCAGTGCCCTGGTAGTGCGCCTCGCTACGGTCCTACCCTATCGAGAGGACGGGGTACGTCGTGGCACCCCACATTGAACCGTACAAGAGCACGGTGCTGATGCCCTCTCGTTCGAGTATTGGGCCTCCTGCGGACCAATCTGTTGAGTACTCAGGCACAAGAAGGTCCACATCGCCTTCGTAGGAGTCCTCCCATAAACAAGGGACTGGCCCTTTTCGCGTGTTTACAAAGCCTACTTTGCGCCCGTCCGATTTCGCAACTACCCAATCAAGCGTCGGACCAATAAGTTCTGATGTTTTCATACCTGCTCCACCGGCGCCCATTCCACGAACTTGAGGGGCTCCTCGCAGGTCATGCAGTAGAACGAATCCAGGGTTTTTTGGTACTCCCATGCCTGCTTGGCCATGTTCCAGGTGCAAACTGCATCTGCGGTTATATTGTGTCCCCCGCAGCAAGGGCATGTTGGCTTTTCTTTCATAAGGTCTCTCCAGTTACTTCCTCAATGACATATCGAATAACTTCATTCAATGGAACAGGTTCGACATCCTCTCCTTCCAATTTTGGAATGGCCACCCGCTTCGCCTTTATGGCCCCAGAGTCCAATCCACCAAGCACAAGCCTAGCAAGATTCAGCAAAGCTTTTGTGTGACCCCTTAACCTATCCCGCTCTGCGACCACTTCCGGCGCACTCGACATCAGTTTAAGGTTGGTCTCGAACACAGAGTGCGCTGTCGTGTTTTCGGTGACAGTTAGCCTTGCGACTGTCGTCCCATCACTCTCGACAATGAGAGCAGATGTGCCGCCCGTGTTCAGAGCATACTTCCAGCGACTCATACTGACACCTCCGCCATCTCCATCAAGGCCCGTGACAATTGGTGCGCGGATAGCCTATATAACGCTCCATCAATCTCTCGGACCTTCCACCCTTTTCGCGGGGCGAGCTTCTCGATCAGCTTGTATCGGCGCCCGCTGATATCGACAACCAACCCAGGAGCGGGTTTGAGCTTCGCCTTCTTGACAGCCTGGTACTTTTGTACCTTCTCGCGCCACACCTTTGCACTTTCGCTCAGCGGCTCTGTACAGAGAGCCAGTAGTGACTGTGGGCAGTTGACCTGATACGGCCCCATGTCCTCAGACATGCCCTTGTAGCCCCACCCGCCTTTTCGGTCCTTGGCGATCAGGTCCAGACAGATGAAGATGTTGCCTGTCGGCTCATGGCGCACTGCCTGCCACACGTTGTTGCCGATGACGCGGCTCTTGATCGGGGTATAAGCCTCACCGAAGTGAGACTTGCTCGTCAAGTCTGCGAGGAACGCTTCGCGTCCTCGGTCGTAATACTCAAATAACCACCCCATATCTACCCTCCAAGGCTCGTTTACCCTCAATCTCCTGCGGATAGTGGGTAAAACTTTATTTTGCCGAACTGGCAATTCTTTAACTGACTGCCCAACACAAAAACAACGTTGTACAGCCTGTGAGTTGCCGCGATGTTAGTACTTCATAGGCCTGCCTCTTCTTCCTCCTTGCCTTTGCGGACTAACTCAGCGGTACTTTTGGCACGCAGTTCCAGCGTGCAAGCTGCGTGATACGTGAACACGGCAGTATAGTCGCTAGGCGCACCGCCAAATTTCTTTGCACGCTCTGCCGCTGACGGCACGAGCCCTATTGGTTGACCACAGTGTAAACAGTTCATCTCGACTCCTTCAACCTCTGTAATTCGAAGCGCTTATTGATAATCGGCAGAGCCGCCAGATAGATCGTGCCTCTCCTCCGCAAACTTGGATACTCTCCGGTCGAACCTATTTCCGCACAGCAGCGAATGCTCACCAAAGTTCGATCTTTAGTTTCGTCCTTAGCTCTTTCAGTACAGACATTCGCTGTACAGTTCGCCAGCTACTGCTATCCCTGGATTTATGATTTGCCCGTTTTGGCTGGCAATGTCATACGCTTCCTGTCGCGTCATGTAGACGCCGCACTGGTCCACAAAACCCTGGTCAACACCTACGCGATGCATAAACTTAACCCCGTCGTGTCGTTCATGCATCTGTCTTGCCATGTCCTCGCTGTAATGCCGGATACCCAGCAATACCTCACCATCTTCTGCACGTATCGCAGCACAAACTACTCTTCTCATTTCATGGACCTCCTGCCGTTAGTTACGATGTAGCGGACTCCTATCTTCATTCGACATCCTCCATCAACCGTTGCAGCGCATCACGCGCCGCTTTACACTCTGCTTGCGTGCCGTAAATGCTCATTGTTGAGCGCCCAATGTGCGCTTCAATTTTGTCGCGCTGGTGTTGTCGCTCTTCCCTCACGGCTTTGGATACTGCATTTCGAAGCTCAACACCGGAACGGTTGCGCGCTACCCTGAGCTGTTCGTTTTCAGTGACGAGCGCCGTAATGGCGCCGATAAGACGCATTTCCATTCAGTTACGTCCGCATCGTTCCACCACGCATCGCCCCAGGCGTTATGGTGATCCGGCAGCTTGTGTGGGGCTGTTGGCGAAAATTCCAGTATCACAACCCGCTCCACAAACGCTATTCGGCGAATATCTTGGTATCAGCCCCAATTATGGGGCAACAAGTTAGAAAGTTGTTGCCAGCTCGAACGCACGTTCTTTGAGCCTCGCACCGGAGCCAAACCAAGCGGCATCTATGCGGCCATCCGGTGTGCGGCCCTTCTCGTGATCCACGTACTGCGTGACCGCCTGCAGAAGCCCCCACACCGTGCCCTTAATGGCGTCCTGGCCAACGCCGAGCTGGCCATCGTGGAATAAGTTGAGAATAGCCATATAGCCTTTAGATTGCTTAACCTTTTCAGGCGATTCCGCATAAGGCTCAAGCAGTTCCTGCAACCAAGTATCTACTACCTCCGAAGTAACCTTAGTCTTGGCCATACGATTGGCTTTAATCTTAAACTCGTCCCAGGAATCCAGGGCGATGCCGAGTTCTTGTCGCACCGACTGAGCATCGAACACGGTTTGATGGGAGATTGCCAGCTGGTTTTTGCCTGCTGCGTTCCGCAAGCTAGCCTGCAACGTATTGTTGCAGACGACCCGAACGGACGTGAACTTAGCTATGGTCGCCATTGAGCCATCATAGGAGGTGGCGAGCATGAGATAGGGGGGCGACTTCATCGTCGAGAATGCGAGCATTCTCTCCTACCCTGGCAAGTGCCCAGATACGGCGCCCTTGTTTCAGAGAGCCGACCGTCTCAATCTGGAAGGCGCCGGACTTCGCCAAAGCCCCAAAGAAGTCCAGAATTTCAGCAGGCTGCACCGGCTTATAGCCAGCCGAGACTATGGATAGCGGGTTGCCTGTGTCGCTGCGGTACAAGACATACTTAGACTCGTCGGCAGTAGTTTCGCCTTTAACGGCATTGTAATAGGTGACTACAGTGCGTAAGGCTTCCCAATTCAGCCCTGCTGTATCCCGCCACTCCTGCACACTGGCATTCGGATCAACCATCTGGCCAAGGCCGTGCCAGGGCTTTGCGCCGGTGTAGGCTATTGCTGCTTTGCCGGTTGTAAAGTCAATTTCGTGAGCCATGATGCTCCTTTTAATATGCCCCAATTCAGGGCGTTAGTTAACTGATAGCCACAATCTGCGCTTTTTTAGCGCCAGAGCCGTGAACAGGGAATCCGATGATGGCCTTTCTTGTAGAGTGTGAACAAACCTGGCAAGTTGCACAAGTTATATGTTTCTTCGGGTCTGCTGGGCATACTGCAACCCAATTTCCCGCTGGTGTACGGAAGGCCTTCTGAGTGCCTTTGGGCAGAATGACAGCCACTGGTGCTATCCTCAGCGCAACCAGCTGATCCGCATGGCTGATGCTGTTCGCACTGAGATTAATAGTAAATCCGCTCTGATTGGCCTTTGCAATAGCGCTGGCATTCGCCGGAATAAAGGGGTCATAGTGAGTAAAGCCAAACCCGTATTTCCCTTTATTGGCCTTAACAGGCATGTCGAGATCGTCGGCGTTAATTTCAACACCATCTCCTGGCAGGTCACCAGCTTGCCCGTACCTCCACACCTGACGCTTGGGCAGAGCTGCAAGGGCCTCGCAATGAGCCTGTAAATCGGTGCC
>ERZ724522.1214-NODE-1214-length-14354-cov-15.364641_pt1 | contig 14354 bp, 17 predicted proteins | sample MGYA00376055_ERZ724522 | MGnify/ENA primary metagenome ERZ724522 (study PRJEB28724, sample SAMN07190884) | wastewater metagenome | isolation source: effluent of sewage treatment plant in Hong Hong | place: Hong Kong | collected 2016-03-17 ... | reverse complement strand
CGTAGCGACTCCAGCCAGAGCGCCAGCGCCCTCCGCGAAATAGAGCGCGGCCTTGACCGCCGCCTGCTGCGCGACCGACGCGAGCACGCCCTGGATCGCCTTCAGCCCGGCCGCCGCAAGGCTTCCGGCGAGGTTGTCCGCCGACGTTGCCGCCGCGATCTGCGCCGCGTCCATCATGGCGAGCGCCTCAACCGCGCCGCCGATGTTGTTCGCGAACCCGGTCGACGCCGACGCCCCGAGGCTCGCCCACGAGGCGTCGACCGCCGCCATCTGCTGCAGCAGGTCCTCGTTCGCCCGCCGCCGCTCCTCGCGTTCGGCTTCGACCGCGTCGTGCGTGGCCTTCGCGATCGCGTCGTTCTTCAGGTTGTGGAGCCGGATCTCTTCGGCGTCGCGGTCCTGCTGCCGCTGGCGATCAGCCGCCGCCTCGGCGTCCTTCGCCTGCCGCGCCCGGAACGCCTGCTCCGCCTCGATGTCCTGCTGTTCCTCGAACGCGACGATGTCGGCGTCCCGCTCGTCCTTCTGCGACTTCAGCAGCGCGTCGAGCTCCGCGGTCGCGAACGCGTCCGACTGCGCGAGCGAGCGTTCCGCCTGCTGCTGGCGCCGCGTCGCCGCGTCGCGCGCCGCTGCCTCGTCTGCGGCGATCTCGGCCTGCACCCGCTCGCGCTCGCGGCGGGCGTTGATGTCGAACAGGTCACGGCGAAGCGCGTCCGCCTGATCCTGCATCGCCGGGCCGACGTTACGCGACGCAGCCCAGATCCGCGTCCGGGTCTCAACCCACTTCTTCTCCGCGGCCTCGGCCTCCTGGAATCGGTTGATCAGGAACCCGACGCTCGCGCTCGTGAACGCCAGTGCCGCGCCGACCGGCCCGCCCGCGAAGAACCCCTGCGCGATCGCGCCGACGGCGTTCGTCGCCTCGCCCGCCACGCCGCCGAGGGCCGTTCCGATCCGGTTGATGCTGTTGACCAGCACCTCGCCCGCGAACGCGCGCCGGAACGTCTCGCCCATCTCCTTCGACGCCTTGGTCGTGCCCTCGACGGAGGCGATGAGGCTGTCGAACCCGGTGACGTCGATCGGGATCTCGACTTTTTCAGCCACGGGCCACCGCCTCTCGATGCTTCAGCAGTCGCCGGACGTGGAGCCATGCCGCCGCGAACCATGCAGGCCACGACGCGATGGCGCCCGAGACGGGCGGGATGTCGCCGAGGTCGAGCGCGAGCGCGTACAGCGACTCATGGCGCGGCTCGATGAAGTGCAGCGGCCAGCGATCGAACACGGTGCCGTCAGGCCCTACGATGCGCGCGGGCACGCCGGGGGTCAGCCCGAGCTTGTCGAGGAGATCGGGCTGCACCGCCGCTGCCGCTCGCACATCCGCCTCGCACCAGACGCCGCCGGGTCCCGACTCGCTCAGGAAGCCGACGGCGGCAGAAAACCCAGCAGGTCGTCCGCCGTGACCGTGTTCGATCGCACGATCTCGGACGCCAGCCGGTCCATGACCTCGCCGCCCCACGACACGAGCACCGCCACCGCGTCGAGGTTCAGCACGCGGTACTTGCGCCCGTCGACCACCACGTCCTCGCCGCGCTTCTCGTCCGCGTACGCGCGAAGGCCCCACCGCAGCGCCTCCCCGAGCCCGCGCACGCTCTCGGTCGCCCGGCGCGCCACCGCCGCATCGAACGCCGCCCCGCACTCCGGCGTGTCGAGCAGCGGCACCACGCGGTCGCCGTCGATCTTCGACACGCGACGCAGCGCCGAATCCGCTTCGCGCTCGCGCATCTGGCGCTCGAGGATCACGGCGAACGGCAGCGGTCGGATCGCCCACTTCCGCCCGCCAGCCTCGACTTCCCGCGTCCCATTCACATCGAGCACGCTGCCTCCATCCGCCCCGAGGGGCTGCATCCGGGACTAGAAGATCGTCAGCGAGAACCCGTGATCGAGGCCGCTTACCGACGGCGCCCGGGCGCGGAGGACCAGTTCGTGCGCGCGGATCCCGCCGATGTCGGACTCCTTCGGCAGGTCGACGATCTGGGCCTGCTGCATCGACACAGCGAACGCCGCTTCCGAGGCGCTTCCGACCTGCAGGTGCGCGGTCCGGAGCGTCGGCGTCACGAAGTCCGTGCGGTAGGTCGTCTGCGCGGAGTACGGCTTCACGGACATTCGCGCGTTCTCGGCCGTGACGACCCAGCCCGCGCGGCCCTCGATCCCGCCGACGTTCGGCTTCGGCGCGAGCGTGAGCCCCGGATCGAACGCCACGCCCGCCGTCGCCACCGCCGTCGCCGTCGATCCCCAGTAGAGGGCCGATCCCTTCGTCGCGCCGCTCGACCGCTGCGCGAGGATTTCGGTCGTCAGCGTCGGGAACGTCGTCGGGAGCGATGACTTGTTCGTCGTGTTGTCCCAGGTATTCGCCTGGAATTCGAACGAGATCATCGCCCGGGCGCCAGCGTCGAAGTTCTCGATCTTCCACGTGCCCGCGCAGCCGAGGATCGTCTCCTCGTCTCCGTCCGACTTCCAGACGAACGCCACCGTAGTCGGCTCGTGCGTCGCGCTGTTCACGTCGAGCACGACCGAGACGCCGGAGTAGACCACCGTCCCGTTCGAGGGCGCCGACGACAGCGCCGGCGTCACCGTGATCGTGCTCCCCGACTTCGCCGTCACGAGCCGGATCTCGTTCGAGATCATCACGTGCGTACCCGCGGAGATCCCCGCCGCGCTCGTGAGGTCGACCGAGGTGGTCGTGGAACTGCCGCCCGAGACGGTGGTGCCGACACCGGCCGCCGTCACGGTCCCGCTGGCCTCGAACAGGGGCGTGAGCCAGGTGGGCAGCACGCCGGTCACGCCGTCGCCCGCACCCGTGTACAGGCCCGCCACCGGTACCTTGAAGGTCAGCTTCCCGCCCTTCTGCCCCGGCTTCGACGAGATCGACTTCCCGAGCGTGGATCGGACCACCTCTCGCTCGATCACGTTCTGCGACGGGTCCCACTTCACGTCGATCGCCGGCACCTGCAGGTACGACGACCCGTCCGTGTCCGGGTCCACGGAGAACGACGACTCCGCCTTCACGAAGAGAGATCCGAGCTTGGTCAGCAGGGCCATGCCTCACCTCACGCGGGGCCCTAGAGCGCCACGCGGTAATCGACCTCGAACACCATCTGCACCGTGACGAACTCGCCCGACTCGTCGCGCGCGCTCGCCGACTGGTCCGCGAGACGGATCTGCAGGACGTCCACCGACACCCGCGAGTCCGGGGACTCGAGCAGCGACGTGATCTGGTCCGTGTCCTCGACCAAGATCCGGTCCATCGTCTTGAACGCGCGCCGCGCGTCGTAGTTGATCTCCACGACGAACCGCCCGCGCACGTTGCGGAACCCCGTCGCGAACCACTCGGTCGTGAGCCGGGCCCCGCCATCGTGGTGCACGTCGAACACCCGATGCCCGGCCGGCGGCTCCTTCCCCACCGGCAGCGCGCCGTCGGCTTCCGTGAACTCGATCTCGGGCTCGGTCGCGGGCGTCAGCGCCGCGATCAGCGTCCGCGCGTGCTCGATCTGGTCGGCCAGCGCGTTGCTCATCGAGACAGGCTCACGGCGCCGAGGTTCACCTGCGCCTCGCCCGACGCCGGCATCAGGTCCTCGTCCTCGTCGTACCAGTCGACCGCCGCCATCGCCTGCGTCAGGAGCGCCGCGGCCTTGCCCGCTGCGCCCTCAGCCCACTGCTGGTACGCGTCACCGCCCTGTGCGGAGCCGAACGAGAACTGCTCCGCGATCCGCCGCATGACGAGGTGCGCCAGCACCGGCTCCATCGGCGACGCGTCCATGATCCGGTGCGGGTCGCGGCCCATCGACCGGATCAGGTTCAGGAGTTCCGCGAACGACGTCTCGATCATGTCCGCCGGGCTCGCGATCGACCCCATGCGCGGCTTCAGGATCGGCGCGTACTCGCGCACGAAGCGGTCCCACGAGAGTTGGTGCGTCAGGACGTGCTTCTTCACCGCGAACGGCTGGTCACGGCGGTACGTCACGCCGCCCGCCGTGTAGGTCCACCGGGCCCGGTAGTTCTCGGCCACCGCGTCGCACACGGAGGCGCCGACGGTGTACGAGAGCGTCGCCCCGGAGATCGTCGGCGTGGCCGTCACCGCGAGCGTCCCCGCCTCGTCGTAGACGGAGACGGACACGGACGACGGCGCGCCCTCGATCACCTCGTAGGTGAGCGTCCCGCCGACGCCGGCGAGCAGCGCAGGACGGAACCGCGGGCTGGCGACGGCGTTGGACAAGGGCTCCTCCTGTGCGAAGGGGCCGGGCCCTCACGGACTCCGGCCCCTCGCGAATCACTCGAGCGGTTGTGGGCTACACCGTCCCCGACGGCATGAGCATGTAGTAGATGCGGACGCGGAGGCTGCCGGCGGACAGGTTCACGACGTTGTCGCTCGACGCGGTGAACTTCGCCGCCGGCGAGTAGGCCGCCTCGCGGTGGAACTTGCCCACGCGCGCCGCGGCGTCGGTCTGGATCCAGTCCGTGTTCTGCACGCCGGTGAAGACGCTGGTCGACGTGAGCAGTTCGTCCACGTCGCCGGCGTCGCCGACCTCGAGGGCCAGCGCGCTCACCGAACCGCCGGAGAAGTCCTCGTCGACGAAGACCTCGCAGGCGACCGGGGCCGCGTCCGTCGGGAAGCCCGCCAGCGCGATCGACTCGGTCGTCGCCGCGGCCGTGAGGTCCTCGTGGTCGATCGTCCATTCCTTGTAGTTGATCGGCGCGGTCAGGCCGCCGGACCCGTCGGTGGAGTTCTGCGGGGTGGGACGGCCGATCTGGGCGCCGCCGGCGAGGCCGACGGGCGTCTCGAAGACGCGGCCGAGGTGCTTGGGCTGGAAGGCCATGTGTGCCTCGTGAAGCGCGGGTCAGCGACCGCGGCGCTCGGAATCCTTGCGTTCGTTGCGGCGACCGACCTCGGACTGGAACCGCTCGACGTCACGCGTCGACATCGGCCGGCCGGTCTTCTCGGCGTGTTCCTTCTTCGAGGTCGCGACTTCGACTGCGGCGCGGCGGCGAGCCTCGTCACGCGTCTCGCTCACGACCGGGCCCCCTTCTGGTTGGCCGGCGCCTCGGCGAGTTTCGCCTTGAGCGCCAGGACCTCGGCCTCGAGCTCGGCCTCGCGCGAGACCGAGGTCTTCTTCTTCAGGAGCATCGCGTCGCGCTTCGCGGCCGGCAGCGCCTCGTAGTCGCGCTTGCGCATGTAGACGGGCGTCACCCCATCGGAGCGGCGCGAGGCGAGCTTGCGGATGTGGTCGGTGCCGTTGTTCACGCCGGCCTCGATCGAGATCGGCAGGATGTGGCCGGTGGCGGTCTCGGCCAGCATGACGGCCTCGTAGTAGCCGTTCTGCCGGATGAGCTGCGCCTGCTCGTCGTTCAACTTCGCGTAGGGACCCGACGGGTAGGCGACCACGTTCCCGGTGTTCACCTGCACGAACACGCTCTCCGGGTCGCGCTGCTTGCTCACCTGCCGCAGGAAATCGGGGGGCTCCATCGGTTCTCCGTACGAAGCGGAGGACGACGACACCTTGTGGCGCCGTCGTCCCCCTTGGTGGATTACGCGTCGGTCACGATCTTCTGGCCAAAGGCGTCCTTGATGACGCCCACGCCGTAGACCGCGCGGCCGACCACGTGCTTGCTGCGGCCGAGCACCCAGTCCGCCATGAGGATCTGCGGCGGCGCGGCCTGCGTGATGCCGAGGGCCGCGGGCACGCCCATGAAGCCGACGACGTCGGCGGAGGCGTTGGCCGTGGTGTTGTTCGCGGTGGCGATGATCGGCACGCCCATGAACTCGCCGCGGATGGCACCCATCGCGGCGGAGCCGAGGCCGTCGAGCGAGATCGACACCTTGGCGAGCGTGTCGCCGTTCTGGCGGATCGCCCGGAAGAAGTCGAGCGCCTGGATCTCGGCGAGCACGCACAGCACGCGCGACCACGCGGCCGGCAGGTTGAAGTCGGGAGGCGCGGAGATCGGCACCTTGCGGCTGCGCAGCGCGTACAGCGCGTCCTCGAAGTCGGCGATGGTCATGTCGGCGCCGGAGGTGCCGGTCGAGTTCGTGAGCGACGCGAACGCCGTCGCGATGTCGACCTGCAGCTTCTCGGCGACCGCGGCACCGACCTCGCGGGCGACCGCGTCCTCGGTGTAGCCGTTCGCGCCGCCTTGTTCGAGCGCGGTCATGCTGGGCTCGACCGCGACGCCCTTCTCGGACGCGGTGACCGTGCCGTCCTCGCCGACCGTGTGCTCGGTCGGGGTGAGGTCCGTGCCCGGGGTCGTCGCGGCTGCGGCGAGCGCGCCGAACGAATTGAAGTCGGCCTTGAGGCTGCCGGAGCCGTAGATGTTCTTCTGGCGGAAGAACGGGGCGAGGAACGCCGACTCCCGGGCGTAGCCGAGGATGAGGGCGTCGATGATCTCGGTGTTCAGCGCGGGGCCGATCGAGGTGACCGTGGACTTGGCCATGGTGCGTCTCCATGTTGACCCCGGCTAGGCGGGATCAGGAAAAGATTCCTCGGCCCGACTTCATCCCGAGCTTCTCTTTGAGCTCGGCGGGGCTGAGGTGCCGGTTCTCGGCGAGGAATGCGGTCTGCTCCTCGGGCGACATCGCGGCGAAGGACTTCGTTGTCTCCGTGCGCCCCGGCGCGCCCGGCTTCGTGCCGGGCGTCGGCGGGGGTGCGGTTCCGGCGAGGCGGGCAGCGAACGCGGCCTGCTGTTCGAGCGGGAGGCTAGCGACGAGGGCCTTGTCGGAGTCGGAGAGCTTCGCGGTCGTCGCCTCGACGTGGGCCTTGAGCGCCGCCTCGAGCCGTGCGGCCTGCTCCGCCTTCGGGGCGAGTTCGGCGATGCGGTCCTCGCGGGCCTTGATCTCGGCGGCCTTCTGCTCGATTTCGAGCTTGCGGACCGCTTCGACGTCGCCCTTGAGCTTCGCGGTCTCGAGTTCGAGGGCCTTCACCCTCGCCTCCGCCGCTTCCCGCGCCTCGCGCTGCGCCTTGTTCTCGGCGTTGCGGTCGGCCAGCGCCTTCAGCACCCTCGCGGACTCGGCCGCGTCGAGCGCCTTCGGCTGCTCCGTCTCCACCTTCGCTTCGGCCCCGGCGCCCGTACCGGCACCGCCCGCAGCCTGCTGCTTCCCGTCCACGCTCATCGGAACCCCGCGCGTGGCATCCGCCACGCATCGTTGACTCGCGCCGCCTCGGCATCCGCCTCGGTCGGGTCGTCGATGGGGAGCGTGTCGCGTCGGTGGCGTGCGCCTCAACGCGTGACGGTCGCTAGGCGATCAGCGGCGCGTCGGAACGCGCGTCGTGATCCGGCGCGAGAGGCCGTCCACGATCGTGCGACGGAAGACTTCGCGCACCTCGTCCGCCTCGGCCTTCGTGAGATCGAAGAACGGGCGGTTGGTCTCGAGTCCCGCAATGAGATCGGCGTACGAGACGGATCGGATTACGGTCTTCGCGGCCTGCTTTTTCTGCCGGTTCGCGCGTGCGAGAAAACGCTGTGCTCGGCCGAGCTTGCGTGCGTCCTTCTTGCGAAGCGGTCCGATATCCGGGTTCACCTTCATCCCGAAGACTTGGCGCATCCGACGCTCGCTGTAGGGCAGGCCCGCGAACACGTCGCGCGTCGTGTGCTGCCCCTCCCACCCGATCCAGGCGCGACGCCCAGTCGGCTCCACCCGCAGCACGCGCAAGCCGCGGAGCATCGTGCTGGTGAGCGTCAGGTCGACCGGAGAGGTGTTCCGGCCCGTGGCGGCGCGCTTCGCCGCGTACGCGCGCGAGTAGGGCACGAACGGGCCGCGCACGCCCTGCCCCTTTGCGGTGCGTCGCTGAATGATCGAGACGGCGTGGATCGCCGCGCGCTCCAGCGCGAGTTGCGAAACCGACTGGACGTCACTTCGATCGGGAATGCTCATCGTCAGGACGAGTTCGGAGGCCATCGTCAGGCGCCTCCTTCTCGTCCGGGGACGGCACGACGCGAATCAGCCGACGACGCCGCTCGACCTCGCGCGCGCGGGCCTGCCGCGTGACCTCGCGCGGGTCCTTCAGGAAGCCGAAGTCGATGTCGTCGCTGTCCACGGGTCGAGTGTGCCACGGCGTCACCCCTCCGGGTACTGCGCCACGTCCTCGGGCCGGACGAGCGCGACGAGCCGGTGCCGGCAGTTCCACCCGCCGCAGTAGCGGGACGGTGGGTTCGGGCCGGTGTCGTTGTCGGTGGCGTCGAGCTTCGCGAGCGTGAACCGCTTCCCGACCCGGGCGTCGCAGTAAGGCCGCGTGAGCTGGTCGAGCGGGCCGTCGTACAGGAACCACTCGACACCGGCCTCGCTCGCCGCGACGACGGACACCTCGCGGTCGAACGCCGCGAGCCCCGTGTCGACCAGCGTCGCGACCTCGGCCGTACGCCCGCTCACGACGCCCATGAGTCGGTCGATCGCCTCCGTCGGCTGGACGTTGCTCCGCACGACGTCCACGATCACGTCCCGCAGCTCGCGCGCGGCCTCACCGGCGATCGTCGTGATGTCCGTCAGCGTGCCGTCAACCTGCGCCCGGAGCGACGCCACCGACACGGCAGAGAACGACGCGGTGACGCCCGCGTTCGCGAGGTCGGAGAGCGTGGCCTCCTCCACCTTCGCGCTCGCCGCCTCGAAGCCGGCGTTCACGGAGTTGAAGTTGCGGGCGAGGATGTCCGCGATCTCGGCGGCGGTCGCGCGCGCCGCCTCGATCGAGCGGTCGTAGCGGCCCTCCTTGATCGCCTTTTCGAGGAAGACGCGCGTGCGTTCGAGCTGCCGTTCGAGCTCGGCCTTGAGTTGCCGGACCTCTTCGTCGACGACGCCCTCTGCGATGCCGGCCACGGGTTACCCCTGCGGCGTGGGCTGCGGCTGGCTCTCGGACGGCTGCGGCTGCTGGCCCGGCCCCGGCTGCGGCTGCGTCGCGCCACGCGCCTGCGCGAGCGCGGACGGGAACACGCGCGTCGCAGCGACCGCGGCGGACGTGGCCGACGCAAGTTCGTCCGCGTGCTCCTCGAGGAACTTCGCGGCGTCCTCGACGGACTCGCCCGTCGCGGCGGCGCGGCACTCGGCGAGCGTGAACAGGCCCGATCGCTTCATCCGCTCGGCCCGGTCGAGCATCGCCACCGGGTCGACGACCACGGGCGGCGTGTCGGGCGTGAATCGGCCCCACGCGAGCGGGAACCGGCGGTTCGCCTCGACGTGCGTGTTCCAGACGATCCGGATCAGGTCGAGCAGTTCCTCGACCGGGCGGCGGAACGTCGCGAGTCGCTTCTGGCGGTACCGCGCAAGCGGCGCGTTCTCGACCTGCAGCGCGACGCCGGAGACCTCGCGGGCGTCACCGGTGATCCGGCCGACCGGGATCCCCTCGAACACCGCGACGTCCTTCGTCTCCGCCGCATCGCTCGCCCGCAGGTTCGCGATCTGTGCCTGAATCGGCACGTTCGCGAGGTCACGGCCGAACGGGACGTCGATGATGGAGTCGGGCCCGATCGGGATCTGCGCCCCGCCCGACGGCGCGGACCGCCACCGGCCGAGCCGCGAGTCCTCGCTCCCGCGCGCCGACGGCGCACCGGACCAGGAATCGGCATCGCGCGACGTGCGGCCGGAGATCCACTGGCCGTGCGCCTGCAGGATCTCGACGTGGTGCAAGTTCGTCTTGCGGACGTTCATCGCGCGCTGGGCGTCGACGAGCGACTCGCGCGGCTCCGGCCACGGGCCGTCGGCGAGGTCGCCGAACGCCACCACCGGGAGCACCGCGTACGTCGGCTCGCCCTCGGGCACGGGGCCGTTCGGCGCCACGTACGGGTTCGCGCCGTCCACGCCGACGTCCGCCAGCAGGTCGCCGCGCTCGTCCACGATGAAGGCGCGCGCGTCCTCGGTCTGCCCGAGGTCGTTCACGACGGCGGTCCAGACTTCGTACCGCTTGCGCGGCTTGCCGTTCCAGACGTCCGGCGTGAGCTCGAGGACCACCATCGACGCGGACGCCATCGTCGGCGTATCGACGTCGTAGATCGGGAACACGAGCTGCGGGTCGAAGCGGTCGATGCGAACGCGCCCCGTATCCGTGTCCCAGCCGACCCGCAGGAACACGAGCCGCCCCGCGACCGTCCGCTCGTCCGCGCGCCGGAGCACGTCGAGCACGTTCGCGTCCTCGACGACCGATTCCCACGTCGTGACGCCATCCGCGGCCGTCTCGACCTCGGTCCCGTCGTCGGCCACGAGGTCGAACGACGGGTCACCGTCGAACGCGGTCGCCTTCGTCTCGGACACCCGCTCGATCAGCGGCAGTCCGATCGGTTGCATCTTCTGGTGGCTGAGCGGGAACACGCGCGCGAGCGCCGACCGCGTGTCCTCTTGCCATGCCCCGTCGAGGTAGCGGAACACTGTGGCCGCGCGCGTTTCGTAGCCCTGCGGCTGCGTCGCGCGCACGTGCTTGATCACGTCCTCGATGCTGTCGAAGCCGGGAAGCGGGACGCCCATCCGGCGAGGGTGTCCCGCGCTCCACCCCGTCGCGATCCGTGACGGTCGCTAGGCGCTGCGCTCGACCCACGCCGCGAGGCGCCGCAGCCAGCCGGCGACCCGACGACGCCACGGGCGCGGGGTCGGGGGTTCGTGGATCTCCAGCGTCCTCACTCCTCGCCCCACTGCCGCGCGCGACGGTAGTTCGGGGCCGCCCGCCGGGCCACGTCGTGAGCCCGCGCGGCCTCCTCTGCCGCCTCTTCCGTCGGCGCGAAGCCCTCGGTTTCGGAGGAGCACTCCTCCCAGCAGAAATCCTGCTCCGGCGTCCGACCCCATCGTCCGTTGACTTCGATCACGTAGCGCACGCCGTCGACAGCGACCGCCCACCGCTGGAGTTCGCCATCCTCCTCCGAGCACGGCCCGAACCGGAGCAGGCCATCCGTCGCCCGGTCGCTCTCGCTCAGGAGTCGCGCAAGGTCCCCCACCGGAACGCAGACGTGCTGAGTCGCTAGGTCGTCGGGGTTCACCACAGGCAACTTGCGGATCTCGTCGTTCGTCATGTGCCTCTCCATCGCGGCGATCACGCCGCGTACCCGTACAGGTTCCGGCTCAGGATTTCGCTGCGTCCGCCGCGCCGGTCGCGGATCACGCCGCACACGAGATACCGCAGCGCGTCCGCCGCGTGGTCCACGACTCCATCCTTCACCGGGATGTCGCTCTTCTGCACGCCGTCGCGCTCATCGTAGCGGTACCCGCGGAATACCTGCATCACCCCGCGCCGCTGCTCGCGGTCGGCCACGCTCCGCGCGACGTACAGCATCGGCGGGCCCGCGGTCGGCACGAGCGCCGTCTGCACGAGCATCACCCCGTTCGGTATGTGGCGCTCCTCCGGGTCTTCCGAGTAGCGCGGCTCCACGTTCAGCGTCGACCGCAGCACGTCCACGCTCGACATGCCGGACGCCTGGTCCCGCCCCTTGCCGGCCGGGTCGACGTACGCGCGCCGCGCGAGCGCCGCTGCGGGCATCGCCTGAACGTGCTTGAAGAGCCACCGCGTCGGCGTCTGGTCGGGGTGCACCTCGTCCACGATCACGATCGCGCCGGCCGGCAGCGTCGCGTGCGGCGTCCAGACGTCGTGGGCCAACACCTGCGCGACGATCACGGACGGGCTGTTCACGCCGAAGTCGATCCCGAGCACGGTCTCGTGGACCGATGACGGCGTGAAGTCGACGACGTGCCGGGCCGCGTCGAACTCGCCGTACACGGCCGCCGTGCCGAGCGTGAACTCGCCTTCGATGAACGCCTTCGCGAGTCGCTTCGGCAGCGCGCGCTCGAGCCCCTCGACGTACCCAGCGCCGAGGTTCGCCGCGTTCTCGCGCGTCGACGCGGTGATGAGCTGGCGCCCGGGCAGGCCGCGGCAGAACTCGTCGTACAGCCACCCCATCTGCGGCGTGGTCGTGAGCACCATCTGCCGACGCCGCGCGGACCGTTCGCGGATGCGTCCCGTGACGATCCGGTACGCCTCGTGGGACATGAGCCGCGCCTCGTCGAGCCACGCGAACGCGAGGTTCGTGCCCTCCAGGCTCCCGGGGTTGTCCGCGGAGCCGTAGTAGATCGTGCTCCCGTTCACAAGGTCGATCGCGCGGTCGCTCTTGCGCTCGCGGGCGATGAGCTGCCGCGGAATCGCCTGCCGGAGCGCCACCATCGTCGTCCGAGTGAGCATCTGCCACGTCGGCGACACGACGATCCCGGCGAGCCCCTCGTTCTCGGCCGCGAGGTCGAGCGTCACCTCGGCGCCGGCGCGCGTCTTCCCGCCGCCCCATCCACCCGCGAACAGCACCTGCTCCGCGCGCGAGAGCAGGAGCGCCCGCTGCCCGGGGTTCGGCTTGAAGTCGGTCAGGTCCACCGGGACTTTGCGCCGGGCGGCGGTGCGGGCTTGGGTCACTGGGGACGCCCCGCCCGGTCGTACGTGTGCCCTCGGCGACGTCGCATCGACCGACGACGGTCACGATCCGGCGCGGACGGGCCGAGCGCCGCGTCCGTCTCGGCAAGCAGCGCGTCCGTGTCCGCGAGCAGCCGTTCGAGACGCTCCCGCTCCGCGACCGACCGCCGCAGCGGCTTCATCGCCGCCTCGAACTGCTCCATCGTCAGGCTCACGGCGCCACCTCCGGGGGGTCGACCACGCTCGGCTCCGCCGCCACCGGCGCGGGCGTCACCGACGGCGCGGCGAGCTCGCGGCGAATCACCAGCGTCACGGGCTCGGACGGCATGTCGCTGTCGGCCTCGCGCCAGCGGCGCCGGACCTTGGCCCAGAAGATCGTCGCCGCCGGATGCTGGCCGCTCGTCGCCATGCGGTACAGCGTGCCGAGCACCTTCGCGTCCGCCTTGATCGCCGCGCGGTCGAGTTCTTCACGGAAGTGGCGGGCCAGCGCGCGCCTCTGGATCCCGAGCACGGTCGCGATCTCGTCCTGGGTGATCCCCACCGCCGACATCGCCTCGACCGCCGACCGCTGGTCCTTCGTCGGCTTGAACGGCTTACCGCTCGGCATCGGAACCTCCGCGCGCCGCCTCGACCTCGGCGAACGTCCGGCCATCGCCCTCAAGCGTCGCGTCCTTGCCCGCGAACGCCTGCCACCGCTTCACGGCGACGTCCACGTACGCGGGGGAGAGCTCGATCGCGTGGCAGGCCCGGCCCGTCTGCTCGCACGCGATGATCGTCGTCCCGGAGCCGCTGAACGGCTCGTAGACGTGGTCCCCGGAATCTGAGAACGCGCTCACGAAGAACGCGGGGATTCCGACGGGATATGGCGCGCTGTGCTGAACGTTCTGCCCCTCTGCTGCGACTTCAAGGACGTTCGACGGCAGCGCCAAGCCCTTCCGCCTCTGGCCGCCCGAAAAGAAAGGTGTTCCCGTATTGGACTGGCTCGCGTCACCGTAAGACATCGCGCGATCAGAGGCGGTCTTCACGTTTTCGCTTCGGAGCCGCACTGCTTTCGACGCAGCGAAGTGAAAAACAGGCTCCCATGCGTTCTTGAACCTGTCAGGCCAAACGCCGGGAACGCCGTTCTTGGTGTTTCGCCAACAGAACTCATCCTTGAACACCCAGCCCCACTGCCGGACGTGCGCGATCGTGAGGTCTTTGACGTAGAGATGCCGCTGTCCGTCGTATGCGTGCTCCTTGATGTTCACGAACCACGACCCGTCATCGGAGAGGATCGCGCGGACATTGGCTTGCACATCCTGGAACCACTCGACGTACTCGTCCGGCGGAATCGGCTTGAATCCGCTGCTCTCGTCGTACTTGCGTTGGGACGCGTACGGAGGCGACGTCACGGCAAGCGCAGCCTTTTCCCCTGCCATGACCTTCTCGACGTCAGAGAACGAGCGGCAGTCTCCACAGATGATCCTGTGCTTTCCAAGTAACCACACGTCGCCCCGCACTGTGACGGGCTTCGGCGGTGGGGCAGGGATCTTGTCCTCGTTCAGTACTTCTTCTGCAGGCTCAGCAAGAGCGGCGAGGTCGACGTCGTCGAACCCGGCGATGGCGAGGTCGAACCCGTCGGCCTTCAGGTCCGCGAGCTCGAGCGAGAGCAGCTCGTCGTCCCACCCGGCCTTCGTCGCGAGCTGGTTGTCCGCCAGCACGTACGCCCGGCGCTGCGTCTTCGTCAGCCCGTCCAGCACGATGCACGGCGCCTCGCCCTGCCCGAGCTGCCGCGCCGCCAGCACCCGGCCGTGGCCAGCGATGATCCCGCCCTCCTCGTCGATCAGGACTGGGTTCGTCCACCCGAACTCGCGGATCGACGCCGCGATCTGCGCGACCTGCGCGTCCGAGTGCGTCCGCGCGTTCCGGGCGTACGGGACGAGCGCGTCCAGCGGGCGCATCACCACCGGC
>ERZ724522.1213-NODE-1213-length-14374-cov-3.405615_pt1 | contig 14374 bp, 14 predicted proteins | sample MGYA00376055_ERZ724522 | MGnify/ENA primary metagenome ERZ724522 (study PRJEB28724, sample SAMN07190884) | wastewater metagenome | isolation source: effluent of sewage treatment plant in Hong Hong | place: Hong Kong | collected 2016-03-17 ... | reverse complement strand
CCAAGGGTTGGAGCACCACACCCGTAGAATCAATGATCGTTAAGCCCCCAATATAGTTACCAGCAGGCAGGGTCGTTTTTGCTACTCCTACGGGGCACTCGTAACTACTGCCTTTCTTTTTGCAATTACAGGCGAATTTCCCCTTATTAAGAACACAGTTTCTATAGTCAACCAGCCCAGTGGGCGCGGGATCAGGGGTGTCCCGATCTCGTGATAAATCAGTCGGTGTTGGGTTAAACACCACGCTTCCCGAGGTGGTATCTGCGCCATCTCGAATTTCAATCCAGTCTGCGGATAACACGGCGGGATTAGAAGCGCCACCAGAGCTACCATACAAAGATATAGATTCCTTTTCTGGAACTCCTATATAAATACCGCCTCCAAGGATGGTGAAATCTGAACCCTGCTGTAAATTAACTGCTTTACCGAGCGAGTCGGCATATATGCCAGGGCAGGTTGCCGAACTACCGGCCATCTCAGCGCGGGCGACAGCGTGAGCCGTTAACTGTATTCCATCCTTGCTGAACCATTTATTGATAAATAACGGTGATTGGGTTGTTACGGTCACACCCACATATTTATCATTGTATCCAGGGCAATCCGTACAAAAGAATTCGCTTTGAGCAGAGGTCGGTGAATGGTTGGAATTATTCCCGACGACTACGGTACCGCTGAAGCCGTTGTCAGCCAGTGCAGATTCTGCGGCTTCCTGTACTTCTGCGTAGCTACGATTGTTGTGTAAGGTTAATACCGCTGCAATCGCTGCTACATCCGCCGCGGCTTGGGTTCTGCTTTTCTCGGATAACGCAAAACCCGCATCAATGGATAAACCAAGCCACCCAAAGCTGATCGGGATTAGTATCAGCATCCATACTAAATAAGAGCCTCGCTGCTTGAGCCTTGTGCCAGGTTGCGGTGAATACATGGGGTGTGCCCCCCATCGATGGCCCGAATCTTTGTTCATAGGTTGATACCCACCCTGGTAAATAGCTTAAGGTGGTGGAGCCTGTACGCATCACCATCTGGGGGACTCAGGCGGAGTTTGATGGGCATGGGCAAGGTCTCGGGCAGAGAATGGCGCCGGGATGCGTTCTAAATTTCCTGGCGCCACCTGGTCACATTGCTGTTAGGAAAAAGTTGTTGCGGCTGTTGCTTCTAGTGCAGGATTCTTGGCTACTGGACCTAGTATAGCCACGTTTGGCCGTGGGTAAGGGACACTTTCTTGCGGCCGATCTCGCCTTGATACCCTTGATCAAGGCTGTCGTCTCCAGATGGCTGTTAGCTCACCCTTGGGGGACTAGCCACCGCTAGAATGGCGGTGCCTTCTAAGCCGACACAGTAGGGTTCGCCACGGGGTCCCCTGCAGAGCCAACACCATCGCCTGGGCACTCCCTGGGGCTCACTTGGGTTCATGGACCGCCGTTGGGGGGCGGTTCTCTGGGTGCCGCCATTCCCAGTGAGGGACAGGGTTGGGAGCACTCCACAAGCCCACCCGCTCGGCACGGGCCCTGGCTTCTGCCGACTCGTAGAGTTGTCGATTCACAGGGGTATCAGCGAAATTCGCTGATACCCCCCATTGCACCTCTTCCTGCCGTGCGCCGAAGACCTCCCAGAGGCGGCGATGATTGCGCAACGTAAATCGTTGTTGTGTGTTGAAATTATCAACACACCACTTCCCATACCGCTCATCCGGGTTGCGTCCGGCAATTCCGCAGTCAGACCGACAGTCGATCAGCCATCTCCCGCAGCTCCCGTCTGGCCTTTTGCAAAGCTGGCGAACCAAATGTTGAGTCCAGAGCATCCGGCCCCAGCCTGGCCATGATCGCATTGACCTCGGTCTCGACGGACTCGATGTCCAGGTAGCTGCCGACCGCTGATGCTTCCAATTTGCCGATGCGCTGCTTCAAGTCGGTTGACACTTGCTTTGCTCCAGGCGCGACACGCGCGCTTCCAGTTGCTCCAGTTCGAGGATACGGCCCTGCTGGCCTAGTGCCGCCAGCATTTGCGCCGCAACGTCGGGGCCTATGTCCCCATTCGCCATCGCCGCAATGATGGCTTGGCCCTTATCCGCTAAGGAATCGGCCTCGCCCAGCCCTGGCAACTCCACCGGTTCGGCGGTGGGCCGCAACTTCGGTAGGCACAACTCCGTCACCAACCGGGCCGCCCCCATATCGCCCTCCTTGGCTGCTGCGACCACAGCATCCAGCACCGCGGGCAGATGGGCCACCAGGGCCTGCCGGGCTTTGGTTGCCTTATGAACCGTCCCTTTCGGTTTGCCCGCTGGGTTAGCGGACACGCCTTGTTGCCACAGTGCCATCTGAAATTCTCCTGCAAAAATCACGCGCTAGCGAGTTCAGCCATCGCCAAGATTTCAAGATCATACGGCTACCTCCCAGGCTGGGTTTGCCATCGCACGGGCCGGTTTTGCCGGGACGACCAAACGTAGTCAGCCCAGCCCGACCGATAGCCTCGGGCCTCGCCCAACTGCCTCAACTCATCCAGGGTCCGACACTTCGCCTGTTCCCGCTTGATAGCCAGTTTCGCCTCATCCACCTTGACCTCCGCCAGGGTCGCGTTCTCGCGGACGGCGATCTGCCGCGCCTGGCTGGGGTACTCGAACCCGCAGTTCGGGCAAGCCGGGGCGGGCGGATGGACGCATTCACACTCGGGGCAAACTTTGATCCGCGGCTGGGCCTCCTCCTCCTGCCGCTGGCGGCGCGGCTTGCTGTCGAGACTCCAGTCCCGCTCCTCCAGGGGATGACCATGCCGCAAGGTGTTACCGACCGCGTCGATGATGACGGCCCGCTTCTTGCCCGGATAGGGACGCAGTGCTCGCCCGATTTGCTGAAGGCATAGACTCAAGGATTGGGTGGGACGCAGCAGCAAGGCACCCCCGACCACGGGAATGTCGGTGCCTTCGCTGATGATCTCGCACGAGGTCAAGACGTGGAGCCTCCCGGCCCCCAGGTCGTCTATCCGCTGGCGACGGGTCTGGTCGTCGAGGGTGCCGTCGATGCTGGCGGCCTGATACCCCGCCTGGCGAAAGGCTTCGGCCACATGCTCGGCATGGTCCACGCTGACGCAGAAGGCGATGGCCGGGGCCCCGTTGCCATACTGCCGGTAGTGTTTGACTGCATTGCCATGGATGGCCGGGCGATCCATCGCCACGGCCAGGGCGGACTTCTCGTAGTCACCGCCCAGGGTGCGGATACCGGACAGGTCCAGTTGCGTCTGCGGCGCATAAACGACGGGGCGGGATAGATAGCCCTGCTCCACCAGTGCCGCCACCGATGGCCCCTCAACCAGCACATCGAAGAAACCGCCAGCCTGAACACCCAGCCCCTTGCCGTCCAGGCGCTCGGGGGTGGCGGTGACGCCCAGGACCCTGGCCCCCTCGAAGTGGGCCAAGATGCGTCCGTGTCCGGTGTCCGCCGTTGTGTGATGGGCCTCATCCACCACGATCAGGTTAGGCGTCCAATCCAACCGATCCAGGCGGCGCACCAGGGTTTGCACCGAAGCCACCTGCACCCTGTGCTGCGTTTCCTCGGCCCCCTGCGCGATCAGTCCATGTGCCACCTCGAAGCGGGCCAGGGTCTTGGCTGTCTGCGCCAGCAATTCTTGACGATGCACGAGGACCAAGGTCCCGTTGCCCTTGGCGGCGGCCTGAGAGGCGATGTAGCTGAACAAAACCGTTTTCCCCGACCCGGTGGGCGCCACCAGCAGGGGAGCCCGGTAGCCTTGCCCGAAGGCTTGGCGCACGGCTGCAGCGATCTGGGTCTGGTAATCCCGAAGTTGGATCATGCCCGCGCCCTCCGTTGCGCTTGGATGCGCTGCAAGGCCATGAACACTTCCCGTGCCACCTCGCTCCCGCCGTGCTTATCCGGGTGAGTCAAGTACCGGACCTTTTTCAGCAGTGCGTCATCCAGCTCAGTCGCGTTGTGTTCGAGCACTAGAATCTGAAGCCGCAGAAGAGCGATTGTGCCCTCGGCACTCTTCAGTTTCCGTTCCGTTTCATGCAGCACACGCAACTGGTCTTCGGCAATCTCCATCCACACATCCGTGTTGCGGGCCATGTACCCCATTTGCTCCTGCTGCACGGTGGCCAGCATTTCCCACTTTCGGGCGCGGATGGTCGCCTTGTCCTGTTCGCTGAGATTTTTCCGGGGAGTGACGAACAACCCTTGCAGGCTGGCATAGACCGTGAAGCCGCGCTGGCGCAGGTCGAGGATGTAATCCATAACCCCGCCCCCCTGGCTTCGCTGGTTGGTCTCCTCGGGCAGGGGGGGCTGGTGCGATAGGTCATTCGTTGGGCAGGTCGTGCGCATCACTGTTCACCTCCTGCCCGTGCGACGCGACGATGATTGACCGCCAGGAAAGGCAGGGGAAACCGCCCTCCCGGCCCTATTGCGCCAATTGCGCCGAATTGCGCCGATGATTCTTGGCGCAATGAAGGGACGGGGGGAGAACCACAGGCGTCTATTGCGCCAATGGTTCTACCCTTATAGGACGGCGCAATAGAAAATGAGAAGGTTGCTTGGCGCATTTGGCTAGCCCTCCTCGCCAATTGCGCCAGAGGGTTCGGCGCAATTGGCCGGGTGCAGGTAGCTCCTGCGCGCCCCCTTCCGTTCCTTGGCGGGCAGGTCCATATCCACCACGCGGCCCGTCACCCTCAGGTCGGTGATGGCGGCCCGCAGATGGTCCCGCTTCATGCCATCCAGGCGGTCCAGCGATCCTTCAAGGTCGCGGTTGGTGTAGCGCCTGCCGATACCCAACTCGGAAATCAGGAACCGCTCGATCTGATCCGCTCGCGCCTGGCGTGCTTCCTCGAGTGTCACCTCCAGGGCGTAGTGATGCTCGAAACTGAAGCCGATGCGCTTAATCCAGATAAGAGGCAAGTCGGGCGGGGCATAGGACAGCTTGGCCCGCGCCAGCACCGAGATGTGTGACTCCTTGTCCGGGGTGCAGGTGGGTGGTGGGCGCAGGTCGCCATCGCCCGGTTTCCACGTTTGCAAAACCATGGTCATGCGCGACCCATCCGCCAGGGCGGAACCGCCGCGACCGCTGTATTGGTCCAGCGTCCCGCCTCGGGCGTTGGCTTTGCCCGTGTGATGGATGACCGTCACACAGCACTCCAGCTTGCGCACCATCCGCCTGGCGGCTGTCACCAAGGCTTGCTCGTTGTCATTCACCGCCTGTTCGCTGACTCCGAACGACACCAAGGGGTCAAAGACGATGACCGCAGGCGGGTGGTCCGCGAAGGCTGCGCTGATGTCATCCGCCAGGGAGGTGAGTTGCAGGTTGCCGTCCCGCGCCTCGGTCAGCTTCAGCCCTAGCCCGGTCACGTCCCAGATCAGCACGGACGCCAGGACCTTGGCCCGTTCCTCGGGTGATAAGGGCATCCGGGCCATAATCTCTCGGAGACGGGCGAGTAGTCGCTCCCGCTGATCCTCGGCAGTGACGATCACCGTTTCGCCGGGTGTTATCACGCGCTGGCCGAATAGCAGCTCACCCAGGGCGATCCGCAGGGCCATATAAAGGATGAGGGTGGTCTTGCCCGTTGCCCCCGGTGCCACGATCTGCGCCACGTCGGCGTAGAGCAGTTGGTCAACGATAACCTTGGGCGTCAGACGGGCGACAGCTAACTCCTCCTCGGTCGCCACCAGGGCGGCGCGGGAGGGGACGATGCTGCCCTTGCTCTCGGTCTTGGCATTGCCATCAGCCTCGGCTTCCGCCTGCCGGACCGCCTCCTCTATGACATGGACCTGGCCCGACTGCGCCCAATCATTCGGGTCCTTCTCGCCATTGGGGCCACGAGGGACACGCGCTCTGAGTATTTCAGTCATTGGGCGCGTCCTCCATGATGACCAGACGGCGGGGGGCGTAATGGTCCGCCACGGTCTGCGCCACCAGGTCAAAGTGATGGCCTAGACACGCGAAGGCGACAGCGTTGCCACCATGCGCATGGAAGACGAGGGAAGCCGCATCGGCCCAGCCCTCGCATACGAACCACGGGATGCCCCGGTCCAGGGTATTGCCGCAGACAAAGGCGTGACCCCGGACGGGGCCGAAGGTCTGCTTTGCCCCCTCGGCGCTGATGCATTGGACCGCCACCACCTCATCGGTGCGAATATCGCGGGCCGGGATCAGCAGGCAGTCGGCATGGGTGCCGATGACCTTGCCGGTCGCCAGGCCCCGTCCGGCTCCTGCCGCCCAGGTGATGCCCTTCTTGACGGCATAGGGGTGCGCAGCAACAACCTCACCCTCGCGGTTGACCTTGGCCCACAACTGACGGGCATAGTCGCCGGTCGTGCGCTGGGGAGATGCCGTCCTGGCGGCCTGAACGGGTTGCTGGGGTCGCTGGCGGGCTGGCAGTGATGACGCCAAACCCATGAAGTCGCTGACGGCTTTGAAGGCTTCGGCCTGGCTCCAGCCGAACACATGCATCAACAGGTCGAACCCGTCGCCGTGGATGGGTTCGCCCCCGCCGCCGCACACAAAGCCGCCCATGCCGTCCTTGTCGTCGTACCGATACCGGTCTTTACCGCCACACCCAGGACAGGGGCCGTGCCGATTGGTCAGATTTTCGGCAGGTACGCCAAGGGCCGGGAGGATTGAAGCCCAATGACCTTGAGTGGCGCGAAGTAGCTCCTTAAGTTGATGGGGACTATTCATGCCGCGTCCTCCATCCCGCCATCGTTGCCAGCTTCCACCAGGGCGGTGATGGCATCATCCCAACTCAGTTCGGGAGCGTTGGCCAGGCAGGATCGGACCCGCGCCAGGAGGTCGGGGGGCGCGATAATCTCCACCTCGTTGATGGCGGCGATGATGTCGGCCATCTGGTCCTCCAGGCGTTGCAGTCGCCAGGCCCTGACAAAGGCTTTGACCAGCAACCGTTCCTCGGGGATGACCTTCTCGACGCCGATCTCCTGTAAACGCCGATCCAGCCATGCCACGAAAACGTCGGAGGTCATGGCGTTGAGTTCGACACGCTTACCCGTCCAGTTCCCCTCGCTGCCACCGTCCACCAGAAACGCCGCATCCTCATCTGTGCCGCCCGAAGCCAGGATGTCATCCCGCGGGTGGCGATTGCTCTGGTAGGTAACCGGCTCAGCCTCCAGGCCCAGGGCCGCGATGTCCTCCCGGCGCAAACCCAGGTCAATCACCTTGGGCCGGACCTGGAAGGCGTAACGCCGGGTGTCGTTGCCGAGGGTGTACCTGATCTTGATCCCGGTCTTGTCGAAGTCGTGCAGAGCCAGGATGGTCACGCCATCCTTAGCCAGGGCCTCCACCAGCTCCCGGGCGGCGGTGACACTCATCCCCTTGGTAGAGAAGATCGCCAGATCGTAGCGTTCGGCAAACTTGGCCCGGTTCAGAAGGCTGGCAAAGCCTTCCTTCTCAATGAACAAAGCGCAGCGGTAGCGGTTGGCAGGACCGGTGGTTGCCACCAGCTCATCCTTTTGCCAGATAGCAGCCAGGGTGTCTCTAGGCTCGTTGGCGCTCCATCGCCGGATGTAGTTGCGCACCGCGACGGTCCCTAAGCCGATGCCGATCCCGGTAAAGGGTTCGTCGAAATGCCCGCGGTCGTCGTAGACCACATCCCACCCAGCCGTCTCCTCGGGGTGGTTGGTCAAGTAGTTGGGTAGGATGATCTGGGTAAAGGTCGCGTCGTTTTTCCATGGCACGGCCTTGCCCATGCGCTCGATCACGACGGGTCGGGCGGCATACATGATCTGGCGCGCGTTGGCGGGATAATGGCCGTTGCCCGATGCCTTGAGGTAGGCATCAAGCATGACGCCGGGATTTTCGCAGGCTTCCGTAGCCGTGAGCTGCGGACGCTTCGCGGCGGCAACTGCCTTCTCAAACCGCCGGGCGTCTCCCCGGACCTCGCGGCGTATCTTGGCCTTGAACCTGGCCCACCGCTTCGTCGCCGTAACGACCAGCTCGGCCACCTGGTTGCCAATGACTAAAGGCAGTTCGAGCCGGGCTTTGCCATGGTCGCTAAATCGAGCATCCGCCATTGATACGGCGACGATCAGGGCCACGGGGTCCGAGTCGTCAATGCCGGCCCTCTGCAAGATGCGCCCCAGCAATGGACCCAAGGGCGAACCCAGGGGGGCGGACCAGTTCACCAGTTCCACCCGTTGCAGGTCGTCGGCATCCAACAGGACACCGAAGGCGACTTCGATGATGACCGGCTTGTGCGCCGTGTCCATCTCCAAGAGATACTCGCCTTTGCGATAGACGAACGTGTCGTCCATCAGTTTGAACCTGGTCCGGATGCTGGCCTCTAGGTGCTCGCGGCCAATGAGACCTAGGGCCTTGGCTGGAGGTGGCGTTGAGGCGTCCACCATGGCCCGGTACAGCCGATGGGATGCTGCGCTGTCGATCTGGTCATTGCGCACCAGGTCACCCAGGACATTCCCGACGACGGCGGTATCGGCCACGGCCTTCTGCTTCTGAGTGCCTGACAGGCCCGCGAACTGCCCGATGAACTGCCGCAGGGTCAGGGCATGATGACCATTGGCCAAGAAGGCGGAGATGTAGTTGGCGAACTGATCCGGGGTATACCAGCTTACGGGGGTCGGTTTGGTGACACTCCATTTCCGCCACGCCGAACAAGTAGCCGCAAAGGCGCCCTCCTCCTCCATAATCCGCCAGTTGAAGGTCGCGTGCGGATTGCCAACGGCAAAGGCGGCCAGGAGTCCGTAAAATTCCCGCCCTTTGCCACTATCCAGCAACCTAGCTAACTGCGAGTAAGGCACGCTAACCGAAGTGCCGATTTTTACGGTTGCCGGCCCCGGGATATGCTCCAGGGTCGGTTCCTGGCGAATCGCGTCATAGCGCACACGGATAATGTGCCGGGCGCGGGGGGTGTCCACCGTAATAGTGGTGCGCTCAGCACCATGGGCGACATACGGGGCCGCCCACAGAACCTTGAGAGCGTTCCCCAGCCGACCGCGAGTAGGCGAAACATAAGCGGCCTTGGTGGAGATGCGCTGGGAGTAGTCGAGGCTACCGTCCAGGACCTCGTCGGGCAGTCCGGGGCCGTTATCGGTGACGGTAAAGCCATCCTGATCAATGGTCACTTGGATGATGGGCGGGCCGTGCGGCTCGCAGGCGTCGAGGCTATTGTCCACTAGCTCCTTGACAAGGATCAGCGGCCAGGCGTCAACGTCGCCACCGATCTGCATCGCCAGTTCCTTGGCGGAGAAGTATTCAGACAGGCGGGATTGCGTGAGGGCGAGGCGGTCGAGGGTGGCGGTCATAGCGTGCCCCCCTTGCAAATCGCGGCCTGCATTGCCACAATTGCCATGCCCTCGCTAATGGCAAATCCCTTCGCGCCAGGTCTGGACCCCCCCAGCTTGGCGTAATCATTTCTGGTGTCCATCCCTTAGCCCTCCCTGACGGTGACAACGACTTTGCGCGGCCTGCCCCGCCCCCGCTTCACCGGCTGGTCACTGGGAGTGCTGGTATCGCCGGTGTCGATGACCGCAGGAGTAGTATCGCGGGCCTGCACTCGGCCCTCGATCCATGCGATCACCTCATGGGCTAGAAATGCAACATTCCGCCCAGCGACTTGGACGCGACGTGGGAACCCCGCCGTGCGTTCGAGCTTATAGAGTGTCGTTCTGGATTTGGCCTTGATGGCCGCCAGAGTTTCATTCACCGTCCAGAGGATTGACGACGGCGATGAAGCGGCGGATAAGGCCGAAGACGAAAAGGAAACAAATTCGCGGTTGTCCCGCGAGGGAGATTGCTGAACGAGCATAACCATCACCTGATGACAGGGTGAAATAAGCCAGCGAAGTCAATCGCTGACGTGGTTTGCTCTTCCGTTCACCAATCTGAAGATCGCCCACAGGGGCAGTGTAGGAAGGCGGGTAGCGGTGAATCACTCACCGACTAAATTTAGTATTACCTCCTTTCGTTGGTGTGCGCAAGTGTTTTCAACCTGACATGATGGAACACCGCCAGAACCAATTAGGACAAGCAATCATGGACGTTATCGCAGTCCGCCAGGACCACTTCGTGATTGCTGAAGACTTCCCAGAGGCGGCGGGATTGGCGAATTGTTTGCCAACCTGTCTCTTTACAATTTAAAGACACCCACCTCCCAAACCGAGCGTCAGGGTTCGGATCAACTATCCCGCAGTCCTTGCGGTTACCGCCACCAAAAGAAAACCCGCTCGATGGCGGGTTCTGGTCGGTATCATTAAAGCCATTCAGCAGGACCGTAGCGCCGTCCTTGGCGCTAATCCTGCCCGATGTATCAAATCGCTGTATTCCCTTCCTGGCGACTCTCAGGCGGCACGACGACGGCGAGTCATCGGTATCACGTTGTTCGTCGTCCGACCCGCCTTAATGTCTTCCAGACGCCCCTCCCATTCCTCCAGGGCGGCGCGTTTCTCCCGCTCGAAGTCGTAGCGAACATAATGCCGCTGCTGAATACCGCCCATTCCATGACTCAAGATTTGCGCCCTCAGATCGGAACTGAACCCCATGCCCGCCATCATTGTTTCCGTCGTCCTCCTAATGTCTCTCAGGGTGAACGGCGAGCCTCCCATCTCCTTGGCAATATCACTGATGCGATGACTGACCAGGGTCCGACCCAGGACACCCCTGGCGGTGACGAACAGGAACGGGTCCTCGGCCTCGGGTTGCATCTCCCGGGCGCGCTCCACGAGGTTGATGCAGACCGCCGCCGCCACCGGCCCGAGTGGGAGGTGATGCGGGCGCGGCTGTGTCCGCCGACCCTTGGGGTCCGCCAGGCGCAGGACGCCGGTCTCCAGGTCGAAGTCGGAAACCTTGGCCCTCAGTATCTGCTCCAGGCGCTGACCGCCCGCAAACAGGGCCAGGCGCAGAGCCTGATCGGTCAGGCGGTCCGTGATCTTCTTCAGGTACGCTTGCAGTTCGTCCTGATTCAGTACTCGGTCGCCAGCCTGCACCGCGATGTTCTGAATCCCCTGCACCGGGTTGACCGTGACCTGGAAGGCGATCAGGTCGGCGGGAGCATGGACGTTGCCCTCGGCCCCGAGTGCCAGCGTGTAGGCTGAACTCAACGAAGACCGCAAGATGCCGGCTGTCCGGGTCTTACCGGCCTCGGCAACCTTGCGGATCAGTCCCGCCAGGTCAGCCCTCGTGACTTCTCTTGCCAGCTTGGCCGCCAGATCGGGATTGGCCTGAGTGACATGGACGCGGAACACCGACTCGGTGTCGTTGGCGCAGGCTTTGCCCCGTGACTGCAGATAAGCGATGTAGGCCGCGCACAACCGCTCTAGGGTGTAGCTGGTCCGGGCCTTGGCCTCGGCATCGGCGGCAATCCGGGCGGCCTCGGCGGCTTCGGCCTGCAACCGGGCCTGCTCCTCGAAGTGCTTGCGCACATCGGTGACACCGGACAAGCGCAGCTTGCTCAACTCGCCCGCCTTGTCGCGCAGCTGCGCCAAGGTGTAGCCCGACCGCCCCGCCTTGTCGAACGCGCCCAGGGGTATCCGGTCGGTGCGGCCTTGGGAGTCGGTGTAACGGAAGTACCCGCCCTTGGCCCCGCCCCGACTACAATAGAACACCAGCCCGCCAGCTCCCCGGACCACGCCATCGCTCAACCAAGTGTTTGGCTTCATCCCGACGATCTGTTGCGGTTCCAACAAGGTTGCCGTTGCCATCGCGCCCTCCAAAATCCTGCTATCCGTTGGCTATCCGTTTCGGGCTGGGTGCAGGTGAACATGAATGAACTTCCATACACACATGATAGCCTAAACTATCGGAATTAAAAGGGGAAAATAGAAAATTAATCCACCGTCATGGACAAGGCTGAACACCGAAAACAGCCACTTAACTTGACTCGAAATCAAGTGAAGGCGTAAGCCTTCCGTGGGTTCGAATCCCACCCTCTCCGCCAAAACAATAGCTTAGGATAGACTTACCCTCTGGCCTTTTTCTTTTCCGGGCATTTGCTATCCGTTGGCTATCAATAACCGAAGTGGTAAGCCCTTTTTCGGCCCCTTGCCGCCGACCGGGCGGAGGCGTTCAACCTGAACCCTCGGCGTTGGCCTTGGCCCTATCGTCGTCATCCCCGGCCAGGTCGAACTGCCCGATGGCGGGTACCTGGGTCCGTGCGGGTGAGATGGTCATGGGTACCGCCAGGAGAGTCAGGACCTTCTGCAGGTCGCTGGCCTGGCGGTCGGTACCGTCGTCCGGCCTGGGGTAGCGTCCAGTTCCACCCTCCCATCGAACTCGGGGTCGATGCCCAGCACCACCCTCCGGTCGAGAACACCCTTTCCTGCCCGCCAGGTGCCGCTATGCCCTACCTCCTGTATCCAGCAGGCGATGGTATGGATCGGGGTGGCGACGGGCTCCTGGCCCTCATGATGGCCGTGGGCGGGGTCGTGGGTGCCGTCGCTGGTCAGGTGACGGTCAGGGAGTGTCCAGGGCTGACGCCGAAGCGTCCGGGCGGTCTGGCTCAGCTGACCACTGGGGTGAGCCCGCAGCTCAATGCGTTGGCGAGATAGCCAATGCCGATGGCATCGACCCTAGTACAATCCGCTCTGCGAGGCTCAACCCAAGTATGGCCAGCCTTGGCCAGCAGGTCAACCGCCAGCCGCCTACAGGCAGGGCCAGCCTGCCGAAGCGCCACAAGGGCGCTCAGGGGCACCTGTGTGGTGTCGCAATCGGGCGATAGGCATAGCCTCTCGGCCCGGCCTTGCGTGGTGCCAGCCTTGCCTATCGAGGGATAGGCGAAACTTCGGACACGCAAGGCAAGGCCTATCGACCGCCACACGCCATAGGACCGCCACGGGCGCGTGAGCCCGTCCAGTCCCACCTAATGGTGCTACGAAGCTTGTAGGGCCTCCTGGCAGGGGTGAATCTTGCCGTCAAAAGCAAGCCCCAGCTCGTTGGGTAGTGGGCCGGGGCTTGGTGAGGCGACTGGCTTCAAGTCCAGCCCAACGAGGGTTTCTACTCCCTACCGCCTGAAAACCCCGTGCCAGCAATAGTAGACGCTGACAGAGCCAATGGCTCCCGACTTCTAACCGCACCGCTGTACCTCGCACGACACGACCCTGGCGATGATCTTCACAATGCTCCAGAGCGCTCAGAGCCGCATCAAGGGCTTCAGGCGGATCGCGCGGGTCGTCAACAAGGTCCCGTTCGGTGATAGAAAGCAAGTCAACGATCAGTCAGACAGACTCGCCGCCTGGGGTTGTACATCAGATTTGACATTAACTTCTTAAGTTGGCGCCGGTGGCTCTGATGCGCCCTTCACAAGTAGGAAACCTCAATTAATAAACTATCACGCCTTCACAGGTCGCTGGAATTATAAATTTATCCCCGACAAATCTCTCAAAAATCTGTGACGCAGGAACGAAAGGATAGTTTATGGTAATTTGTATTTTGGACCCCGGATTGTTGTTGCCATCAACATAATTGACAACAATATTTTGGTCCTGCAGAGAAATCAACTTGTTGTTCCTAAGATATTCCCTAATCGAACTCGCAGTAGCGGGGACATCACTGCGATGGTCATCCGGATCGTCGGCCGCAGCCTCTGCACCCCTTACGATACTGTACCGAACCGCATCACTGGCCAGATAGGTGATTGAAGTAAATGAATATATCAGGCGGACACCTTCGACAATAAAAAAAAATATCACCAAGAAAAAAGAAAGGGTTAGGGCAAGTTCGACCAGTTCCGCACCACGCTGCAAATTTTTTCGTTTGATTGTGAGCGCGTTATATTTTCCTTTCATTTGCTGACACCCCCTACTTAATACGGATTACCGCTTCTAGTGGGCCGATAGGTATTACGCCCTCAAAAACGTGCCTGAAGTTTATTCCCGAAGTTAGTGTCAAATAGACCTGTGTTGCGGCTTCTGGGCAAGCCGCAATATCGGGATCATTACAGGCGACTTTACCATCCGTGGGGTTAGTAACCTCATCGCTAGGAGGGGGGTTGCATTGGCATGAATAAGCGCTTGCGGGTGATAATAGTTCGTGCTGCTCACCAATGTAACTTGGCAGATCGTCGACCAGTCCATCAAGGAATGTCTGATCCATTACTATCTCATCATTGTTATTTCTCCCCCACAAGCTCTTGTCAGAATACAATGTATGCAAGCCAACCAAAAGGGAATGATGAAGACCGTTAATCAGCAAAGTCCGTGCCTGAAGTGCTCTACCAACTTCAACCCCAATAAACAGCGTAAGCACTATAAACGGCATAAAAATCGCCAACTCAACGGTGGCGGCACCACGGAATTTTCGGTAATTAACCATAGTGTTATTGTAGCAATGTCGGGTTCAGTATAGATTTTTTCCCACAGACAAAATATTCGCCTTCACCATCCTGATCTCCTGTATAAACAGTTACTTTGATATCAGA
>ERZ724522.1212-NODE-1212-length-14384-cov-6.993789_pt1 | contig 14384 bp, 17 predicted proteins | sample MGYA00376055_ERZ724522 | MGnify/ENA primary metagenome ERZ724522 (study PRJEB28724, sample SAMN07190884) | wastewater metagenome | isolation source: effluent of sewage treatment plant in Hong Hong | place: Hong Kong | collected 2016-03-17 ... | reverse complement strand
AATATATCTCTACCTTGTAAAGAAAGATTTTTGTACGTCAAAGCAGGTATTGGATTACCTTTCAAATCATCAAGACGTTCTAATTCAAACTTATCTTTCATTCGGCTTTCAATGTTCTTGAAAAACTGACTTTCATTGAATTTTATGCGAATGTAATTCTTGTCTTGCTTGTATGTTGCTCCATCTAAATATCCTGTATATGATAACTCCCATTCATCAGTAAGTCCATTTCTCTCTTCTTTATCTAAACGAATGTTCATCTTAATACCTCGAATGTCATAATTCGATTTTATGTAATCAAAAGCATTTCCATAGTACTCAAGATTATTAGATAAATTCTTTGTAATACCAAACCATTTATCAGAACGTATTATTTCTTTTTCGTCGTCATTCCAGTTTCGCATTTCTTCTACTACTAATGGAGGTAATATATCGCTATAAAGTGTATATCTAACTCTATTATATCGTGTAAGTTCGTTGCTCATAATTTTTATTTATTAGACAAAATTAATCAATAATTAATGTAAAAATAAAAAGCACCTAATTTAAGTGTTTTTTAAAATCTTCCTCAAGTTGTTTTACAACATTATCTCTAACTAAAACTGCTTCTTCCAAAGTTTCATAAACTCCAAAATGTTTTACTTTTTTATTAATTGAAAATCTTACTTGAAACTTTTTTTTCATAATCCTTATATTATTCTCACCAGTTTTTGGATTAGGCATATCTTTTATAATGTTTTGTCTATTACTTATAATTTGCAAATTACTTAAAACATTATTTTTGGGATTATTATCAATATGGTCAACAACTTTGATTTTGTAATTATGATTTTTATGATTTTTAAATTCTTGACATACTAAAACATGAACTAAAATTCTTTTCTTTTTATTGTTTTTGCTTAGAGATATTCTACAATATCCTTTTTTAAGATATTCTTGAACCATTATAAATGGTCTTGCCTTATAATTAAACGTTTTTATTCTACCTAAATCTGATACTTGATATTTTGTTTCATAACCAGTAACAGATTTCCATTCTTCTTGACAAACAAGTCCGTTTTCGTTTATATAAAATAAACTTTCTAAACTGTAATTTTTACTATAATCTATCATAAAAAAAAATAACCCAACAAATCAAAGGTCGCAGTCTTATCATTGTTGGGATATTATTTAAAATTTTACAATGTATCTGCGACAATACAGATACAAATATAGTGATTTTTTAGGTAAGACCTCTGTTTTTGTAGTCAATATGACCAATATCAATTGGAGGCATTTTGATATAATTTTGGATTTTTGCTTTCTTGAAACCTTTTTCAATTCCTTTTTCAATTTTGTTTGATATTCCTCGAAGTTCTTTTCCTAAGTAATAATCAAACATTTCTAGTTGTCTGCTTTGACTTCCAAATGATGCCATAATTGATGCGTTTTGAATAGCTAACTTTGAACGCTCAAAATCCTCAAGAGATTTATGTACAATATCGTCTTTTCCTAAGTGGGTTATTGTTGGAACATTTGGAGTAACTTCAAGTTTTCCTGAACCTCTTTCGATTACCTCACTTCTACCACCATCCCCAACAATAGCAAACTCATCTTTACCTTTTCCACGACCATCTTTATATTGAGGAAGTGGAGTAGCTAATACTGTTGCTGTTCTTACTGCTGCTGATGCAATTGCAAAAGCATTTACAGGTTGTGCTGCTATTGTTCCAAGAGTTGCGTTATTTTTAGCGATTTCAGATTGAAGATTCATTGCTATATCTGCTAATGATAAAAACTTATTGAAAATCGCTTGTTTACGTTGAATAGCAATTTTACGCTTTTGAAGTTCTTCTTCTTTGCGTTGTTTTTCTTCTTGAAGCATTTGCTCTTGTTCGCTTCCTGATTCTGCATTTTCAAGTAAAGCATCATAATACTCATTTGATTTTTCAATTTCTCTATCGTAATAAGAAACAGTATTATCAAATAATTGATTTGCTAAATTACCTAGTTCTTGTCCAAGTTGTATTTGAGCTTCAAGTTTTGCTTCTTTTAGTTTTAGAGCATTGTCTATTTGAACTTGAGTAACCTCATTATCTGCTTTTGCAATAGCCTCTTTTGATTTTATAATTTCTTTATCTAAATCAATAAGGGTTTTGTTACTATATTTTTGGGATTGTATTTGGTCTTCTGTTAGATTGTTTAATCTTCCATCTGTTTCAATAGCTCTTTCAATTCTTCTTTTTTCTGCTTCTGCTCTGTCAAGTTCAACTTGTAATTCTGCTCTACGTATAGTTCTATTATGTTCTTCTTGAATACGATTTATTTCGGCAAGACGAGTTTTTATTTCCCCAATCGGCATATCTTCTCCAATTCCTTTGAGAAGTTTACCTAAGTCCTCAAAACCTTTTAAAGAACGTTCATCAATCAAAACATCTGCTTTTCCGAAGTTTATTTCGTTCCAAGCACGTTCCATTTCTCCAACTAACTCTCTATTTAATTCAATCAATCTTTGTGCTTGATTTTCATAAATTATGTTTTGTTTGTTGGTAGCATCTTTGATTATTCCATCTCTATCATATTGCAATTGTTCCTCAGCATCTTTAATCCCTTTATTGTATTGGGAACGAGAAATTTTAGAATCTCTTAACCAAGCATCAAGTTGTTCCTTTGAATTTATAAACTCATTCTCAGAAGTTCTTATTCTTTCATCAGTAGTAAATTTTAAAACTCTTAATTCTTCTTGAGCAGCACGATTAGCCAAATCAAGTTCGTTTTCATAATATTGTTCAGAAGCCATAAGTCGTAATTCATAACCACTTGCTTCATCTTTCATAATTTCTTTATTTCTGTCCGACTCGTTTTGTTTTCTCAATCTCCAAAGTTCGTACTCGGAAGCTAAATAATCCTCACGAGCCTTTGTGTTTAATTTTATGGCGCGAGTATTTTCATTACTTTTTTCAGTTTGATAATCTAATCCGATAGCAGCTTTGTCGTTAGCGATAACATATTGTGTAATTCTATTAACAACTTCCTCTAATGCCTTTTTCTCTTTTTCTTGTTGAGATATTTTCTTTTTTATTTCCTCAACATTTCCTGCCGTTTGAACAGCTTGAAAAGCCTCTCCATCCCCTCTACTTCTGTTTACTTTTATAACATTTTTAACCGCATCTGCATTAGCTATTTCAGCTTGAGTTAATTTTTGTTTTAATTGATAAATTTCTTCATCAATGTCAATAATTTTAGATTGTTCGGCTTGAATTTTTGTCATAGCTGCCGTTGATTTTGCTCTTGCCAATAAAGCATCGGTCAATTTTCGTTCTGCTTTTTCTGTTTTTCCTGCTAAAATTTCTTCTTTAGTCAATCCCTCAAAGAAATATGGATATTGTTTAATTAATTTGTCAACAGCAATTAACCTATCTTTTTTGTCCAAAGTATAATCTTTTGCAATAGCTAAATTTGATTTTAATTCAACTGTTTCATCTTTATATGCTTTTTTTGCTTCATTAGTTGATTCATTCAATAATTTTTGGCTTTCAGTTAATGAATTTGTTACTGTAACACCTTTAATCATTTCAGTAAACATTTGACCTAATTCTTTACCATAAACAACTAAAAGAGTTGCTCCGATAGAAAGAACTGTGTTCCAAGAAAATAAAGCAGAAGTTAGTTGCGACCAAACACTCGTTATTTGTTTCCCATCGGCTTTTAATTTTGCGTTTTCAGCTTGTATTTGATTAATCGCATCTTTAAAAGGCCCAACGTTATTTGAAATAGCCAAGAAAAAAGTAGAAGCGTTCATCCCTAATGCCGGCAATTCGCGAGTTAATTGATTTACCGAATTTTGTAATCCCCAATTTGCTCTTTCATATTGTCCAACGTATTCTCTTGCATCTCCAATTGATTTTTTACCTGCTTTTATAGCGTTGTCATATTTTTGGAATGATGCAGTTGCTTGAGCAAGTTCAGCAGATTGTTCTTCTGTTAATGCAGTACCCATTGCTATTTGAGCATTATAATCAGCAACTATTCGAGATGCTTTTGCTCTTTCAACAGATAATTTTTGAATGTAAGAAGTGAGATTTGAGTTTGCAATAGCCTGCCCATCTAATTCTTTTCTGATTTCTCGATTATCAATTATTGTTTGACGGTCAGTAGCATTAACCGTTTTTTTTGTTTGAGCCAAAGACTCATATTTCTTTTGGAGATTTGCTAAAGCGGTTTCTTGCTTTTTGTTATCTTGTTGAAGTTCTCTGATTAATCTTTGGCTTTCTTTAAGTTGTTTATTTAAAGCATCAGAAGTCTTTGGAGGAGTTGCCATAGCTTGAAACGCTTTTTTACCCTCTGCACTCATTTCAAAAAACGCTCTGTCTGCTTCCCCAATTTTATCTATTAATTCTTGAAGTTGCTCTAACGCCTCTTGGGTTACTATGGTATTAATTGCATTATCCATTTTCAGATTTTTTTCTTCGTTCATATTCATCTTTGACTGATTGTTCAATTACAACAAATTCAGCCAATGTGGTTGTTTTTTTATCTATTTTACCAATTCCAAGTATTCTTTGGTATGATAAAAGCATTTTCTCAAATGCTAATATACCTTTTTCTTCTTCTGAGGCATCTTCTACTTGTTCAGGGTATATTTCCTCTTGAAGAATATCGATAGTCGTTTGTAGAGCCTTTAATTCGTTTGTGATGTTTTGAAGTTCATCAAGAAGCGGTTTGTCTCGATTTATTCTAAATCCCCAACGTTTCAATTCCCCAACAAATCCTTCAAGTGTTTCAACAGTCAACAATCCTTGCATTGACCTTTGGGAAATTCTATCCACCAACTGAAAGCAAAAGTTTACTTTCAAAACTAATTGTTCTCTATACTGAATTTTATCGAAAATAGTAATTGTTGAATTTTGCCCTCTTAAAGCCATGAATTCAGAATTGATTTTCTCCATTTGAGACTCAAGAATAGATTTACTTGGAATAGAACCTTTTTTTACAAGATACTTCAAGTCTTTTGTCCTAATAATATTTAGCCAAATATCCAAAGTTGTATCGTTACAGTCCTGATACAGAATTGTTTTTGACTTTATTGGATTTAATAATTGTAAGTGCATAGTAATTAATTTACTCTACAAAAGTAATTATTATTTATAAATGAGGTTAAATAAAAAAACCGCCTTTTAAAGCGGTTTTTAAATTGGTGTTTTATTATAATGTTTGTTTTAAAAAGTTATTGATTGCAGGAATTATTATTTCCTTGTTTATTTTTTCTTGTGACTCAGGGTTCAATCCGTAAATGTCTTTATACTTACTCTCAATTGATGATGTGATTTTATTTGAAGATTTTATTCCAATAAAAACATCTTTTCCTTTTCTCAAAAGCCCAATCATAGAGTAATGAAAACCATTGATAAATAAGTTTGGTGCATCAGGATTTCTACTTGAATTTGGAGTTATTTTCTGCTTCCATTTTATATATCCTTGTGCTTGTGCTTGAGTCTTAAAAAATGTATCTTGAGAATAAAATGGTCTAATATCGTTTCCAAAAATATCTTTTCCATCATATAATTGTGCTTTATTCAAATCAACAATTTTAGCTTCATTTTGAAATAAAGCATTATTTACAACATCAGGGAGTTGTTCCTTTGCTGTTATTACTTTATTCAAATAATCTCTAATTGTTACATCTGACATAACGCTAATCTTTACATTCCCAATAAATTCTATACATAACTCCGTTTGATGGGTTTACTTCTATATTTGTTGCTAAACTATCATAGTAACATGGGAACATCAAATTTGTTCTTTCATCTAACCCAGAATATTGCCAAGTTGCACCACCATCAAAACTGATTTGCTTTGTGCCTTGAATTTTACACAAACATTCTTCTTCAATTGGATCTGGTTCGCAAGTTGCTGACATCAATGTAAATGTCAAAAATGCAAATAAAAATAATTTAATGTTTTTCATTGTATTGTGTTTTTTTAAATTGATATTTTGCTAATTCATGAGTATGAATTTCAGGTATTCCGATAATATTTACTCCTATCCAAAACTCAATTGTTATTAATCCTTTGAAAATTCTATTTTTTAGCATTGGAATTTATTTTATAGTTGTGATACAATTGAGGAGATGCTAACAACAATGTTATAAAGAAAAACCAATGCAGAAATTCAATAATATTTTGAGAATATTCCATACTTAAAAATGATACCAAAAATGCAATTACTAAAATAGCAGGATTGAATACCATAAATACGTTGTAAGCAAATAATTTTAGTTTGTTTAATGTTTCCATAAGTTTTGACTTTTAATGTTATACGCCAATAATTTGTTTTTGTTACAACAAAGATAAATAAAAAAAAGAGTTACGAAATAATTCCGTAACCCTTTCCAATTTAATCAAACTAATTAAACAAACAGTTTTTTATGCTACTGCTGTTGCCGAAGCTGTGTTTGATTTGTACAATCTACCTCCTTTCAAGATAATTCCTGTAGTGAAATTATCATCATTCAATCGAAGTGTAACAACATCTCCTGTTGCAATTGCTCCTGTAAATGTTGCTGTGTAAACTTTTGTTGAAGTATTTTGAGTTGGCGCACCAGATAAGGTTTTCTCTGTACCATCAACAATCAATTCTAAGTTAGCAGCTAAAAGACCGCCTAAATCAACGTCTTTAACGTCGGCTTTAGTTTTAACTGTGAATTGAACAGTAGTATCACCATCACTAGGCACAACTGCGAACTCAACAATTGCATCATTTACACCGTCCAAGTTTACTGCACGGATGTCGTGGTTTGCAGAAGTAATCCAAGTCGCATCTTGGTCAAACTCTGAGCGGTAAATTTCTTGCCACCATAATCCTTCAGATGCAGGGGCATTACCCGTAGAACCTTTGTATGGAACTACAGCTACTTGACCACAAGTAAATCCTTTTGCAGAAGTTGTAGAAGAAGTGAACAAAATGTTCAATTGTTCATCAACATAAGTAACATCGTAAGCACCGAAAGACTCTAAAGAAGCTAATGCTTTGTGGAAATAAATTCCATTGTCGAAATTTACCAAATACTCGTAAGGTCTTTTTCCATTTACAGATTTAATTCCTGTTGTATCATAAGTATTGATACTATCTTCAGGAGTGTTGTCTGTAAAATTAATTACCTTACCTAAAACAATTGCAACGCCTCTTTGTTGAAGCTCTTGCAAATAAGTTAATGATAACGCTTCCTCAAACTCAAATCCTTGAGTTGTAAAGATAGCAGCAATCACTCGCTTTCTATTGAACGGACAGTTTTTTGTTCCTGTTCCAAGAACTCCTGCCGCTCCACAATTTACTCTATTCAATTGTGCTTGTAAACCAGCTGATATTGCCATTTTATTTACGTTTTAGATTTTATTAATTGACTTGAGATAATCGATTTGTTCTTGTGTTGTCAACTCGATAGTATCTCCAACTTTGTACTCTTTTTTTGTGGTACTAAAAGGATGTTTTACTTCAAAAATCTGTCCTTTTTCCACTTTCTTTTTTTTTATCTGTTTTGCCATAACATTTTATTTTTTTTAAAGTTTACTAACAACAATCACATTCTTCGTTCATATTGTAAATAATATTCAAATTAAATTTGAAAGCATGATATGGTTGCATATCACTTGATTGTTCATATTTTATTCCTCGAAGAACATTTTCAAAACCTGTTTCTATACTTTCAACAAAAATATTGTCAATTTGATTTAAAATCAACTCTACATCTGCTTGTACTTCTATATCTGCTCTATGAGTAACATCAGGTTTTAAAGAAACAACGTCTAAAAGAAATATTGCTTCAATAGTTGTTTCGTATCGAAGCGTATCTATCTTTTTTTGAATTGCTCTACTCAAGAAAAAAAACTTATTTCTTTCAGGAACTGAAACGATTTGATATTCACTTGGAGTTTTAAAGAAACGGACTGTTTTTTCACCGTCTTTCTCGATTACATAACATCTCCCATAAGCATCTAATTCATTTAGAGAAGTTAATCCCCATAATGTATTTAATTGAGAAAAAAGCCTTGTTTGTAGGCTTTGTATCTTGGCGTCTAAACCAATAGGATTTGTTTTTGTGTTATTCATTTTTTAAACAGATTCTTCTTCGATTCCAAAACCAACTTCGTTGTTGGATAATTGAGTATCAAATGTTTTTGCAATTGTTTTTTTAGCAAATGATAATTCGTTTGAGTATCTTCTTGCAACAGTATTCATTTCCAATGACTTTGTTTCGGCAATAAGGTTGTCTCTATCCATTTGTATTTGTTGACTTCTATTCCCTCTGTTTTCAGAATTGTTCAAGAACATTTCCAAAGCCATAAGTTCAAAAGTAGCCCGAACTAAACCCCCAAGCATAGCAAGATTGTTTTCAATGTAAACTTGACTATCAAGATGTGCTGAAACATTTAGTCCAATACCATTTCCTGAAAAACCATAAGTATAATTTGCACTTTCAGGAGAATTCCCAATACCTGTAGCGGTGTAACAAACAAATCCATCATACATTAACGGATCAATATATCCTGAACTTAAATAAACTTCTGTACTGTCAATTGCAAAAATCCATTTTCCTTTTCCTTTGAAAGAATAGTTCAATGGTTTGAAATCAACAATTCCATTATTTGGAGTTATTTCTAAAGTGTCTATTAAAACACCTTGATTGATAACATACAAATTCAATGGTGTAGTTCCGCTTTTCTGAATAGATATTTGATTGATTGTGATAGTTACATAATCGCTTCCTTTTGGTTCAAAAACCCAAGCACAATAGTCGTTTGGCAATAATACTTCGGTATTTCCTGAAACATTATAAATGTACTGATTGTTGATTAGTCTTTTGGTAAGTCTTAAATCGCTAAAAACTCTATCCTCAACCTTGAGAATAAAGTTCTTTATTTTTAAACTTTCCAAATTTGTTTCTAACCATTCATCGGAAGAATTATTAGGATTGTTACCTTGATTGTTGGTAACCAAAGACTGAAACAATTTACCCTCGTGTTTCACGATGTCAGTACGTTTTCTTGTGTCAGTATATTTTCCGTAAGTAGTATTTGTGTTCCAATTTGAAAACTCAAACTCTTCAAAAGATAGGAAAGACAGAAGATTATTAATCGTTATAGATGGATGTACACCACTATTCAAATATAATCCGCTATCAGGCAAAGCTGTTAATTCAGCGTCTAAAACTACTTGTGAACTAAAATCTTCTGTAAATCCGTATCTCATTGCTTGTAAACTTAAATTTTAAACGTTATGCCCAAATACCAGTTGAACTAACAATGTAGTAAGCACCTGTTCCAGCAACTCCAGTTCCAACTATCTTCACAGAGTTTCCTTTTGTAGAAGTTGCTTTTGTGTTTACTAAATCTGTATCAACTGTACCAACTCTTGTTACAACACTTGATGCAAGAGTAATTGTTCCAGCAATACCATCAGCAGCTTGAGGGCTTATTGTAATGATATTGTTACCAGCAGCACCAATATTGATAAATGTAAACTCTAAACCTGCTTGTGTTGATGGTAATGTTACAACAATTGCATCTGTTCCTATCCCAAAAATCTTTCCGCTATCTCCAGCAGTAAGCGTAGTACTTTCTGTTAAAACAACGTAATTTGATTGAGATGCTAAATCAACTGACTCCCCAGTTGCTAAAGCCTTGTGTTCATCTCTTTTCATTTCTTTTTAAAATTAAGAAGTTGCACCAACAATTTTAACAATGTCATTTACTCTGTTTGCAATATCGCTATTGTAACGATACACAACATAGAAACGAACCCAAATAGCCATCTCTTCAAAATGCGTCATAATAGCATTTGTATCAGTAGCTGATGTAATCAATGCAGTTGCATCAGTAGCTTCTGAATTAGTGTAGATGTTTGCTCTCAAACGACAGAATGGTAATTCCATATCTGTAATTGTCCATTTTTTTCCAGCAATCTCAGTTCCGTTACGGAAATCGTAAGGGAAGTTTTCATAGATTCCGATTGAACCATCTCTTAAAGCGTATCCTGAGAATACGTCTGAACCAGCAGAAATATTTCCTGACTCGTACAATCTATCAAGAGGGAACACGCCTAATGCTTGTAAATCTTTTGACTGACCTACTCCATATTTCAAGTATTCTGCTCTTTGAGTTGCAAAAGCACCTCTGTTAGCAACAAATCTGTAACCTCCACCTACTTCATTTGCTCTCATCAATTCCTCCATGTAGAAGAACATAGTTTCTTTTTGAGCATCTTTTGAAATAGTTAATGTATCGGTAACAGTTGAGAACGAGAAAGTTCCATCACCTTGAGAAACTTGAGTTGTATAACTTAATTGTTGAGTTTTACGAGTTTCGATAATGGTTGATAAAATTGTTTCAATTCTGTTACCCATTGCATAAGCAACGTTTTTCATTACGTTCATTCTTGCCCAATCGCTATCAATTGTATTGTTAGCATAAGTAGCAGGATAATGTCTGAAACCTGAGAATACGTCATACGCTTGGAAAGTGTATTGGTCTGATTCAGGTAAGTTTGCAGGGATGTATTGGAATCCAGGAGTTGTAACTACAGTTACGGTTTGGTCTTTTAATACTGGAATCTGAACATCTCTCATTGAAGATGCCGAAGCCATTGCTTCAACTGCGCTTGGTGGAATGTAGTCAACAAAAGCTGTTGAGTCTTTCACGGCATCGATGATTCCTAACTGCGAAAATCTTTTCTCATTAGTGGCATCAGTTACCTGAATGTCATTCCAAAGTGTAGCATTAATGTAAGCCATTTTCTTTGTTTTTTTAATTAATAAAAGTTTTTACTCGTTTTTTTCGCAGTCCTTTGCTATTTTAATTTTTGAGGGTTATTTCCCTTTTTTAAGAATTAGTTCGTTATACTTTGCAAATTCTGTAGAATATTTTGAGGATGTCTTGTCAATTCCTTGAGTCAAAAGATATTCTTGAATGGCTTTTGAACGTTCTTCCGTTGTTGCTCCTTTAGGAACATCAAACGGTACACCATCAATTTTCTCTTTGTCTTTTGTGCTTGCTCCTGTACCTCTTTGTTCACGTCCTTGTGCCAATTTGGTCAATTCCTCATCTTTTTCAACTAATTCTTTTAATTTTAAGCGTTTATGCTCATTTTCTTTGTCAACAGCTATTGGTTCTGTATCAACCAATTCTATTGTGTATTTTTCTAAGATGTTTTTCTTGAAATTACCCCACTTTGCTTCAACCTCATATTTATTTGCGGTATCTGGGAAGTTTGGCATAACATCTCTAAAAGCAATATCAAGTTTTAATTGACTTAATTTTTGAGATGTTTCTTCAAATTTATCGGCTTTCTCTTTTAACGAATCAAAATCAGCTAATTTCTTTTTAGCTTCATCAAGTTCTGATTTTGCTTTTTCAAGTTCCTCTTTTTGACCTTTTGCTCCATCAAATTCTTTAAGTTTTGTTTCGTAATCAAGTTTTTTGCTTTCGTAGTCAGACTTTATTGATGAATTAAACTCGTTGTTAGCTCTCAAAATATAATCTGCTATTTTCTCTCCTTGATTTCTTTGTACTTTTGTTATTTCAGCTACTTTTAATGCTGCTCCATTTAAAATTCCTTCTGCATTTTGATTAGCTGTTTTACTGAAATCATTTTTAACATTAGCAATATAGTCGTTTAATAATGGAGTTAATCCATTTAATTGCTCGTCTGTTAGGTTTAATGAAGTTTTTACTTCTTCTGTGATAAATTCCATAGTCTTTTATGTATTTAGTTATCAAATTCTTTTACAAGTTCATCCCAAACTTCTTGTTCAAAAATGATTGCCTTTTGTTGTCCGCAATGAACAACCGAAATCATATCTTCCAAGTGTTCAGATTTCCAAAATTCAGAAATGTCTCTTTTTCTCCAATTTCTTGTGTGAATTTCAACAATTTCTTCAGGCACTTCAACATCATCAGGAACTAAAACCTTTTCTTTTTTTGGTCTTTTAAGATTTGCTTCCCTTTGTTGTTTATAGTATTGGTTTTTGCTGTTCGCTTGATTGATTTCATCAGCGTTCATTCTTACTTTTACTTTTACTTGCATATTTCTGTTTGTTTAATTTCCGTTTGATTACTTTGATGCATTTTTCATATCAGCAATGATGTCTTGATACTCTTGAACTGTCCAATCTGGATTAGGGATTGCGTCTGTCATTGAAGCGTATTCTTTTTTCAAGTCAGCAAGTAAGTCAATTCCTTTTGTTGCTTTGTTCCCTTTTGAAAGTAGTTCAACCTTTGCTTCTAACTCTGCAATTTTCTTTTGGTCAGGAGTAAGTTCTTTTTCAGGTGCTTTAAAGATGTTTTCAATTTCTTTTAAGATTTCAGTAGAAGCCTCAATTTCTTTGTATTCACCATTAGATGTTTCTTGAAATACTTTATCAACTTTAGCCATTGCATATCCAGAAGCAACTAAGTTTGAAACAAAATTTTTCCACTCAACAGTGTTGTAAGTTAATTTTACAGTTTGAGATGGTGTTTTTAAATTTCCTAATGCATCATAAAGCATTTCTCGTCCTTTGAAAATTCTCAAATGAACAATTGGTTTTTTGTTGTTACTCATTTGTTGTTTGAATTAAATTGTTTAACAAATTGTTTATAGCGATTAATTTCTCGCTGTTTGATGCGTCAAAGTTATTATAAAAAATTAAAATATCGCCATATTTTGCTTCAAACATAGAAATCCAATAATTAAATTGCAATTGTAACTTCTTTGTTGTATCATCAATTAATCCTAATTCTACTGCTTTTTCAAAGTCTTTATCAGCTACAAATGGTAGTAAAGTATTTAATAACCATTCTCTATCAGCACGGTCTCTGTTAAATCTGTATTTTGTTTTTCCAATTCGTTGAATAATATTTCTTCTCTCAATTTGATTTGGAGCGTTTTGTAACATATTATAAAGCTCTGCTTCATTGTCGAGATAAAAATCAGACCCATAAAATAAGTCAACAATAATATTTTCTTTTCCGTACGCCAAAGCTAACATATTGAAATCAGACTGTTTTCTTGTCCAAGTCATGTTTAATGCCAAATGGCGAAGTTTGTCTTGCTTGTTGGTAAATGATTTTGAAACTTGAAATTCATTTTTTGCAATTTCATCATTCATTTCCATATAATCTCCAAGAACATTCATAATGATTGAACGCTCAATTTGGATTATTCTCTTATTCAAATAATCCAAAATGTCAGTTGGAATATAGAAGAATTTTGCAAAGTTTTGAATGATGTCTGTATTAACATTTCCATTATTATCTTTTACGATTGGAACATTAATAACTGTTCCTGCTTGAAGTCCTGAAGAAGAATTATCCCCTTGAACTTGTTTTCCATATTCAGCTTTTTGACTTGTAATTAAATTTGCAGACATTGGCATTTCTGAACCAATTCCATTTATATCTCTACCATCTTTTTTATTGTTGTCTGTTTTTAATTTAACTGTTATTGGTATTGCTCCATTTGGCTCAGTCATTTTCAAAAGAGTTTTAAGGAATACATATTCCTCTAATTCCTCTCGAACATAACTAAACATTGATTTACGAACAATATCAGATTCAGAAGAAAATGCTTCATTTGAAACCCAAACAGCAGGACATCTACCTAAATCGTGAGGTTCATCAATAAGTACATTCTTTAAGTCCTTATCATAAAACATATATCTTTCAGTATCTAAATATACAATTCCATGAACTTCCTCTCCGTTTAAATACACTTCTCCAGCATACGCAATTTTTTGAATTACTCCTTGTTCAGATTTTATAGAAACAACATCTTTTATACAAAGAAGTTCTCTATAAGTGCTATTTACATCATCAAGGTCATGAATTATAATGTCGTTGTAGTTGAAAAGTACTGCATTAAAAAGAATATCCTCAAATGTTTCATTTTTAAGAATTTCTGGAGTTTCTACTTCTTTTCCTTTGATGATGTATTTGAAGTAACTATCATCAGCAAAATAAACTCTTTTTAGTTGAGGCTTTATTTCGTCATTAATTAGTTTTGCACTTGGGAATGGGTATCTCAAGTACTTGTAAAAAGACAAAAAGTTTCTTGTTTTAAATATTTGTTTTACCCAAGTAAGAAAATAGTCAGTTCCTGCATAATTTCTATTTGCCCATTCTTCTAGGTATTGAATAGTAATATCCTCTTGTATTGAGCTTTGAGTAAAGTGAGCAATTTGCCTTTGTTGACGATAGGCAAGATTTATTTCATCTGCGCCTTTATACTTTTCTATAAATTCTTTTGACATTTATCTGAATGTATTATAACGCAGTCCCTTGCATTGTTTCGACAAAATTATACAAAATTTTCATTTGTTGCATAAAAATAAAAAAACCAACTCGCAATTGAATTGGTTTTACTACTTTCT
>ERZ724522.1211-NODE-1211-length-14387-cov-3.471323_pt1 | contig 14387 bp, 20 predicted proteins | sample MGYA00376055_ERZ724522 | MGnify/ENA primary metagenome ERZ724522 (study PRJEB28724, sample SAMN07190884) | wastewater metagenome | isolation source: effluent of sewage treatment plant in Hong Hong | place: Hong Kong | collected 2016-03-17 ... | reverse complement strand
CAGAAGTAATTCTACAATATATATACAGAGCGCAATTAGCTAAGGTATGGAATGATATTAATTCATTCGACAAAATACAGAATACAAGGAAAAAATATGTTGATGTTGCTAATGTACAAACAATTTCTATACCTTATGAAGTAGAATATTTTGGTTGGTTACCTTGTGTACAAGCAATCGATAAAAATGGGAATTCTATAACTGGTTTCCCATGGAGCTTAGATGATATTAATAATCCAACTCAAATTGATGTTGACTTTGGTGTGCCAGTAGATGCTTGGATAATTATTTCATAACCAAATCGGCACTTATTACATTAATACCGCCTTCTTGGTTTTCTTTATAGTTCAATTCTAACTTAAATTTATCTATCCCTAATTCTTCTACAATCTTTCTGGCAGATTCTCCTTTTGGGACTTCTAAAAATTTAATGTCTGCATAAATCTTATCTTCATCAACATTAGGGTTCGTTACTATATGCGATACATCTTGTAGTAATAAAATATCTGCAGGTGTCTGACCAGGATGTCTTAATTCGCCTAGAAGTCTTTGGTCTTTCATTTCTTGAAATAATTCATCCCATAAATATCTAGGATAAACTCTTCGGTTTTTATTAGCCTGGTCTGTTATAAGCAATTGTCTTTCAATCTTCATCATCTTCTGGCTCTTGTTTATAATAGTAATTCTTATTAATTGTAATAAAACTTGGCCACCCTGATACCATAACGGCTAAGGCAAAGATTACAAGTGGTAAAGCGAATACTTCTGACATATCTATTTTAATTGTAAGCCGGTTGATAAATTAGCAGATATTGTAGGCTCTGGGTCGTATCCATCTAATTGGAAATCTTCGATAAGAGCCTTTACACCATCTGTTTCTATTGTTGATAAGAATTGTTCTACTGAGATAGTATGATTATCTGGGTCTTGATTCCAGAAATCTGTGTTAATTCTTAACTTAGGTAATGATTTAGGCGTCCTAGATAATTGTAGATTTACAGCTTCCATGTGGTCTTCGTAAATATGGACGTCGCCATAAGTATAAATCATTTCGCCTGGAATCATATTACATACCTCTGCAAACATATGAGTAAGCAAAGCATAAGATGCAATGTTTAAAGGAACTCCCAAGAAACTATCTGCTGACCTCTGATACATCTGGCAATCAAGATAATACTTAGGTATTCCGTCTGCTGTCATTGCGTTATTTAATTCGTCGTCTGTCATATGCTCTGAATCAGTCTTATAGTCAATATAAGAATCTCCTGATAATTTCTCAAAGTAATCTAAGCGTTCTGAAATTGTTAATGGTCTACAATTCCATTGTGCCAAAGCATGACACCAATATAGAGCTAAACGAGTATCATGAGCTGGGTCGATTGCTGTTAAAATATGTCTGCGTCCTTCTGGGTTTTCTTTAAGACCTGTTAGAACAGTCTTTATCTGGTCTGTAATTGTATGTACTGGCATTGGACGCGAACCATTCATCCAATAATCAATCGTCTCCCATTTTCTCCATATCTTGCCATATTGATATCCACAATCACCTAGAGTATAGAACCCAATGTTTGGTAATTCTTCTCTATTAGTTTCTTTGATTATTTGGCAGAATTCATCGAATGTAAATAAACTAAATGTTCCGTCTTGATTATCGCGATAGATTTCGTTACGGTCTTCATTTTCTAAGGCAATTTTTTTATAGAAATTATAAGCGTCTTGATGCCACATTTTTCTAACACCAAAATCATCTAAGAACTTAATATTTGTATCGCCTCTTAGAAACCATAAAAGTTCTACGACAACACCTTTCCAATATAATTTCTTTGTCGTAAGCGCTGGGAACCCATCTGCTAGGTTGTGTCGAAATTGATATCCGAATAAACTAATTGTGCCCGGCATACCCGCACGAGCGGCAGGTTTAAGAGTACCTTTATCTTTAATGTCTTGTAGAAGTTGATGATATTGTTTCATAAGTTTATAGAAAATAAGTTTAGATTTGGATTTTCTTTCATTTCTCTTAGAACTTGAGCTGGTGTTAATTCGCCCCAGAAGATAGCTGTTATCTTTTTGTTCATATGTAATTTAGACAAATCAATTTTAATATGTCTTTCTTGTTTATCACGAATTAAATAGCAATCTTCAAGATTTGGATGCTCAAATAATAAACGCGACATTACTCTATCAAATAAATAATCATGTGCTCTTCGAGTATCAAAGTGGTCGTTTATTTTTATTTCACCTTGTTCAAAAAGTTTCTGAATATAATCATCTACTCTTCTTGTAGAACGACCGGTTGCTCTATGCAGTTCTTCAATAATGTTTACTGCATTTGTTTCCATTTTCATAGGTATTATTTTTTAATTTGGTCTTTTACTTTAGCCCATTGAATCTTTATAAGTATAGCTCTAATTTGAGCCTCAAGGTCTGTTACGGTTGTGTCTTTATTATTTGTGATATAGAAATCAAAATCTGTGTAATCATCCAAGTCTGTTTCGCTATCATTGTTAATGATTTGCGCTCGGTCCGAGTTGATACGAATTAAGAAACATTGGTCATTATGTTCTTCTGCTAATTTCTTAAGCGCTACTGCTTCATTTTTGTAACGAAGGTCATTTACAATCCACTTCGGATTATTCTCAATTATATAATCGGCGCATAAAGCATTAATCCAGATATTTGGGTGCACCATTCTACGACAACCATCACCTAAGGCAATAAGCAAGTCCCTTACTGTCATTTGTTCGTCCTTAAGAATTGGGCTATTAAAATCATCAAGGGCAGGTACTTTCTTATCCCACATAGCCGGTAGTGTAGATTTCTTAAACTCCCTGTCTTCGAACATTTCTACATCTTCTCCTATAATTAAACCGGCGAACATCTTTAATTTAAAAGCAAACTTTTTAAATTCCCAATCTTTTGTCTTCTCTGCCAGAATCCATTCAAATTGTTCATAGTTGCTAATAAATAATTCTGAGTCCCATTGCTTTGTAATATTAAAAACTTCTTCGTTGATGTTTTTTAAAAGGAGTCTACCTGTGGTATCTTTACCTGAATTGATTTTTCCACTTATGCCAATAATCATAATAAATTTTTGTTTACACAAAAGTATGTAAAAATCTAATATGAAATATGTCTATTTGAAAAATATTTTATTTGGTCGAATAAAATGGAGATAAATCTATGTACTTCTTCTGCTGTTGTACAATTCTAAGAGTGCTAAGATATCTATTTAGATATTCGTCTAATTCTTCTTGGAAAGCTAAGGTAGGCAATTTCTTTATTTGTCCGTCGTCTAATTTCTTATTTAACAAAGACCTTTCATGGTCAATAACTGCTAAATATTTCTGGAGCTCCTGATTAAGGACTGTCTTAAATGTATTAATATCACCCAACCAATTATTAAACTCTTGTTCTTTTATTTTACATAATTGAACTACATTATTATCAAACAACTCAAAGCCTCCTGCTAAATTCTTATAGAACAAGTAACCTCTGAACCCATGCATAAATTTCTTTACTTTACTTCTATAATCAGATAAGCTACGGACTTCATTAAAATCTCTTTTACATAATCCCAAATAACATTTTAAGGTATTATAGGTTGTGAACGTCTTCCTGTTTATATAGAAAAATTCTAAATCAGTGCCAATTAGGTCTTTATTATATAGTGCCTCTACATTAACAGTATTATCACCACTAATTAAGTTTCTTGAAAATGTAAGTATATCTGTATAATTGATATCTCTGAATTCGTCTTGCCATTGTAATTGTGTTGCACCCTGTTGTGCGCTTCTCATATGATTTTCCGGTGGAAGATAAATACATAACCAATCTTCATCACTTTCTTCTGTCGCAGTACCATAGAATTGGCTCCCCATCTTTAGGTTAGCTACAACACTCTCATCAAGTAATTGTTTTACATTCTTATTGGTAAATTTCTTATTCATCTTTTTTAAAATTGAATGTAGGATATTGTATTAAAGTTTCTGGCTTCGGCCTCTCAAAATTAACCTCAGTTAAATCTTTAATTTCTACCCCTGAAGACTTTAATTTTTTAAGTCTTTCTTTAAGTTGTTCAAGTTGCTTTGGTGTTAAACTTTCTTTCCCAATAAGGAATAAATCTATCCAATCAATAAATTCTTGTGTAGGTGTTTTCATTTAACTTCTGCTAATTCAATTACATTTGGTTTACCTACTAATTGTTTTAAAGCTTCTACTGCTTCTTCATCAAAATGGTCAAGTAATTGTCCTTTAAAATAAATCATTTGCCCATTCATATAAATAGGTTTAGCAACATAATACCAATTTAATTGTGGGTCGTATTCTTGGTCCCATAAATAAACAGTAAGTTCTACATCTGGGCAATGTGTTGAAATAATATGTGAGATAATATGCCAATCACCTCCGGCAATTCCTGCGCCTATTCTAGGTATAGCAATATTTTTTCCTTTGAAGTCCCTATTAATATTCTTAAAGAGAGCGGTTATCCATTCATAACGTGAAGGTGTTGTATCGTGTTCTGGGCCTCCTGGTGTATATTGGCAATAACCATTTATAATAGGTCCGCCAATAGTATAATTTCCTAATTTGCTTTTGTCCCCACGAATTGTTTGATTATCTGCTGCGACGGCCTCAGGGTATAACTTAGCCACCATGTAAGCAAATCCACCGCCCATAGCATTAAAGCAGTTACAACCTTGAAGAATATAATCGTGATTTTTTACGTTTTTAAAGGCGTCGCCTATAATGTATTTCATGCTTATCGATTTATTTCTAACAAATATATAGAATTAGTTGTAACATTCCAAAAAAAAATGTTATAAAACCCTACCTGTAATGTCTAAATCTGGATATTTTACTGAGTTTTCACAAATACCAGACTTATTATAGATAAATATATTAACTGGTTTTATATTTTTAGAAACCCATATTAATTTTTCTTTCTGTTTATTTTTAAATTTCTCAAATTTCCCATTAAAGACGTCAAAAGTAAATGTCGACTTTATTTCTATGTATTTATCTTCGAATTCAAAATCTGGGTAATAAGTTCCAAAAGGAGTTTTTATACCTTTAGGGATTTTTGGTAAAATTTCTTTATTTTTTATTAACGAATTGATATATTCTAATTCAGATTTACCTTGAACAGTTCCTATAATAGTATCGTACAATTTACAATTAAATCCTCTTCTTTTATTTGGTTCTTTAAACCATCCGTTATTTTGCCTTGACTCAATCCAATTCTTAATATGTTCTTTTGATTTAGGCTTTGAAGAACTTAATATAACTGCTCGCTTTTGATTATTAGCACCTTCTATACCCATAATTTTAGTTGCAGTCTTCCTTTTCTAAAATTACTTATTTTATCTTTTGTTTCTTGAGAGCGTGCTATACCTAATTTCTTTTTCGAAATTTTCTCACCTTGCATTAAAAGTTTTTCAGGAGTAGATACTTTATTTAAGTTAGAGCAATTATTAGAACAAAATCTATTCTTACGCCAAGTTCTAATAGAAAATTCTTTATTGCAATGTTCACATATTTTGTATAATAATTTCATAATTATAAAACACGACCAGTGATATCAAGGTCCGGATACTTGATTTCGAAGATTGTATCTGCATAGCCCTTTACCGTATTGTTTGCAAGTGTAACAGCAAATCTATTAGCATTATATGTATTTGAATTTAGGTCGATATTTCTATAACGTCCTGGTTCCATATCAGAATACTTTCTACCTGTTCTTACATCAGTCCCCCAGATATTATAGAATTTCATATCTACCACGTTAACTACACCTTTAATTTCTTGTAGAATAGCTTGTACGTTTGCCATGTAGATTGATTGCCCTAATTGCCAGTTTGCTACATTAAAATAATCTTTAAGACGCTGTAGACACTTCGAAAGTGTTTCTTGTTTATTATTATTATCAGCAATAATAGTAAAGTCAAACTGAAGGTTAACAACACGGCCATCTACAATATCTATCCAATCACCTATTACTCTTTTATCAAGCAACCAATTCTTAATATTTGTCTTAAGTAATTCGTTTGGATATTGCCAGATGCCATTTGCATCTTTATAAGTTGTTACAAGTTTGCCTGCTTCATCAATACCTAAAATATAGATGCGACATTTTTCCCCTATCCATAAAGAGATATTGTTTTCATCGAGTAACAAATTATTTAAGTTAGTCTGAGATATTGGATTTGTCGAGCCTGACGGTATCATAGCTAAGTTTGAACCTAGAGATGCAATGTTATTAAGTGTTTCATCAATAATTCTTCTTCTTTCATAATAAACATTGCTATTTTCTACAAGCAATAATTGTTGAGTTAAATAAGAATAGATATCACTTAGAGTATAAATTCCTGGTTTAATTTCTTCACAAGACACTTTATATGGACTACCAAATTTAGGTGGCATCTTAGCAATAAAACCTTTAACGTCTTCATAAGTAACAACTCTATTCTGCGCAGCAAATACTTTTGGTAGCGTATAACGCATTTCTTCTATAGAAAGTGCATCACGACCACCTACTGCTGGTAGCTCATTAATAATTTCCATAGAATTTCTGACATTATTCAACTTAGTATAATCTACTGAAGTTTGTTGTGGGTAGAATTCTTTAGAAACTATATTTGTTATTTGTCCAGCTTGCACATTTGAGTCTGTACCACCACCTGTTCTGTATTTTATAAATAATGTAGAATCGATAGCAGGTATTTCGCCGAGTGTATTGTTATTAAGTATTGAATTAAGGCTGATATCACTATTTAAGTAACTTTGTATAAGAGATTCAAATAAGTCAAAATTCGTAGTCGATGACCCGAAATATAACGTCACTAAATCATTGATGTCTTTCTTAATAATAAAACGTTTTGGAATTGCCACCCATTCACCTTGTTTAATTTGGGATGTTTGGTTTACACTATCTTGTAATTCAATAAACATTTTATCTTGAGCTAAGAAATCTACTTGTGCATAAGTATAATCTAGATTATCAAATAAAGAGTCGTTAAGTAATTGGAATTGATTACCAGGGACACCAATAACACCTACAACTTCTGTTACATCAGTATCTGCTATTGTAACCGGCAAGAAAGGTTTAATATTTGTCGAATCAATATATAGACGCTGAATCTTTGTAACACCACTTCTTATTACTACTGATTTAGTAACCTTGAAACTTATAATTTCGTTATTTGAATTGAAGTTAGGTACTATTACCCTATTCTGCGGGTCTGCAAAATTAATATCACTAATGTTCTCAAAAGAAACTCCAGATGTCGAAGTAGCTACAATTGATTTTACATTAGGTAATAAATCTGGGTCTGGTTTTACTAAATCATCTTCTATAATAAAAGGTACAGTAATAGAAACCTTTAATTGAGTTGTTGAAGGGGTTTTTGTATAGTTAGTAAAATTAAAGTCGTTTGCTGCGCGAATTAAAGAACCCCTTGCTTGTGCCTCAGAAATAAAAGATTCATTAAATGCTTTATCTAGATTGTCACCTAGAACAGCACCCATATAAGCAACCATTTCTAGATACATCATGTCTGGAGAAGCATCATTAAGGTAAATGAAGTCTTCTGGGAACCTTGTTTTAGCAAAGTTCTTTAAATCCTCAACAAAGGTAGTAAAATCTCTATTTATGTATTGTATAGGCATATCTTAATTTGTGTTTAATTGCATATCAAATTGTACTAAATCTGTAAGCGGAGTATAATATTTTACCCTTAAATATACAGTAACTGAATCCGTCCCAGTCCCAGAGTAAAATAAAACTTCTATAAAATCTACTTCTGGGAATTGTTTAGTCAAATCGTCTTTTAGTTCGTCTTGTTTAGAAGAATAAACCTCAGAGTTATTTAGGTAATGGACCAAGTCAGGCAAAATACTTCCTATTGGGTTTCCTAAACGCGAATTCTTTTTTGTGTACAAGAAGCATTTAATAGAAGATGTCAAGGCTTTCTCAACCGTATTACTTCTTTCCATACCAGAAGTAACCTTATCTTTTCTAAAAGGGAATAATAGACACGCTGATTTACTCATTACTATTAAATATTAATTAATATCTATATTATTAGATATTCCTTGCTGCTTAAACTTCTCAAATTCTGTTTGTAGAGAAATTTGCTTCTGTAGAAGACTTGGTACTTGTGCTGAAGGAGTTATAGGAGAACCAGGCGTAGTGGTATTACCTGCACCTGCAGATAATAGTTGTACAAGGAATTGGTTAAAATCAAGAACTTTTTGAAACAAATCTAAAAAATTTTGAGCAAATATAGGTTTTTCCTTTCTTGTACTTTTCTTTGAAAGTATTTTAATATGGTCCGAAGAAGAAATATCTACATCTTTTGAAACCTCAATATATGATTCTTCTTTATCACCTTTGTTTTGTATTAACTTAGAAGTTTTTTCGTCAAAAATTAAAGCATTCTTACTTTTACCTTTAACTAATACCCTTTTATTAGCTTTCTGCTTCTTAGTTTTATATTCTTCGCTATTCCTAACGCCAGGGGCAACATTATACTTTCTTTTGACTACCTTTTCCATTTCCTCCCAACCTTTCTTCCCTGTTGGGTTTACATCAAGCCTTTTAATATCATCATCAGGTATATTAGAATCGGCAAAGTCTATAACATCAAACCATATACGTCCATTAAAAACATCTTGTATAGAAAACAATCCAACAAGAACTACACTACCAACCTCTGGTGTTTCAACTATACGCTTATTAGATGGAACGCACCAAGGCAATTTCTTAATATCCTCTTCGACATTTTTACTTTTAAAGAAAGGGTCATCAAGTATAGGTATTCTAACTTTAATACGGCTTGCATTTTCCTCGTCATAAGCAACCACAACTCCCCATTGGAAGTTATGATTTATCTTTTCGTTGGTCTTTAATAAATTGTCAGCAATCGATTTCCTAACTTTATCAGGAATATTTATCGACTGTAATTTATTTTCATCCATTCTCTTCTAAGATTTTTTGTATCTCTATATTACGAATTGTTAACCTTTCGATTATTTTAAGTTTCAGAAGGACCTCTTTGTGTTGCTCTTCAATCTTAGATAAATTTTGTAAGAATTCCTTTATAAGTTCTTCGGCCTCCATATATTATTTTTAATCTTCGTCATCGTCATCGTCGTCTTCGTTTGCGGATGCTAATTGACTTGCTTGTATTTGTTTTTTAATATCAGCGAAATCATATTCTTTTTCTGTTGACTCTTCTTTAGCTCTTTCTTTAAGACGATTACTTAATAATGTAGCTACTTTAAATAATTGGTCTTTAGTTTGTATTTTTGTCTTTAGAATTTCAGACAAAGACTCTTGGTATATTTGTAAAGATGTTGTATTAATACCTGCCCCTGGGACAAAGATTTCGTCTTTGAAGCTTTTTAAAATAGCCTCAATTTCTTTTATGTCTTCTTGAGTTGTATCGTGTAATTGTGTTATAAGACCATCTAATCCTTCTTCACTTATTAATGTTGTTGGCGCTTGTGGGTCTTGATTTTGATTTTTGCTCATTATCTAAAAATTTTAATCTTCATTTCTTTTAAATATTTCAAAACCTGCAAAGATGATAAACCTAATCTTTCTTGTAGTATCTCTCTAAATTCAAACTTATTATCAAAATCAAGATTATGCCAATCTTGAAGTAAGCCAATTAGCTCATTTGCAAATAGTTTCTTTTCTTCAGAGAAGTTCTCAGAGCGCATACGATTTTCTATTTGCTCTATACATTCATTAATCAATTGCTCGAATGTTACATTAGGTGAAGCGTTATGTGAATCTGCACAATGCGCGATATCAACACTATCATCAAACATCTTACCTACTTTATTAGCCTTCTTATTACGTTGTACCATTTCGTTTTTTGCTACGGTACTAAAAAATGAATATGCTTTAACTTTCTCACCTGTCTTTTTAGATACTTTATCAGGGTCAAATTTATGCATCTCAACAATAACCTTTTCAAAGCCATAAGCTTTTAATTGGTCTTTTGTAATATTGATAAGCGAGTGGAACTTGGGCATATTAATTACACCCTCGACGAGGTTTTCTAGAGCAGGATATAGAATATTATAGAATAGAGTAGCTTTCTCTTTAGACGGTGTATCTGGACTTAGATATCTCTTTAGAGCGTCTTCTTCTTGTTCGTCGAAATAATTTTTTTTCTTCTTCATTAAAAATAGATAGGTGAATTGTAATGTTTTCCATTATTACTCAATTCACCTATCTATTGTAAAGATATCCCTGAGATGGATATGCTAATATTTATTTAGTTCTTTATCTCCTTTTTTTCGTTCTTATTATAAATACCTTTTAATTCTTCTACCATCGCTTTGCGTTCTTCATCTGTCATTGTTTTCTCAGTTGTACTAAGAATACATTTTGGTATAATACCAACTTTAATGTCATTAAAATTACTAATAACTAAATCAAGCGTCTGGAAATATTTTAAATCTTCGTTGACTTTATACTTGTCTAAGAATTTGTTATTAACGATTATACCATTTGTTGTAATATCATAATAACGATACAGAATCTCTTTATTTACAGAGCCTGGGTATTGATTTAATTGTGGGTTAAAGATTGAAGAGTTCAAAATATTTTTTGTTGTCTTCGCATCTGCATCCATTTCGTTTACTAATGTAAAGTAAACATCAAATTCAAGGTCCAAATAAGGTTTTGCTACTTCTAACAAAGGTTCCTCAACCTGGTCAATACAATAAATAGAGAAATTATCGTCTATTGGTGGTTCATGTTTTTCTAATTTTGTTTTTGCTAATAAAAATTTCTCTTTTAAACTAATTTGGTTTGTATCAAAATATTGGTCTAATTTTTCTCTCACCGCGTCCTCTTTGTGAGAATCTAAAGGTTCTTGATTGAATCCTTTATAGATTACATTGTTAGACTCAAATAACCAATTATAACAGAATGCTGCTAATTCATCAACTACCGAAAAGATATCGTCACCACAAGCAATAATATTATCGGCACCATTAAGATGTTCAACGTTCCTTGTTTTTGCTAATAAAACTGGGATGTTTACTGATATTGCTTCTAAAGGAGGTACAACACACCCAGACATCGGGTCATGTACTACAAGTATTGCGCTATTCTTTAATTGCTCAATATAATTGTTAGAATTCAATTTCCTTAACACTTTAAATTGCCACACAGACAACATTGGGAATTTATTTACAAAAGCATTAATAATCTGCGCTGCCTCTCTTTTATTTCTAACAAACAAACCAATCTCTGGTTTAATGTCTTGTTTATTTTCTACCGGTGTAGCTTCTTCGATAACATAAGGTATATGCTCAAATTTAATGTAAGGGAATAAACTCTGGTGGTCTAACATTAAATTTTCACCTACTGAAATTGCCTTCTTAAAACCAAAGTGATACCAGTTGTAATAATTCTTCATTGTACCTAAGCCTTCATAAGACATTAGAAGTACAATCTTTTCAATAGTTTTTTCTTCAGCTAAATTTTCCATAATGTACCAGAAACCATCTGGAACAATTACAGTATCATTAGCTTGGAAAGTAAATGAAGCATGAGAATTTTTTGCCTTCTTAATTTTGTCTTTCTTAGAAGTAAGATATTGAACTTTAATATGTTCATACTTAGTATCTAACCAAGTTGGCTTAAATCCATATTCTTCGTGAAGAATAATGCTATTGTATCCTAACTTGTTTAATAAGTTAGAAAATTGATAAATTGTTATCAATGAGCGTGATGGGAATTCCATATCTGGGCAATAGAAAAGAATTCTATTTGTCTTTTCGTCAATGCCTTTTATAAATTCATTAATTAGATTTAATTCTCTCGCAGCTTTGTCTTCTGGAGATAATTTTTCTAAGTTCTTCTGCCTAAACGCCTCTTTTAATTGTTCGCTATACGTTCCCATTTTGTAATTTTTCTTTTAGTTCTTTTTCAATTGTTCGCAAATATATAAATAATTCTTCACTTTCAAGGTCTTTATCAAATTCTTTTGCCTTTAATTTATAATTTTCATCGGTAAATTTCCATTTAAACATAGATTCTATGTTCTCTTTCTCTTCTTTTGTATTATAAAAGAACACTCCTCTAAAGTCTAATTTAGCTTTTACTAAGAATGTAAGAGATGATGTAATTGATTTATCCCACTTAATATCATCAATAAAATATACTGGTGTAAGTACATTATTTGTAATCCTAAGCATTTCTGCAGCTCCATGATTGATTACTTCGCTATTACCATATATTGTATGACCGCAATCTTCTAGGAAAATTTGTTTATCTTCTTCGGCAAAGAATAAATTTTCTAAAGGATAATTATAATCAAGAGTAGTATCGCCTTCCTCCTCATCAACAATTACCTCTGGGTCACCTTTTAGAGCTAATAAAGTTTTGGAATAGAACCTTAAACGGTCCTCATCCATTTTTAATCTTTCTTCTTTAGGTTCTAGAAGCTCCGCTTCGTCACCCATATCTTCATGTTCGTCTTTTGTTAAGAACAAGTCAAAATATTCAAAGTAAGTGTCAATAAATTTATCATTGACGTCTCTGAGAATATTGTCTATTTTTATTAAAACTCCTTCTGTCATTATTTTGGTATTATTGGTACTTGATTTTTTAAAGCGTTACACATTGCTGTATTATTATAATTACACCAATCGCATAGAATTTTAGCGGGGCCAAACCTTTGTTTTTTTAACTTTTTTGGGTCTAACTTCTTTATAGAGATTACAGCATCTATCATTTCGTCTAGGTATTCTTTTGTTATCTTCTGGTCTGGGAATATAGGTAACTCTTGTATTGTACCATTATCACACAATGCAACATATCTACATTTTATCTTTTCAATAGGTATTCCTGTCGCGAGAGATACAAAATGTCTATAAGTAAGAATTTGGCCAACAAACATCTTATCTGCAAGTTTCTTACGAAGGTCCCATAACTTGCCTGAGGTCTTCCAGTCAACAATTAAGACTTCACCAGTAATCTCATCTTGGAGTATTAAATCTACATATCCTTTAAAGAAAAAATCGTCGCCGTCAATAGTGGCTAATTTTTGAAGGATTTTTAATTCAGTATGTAGAACTTTATAATCTTTAAATCGTTCATTAAACGCAAGATTTGACACTATTAAAGCGAATCTATCACGAAGTTTATCTTTGTGCTGTGTAAAATCAATTATTTGAGCTTCTGTAAGCTTCTGTAAATTAATTTCCCATGACTTTTCAAACTCTTCATTAAAAATATAATTATCACCCTTATGGCAAATTTCTTCCATAATAGAGTGTATTACATTCCCTGCCCACATAGTTAAATTCGTAGGAGCTTTGTAATCTAATTTATATGAGATGTAATACTTATGTTCACAAGACTTAAATTGGGCAAATTCTGACCATGAAATATAATTCTTTATTTGTGGGGCTATTGCCGCTATAATATCTTCTTCAGCCATTTATTTTATAGGTATAATACTTTGGTATAATTTGCCGTAGCGGCTCTTATTAATGAAAGAACATTAATAGAATCTTGTAGAGCATCATGAATAATCCCTGTGCTTAATCCGCTTCTCTCTAAACATAAGTCAGTTGAAGGTAAAACTTCTTCAGACCAAGTTGTATATAAAATTGAAGGGTCTATAATTCTTTTTGAAAATTTCTTTGAATTATAGAAGTAATCTATACCAAAACCCTGCTTCTCTAAGAAAGGTAAATCAAATCTTGCTGCTTGCTTACCTGCAATTACAATTTGCTTATCTTGAGAATCAATAGTATGATTATTTAACCACTGTTCAAAGATTTCTTTTAAAGATTGAATATCCTCTACAAGACCATCCTTATATAAATTTGATACTTCTACACTCTTTCGACTTCTTTCTTGAATATCTTCTCCGGCAGAAATATAATCTTGATGTTCTTTTCTAAGAGCTATAATCCTATCTATATTATTTTTGTTCATTGATAAGGCATAAATATTCCCCGTCAATGTATTATGATTGATATAAACATGAAATGCAGGTAACTCTTCTAATGGTTTTACATTAGTTGTATCATCAAGGACAGCCCCCAGAGATAAAATCATATCGTGAGTTTGGTCTATGCCGGTTGTTTCTATATCTAATGAACAAATTATCATAAAATAATTACTTTACCATATGGATTAAACTATTCAAGTCTGCTCTAGAAATATCTGCGTCAAACCCTCCAGGTACATTCTTTGTAATAACCGCAATAGCGTCATGAGAGTGTAAAGACTCTTGATGCGAAGCAACTACTTTAAAGTCAACAATACTTGGGTTTTTATCTAGCTCATTATACATTAAACGTACTGCATCTTCTACAAACTTTGTATTTGAACCGTTCAGCTCTGCAAAAGC
>ERZ724522.1209-NODE-1209-length-14399-cov-3.089375_pt1 | contig 14399 bp, 23 predicted proteins | sample MGYA00376055_ERZ724522 | MGnify/ENA primary metagenome ERZ724522 (study PRJEB28724, sample SAMN07190884) | wastewater metagenome | isolation source: effluent of sewage treatment plant in Hong Hong | place: Hong Kong | collected 2016-03-17 ... | reverse complement strand
AAAATGACGTTTTTCCCTATTATTTAGAATGTAATAGATTACCAAAAGCAATTCAAAATATAAGTGTTGATTTAAATGATAGATCAAAAAAATTATTTTATATTGAACACGCAGAAAGAAATGCGATAAGAACTGCACGGAATTGTGGTGTAAATTTACAAGAATCTATTCTTTTATGTACATGCTTTGCTTGCTGTGATTGTGCCCGCGAAATTATTGATTCTGGAATTAAAATTATAATTGGACATGAACCAGCCTATCATCGAAATAACATAAAATGGAAAGATTCAATGATCGCTGCTCATGATATGTTTAAAGAGGCTGGCATTGAGTGCTATTTGCTTAACGAGAAAATCGGTGGTTGCATCTGTCTTACAGACAACCAGATTTGGGAACCTTAAATAATTTTTTTGGCATCGGTAAAAAAAGCGAAAACGCAGGATATAATGAGCATGAAAAAAGACACGTCAAAAATCCAAAGCGGATGGAGACTCAGCGAAAATGAAATTAGATTAATTAAACTTTCACTTTTAAAATTATATGAAGCAAGAGAATCTGAAAATGTAGATCTTGGTGAATTAAAAGAATATTTAGAAGTTACTTTAAACCGATTTATTTCCGCCTCTGATCTTATTGAGAACAACACTTAATAATATGACAATCCACCCATATATCCTTTTAACTCAAAAGTATTCCCAAGAAGATATTTTAGAATCTTTAATGGATCTTGTTGGCCGTGGATTAGTATCTGTTCGAGAAAATAATAATCTAAGACTATTCGATTATACGCAATTAGCTATTGAAATTAAAGAATGGTCTACTATTTTACGTTGTTGTCGCGGTTTAATAATTGATTTTAATACTGGCGAAGTAGTGAACCTTTCACTACCTAAGTTCTTTAATTATGGTGAAAATCCTAATGATGTAATTCCGCTTGATCTTCCATTCAAGGTTCAAGAAAAGGTAGATGGTTCATGTCTGTATTTATGGTTCTATAATGGTATTTGGAACACTTGTACTCGCGGATCTTTTGATTCTGAACAAGCACAAAAGGCCCGGGAATGGTTAAAGGATAAAGACCTAGCGGGGCTGGATACTCGACGCACTTATGTCTTTGAAATTATCTATCCAGAAAACAAGATTGTTGTTCCCTATGATGAACAAGGATTAGTATTTATTACGTCATTTGATAAGAGAACCGGACTAGAACACGATGATTTTCATCTTGTTGGCTTGTTTCCGTTTGTTCGTCGTACTCTCTCTTTTAACTATTCTTGGGATTCTTTAGCAGAGCGTTGTAAAACTCTTCCCGCTACATCCGAAGGCTTTGTTGTCCGTTTTGAAAATGGATTTAGAATTAAATTTAAAGGCGAAGAATATATCCGCCTACATCGTATCCTTTCAAATCTAACTGAAAAGAATATACTTAAGAGTCTAATTGATGGCGATGATTTGTCTACGTTAAAAGCGTCTTTACCAGAAGAAGAAGCCCGGTGGCTAGAAACTACATTATACAATTTATATCTACAAGAAAATCAAATTTTTGACAATTTATCTGATTTTGTTAGTGCTAACAAATCCTTAACCCGTAAGGAGTTTGCCATTTTAGTAAACCAACAAAATCAATCAACTTTAGCGTTTAAAATGTTGGATCATCTAATAAATCAAAAAGTAACAGAACAATCGGTAAGAAAAGAAATATTAAGAAGTATTTTAAAGGAACTATAAAATGACAAACAAACCCAGTGTGTTTGCTTTAAACGAGGAATCCGATCCCGGATCATGGAATTCTCTACCAAATAATACTACATGGTTGGTTTATTGGTATAAATGTGGCGATTGGGATGGAAGTGGAGAAGCCTATTGTTGTGCCGAAGGTAAATACTACACTAAAAGTCTTGGACATTGTTATGGTCCTTGGGACAAAAGTGATTGGACCGAAATTCAACTCTGGGAATTGCTTGTGAGTCTTAATGGTGAAGAACCAATGAGAATAGCCCTAAAAAATGCAATTGCCCCACTGTTAATTAGTGAAGTTGGAAGCGAGAATGGGAACGATTAAAAAACTCAAATTAACACTAGATAAATCTACTTAAATTTAAAGGATTAGAATAATGAAAAATGATAAAAAGATTAAAATTGGTTCATATTGGCGAGTTAAATATGGTAAATATTCTGGCGTAGTAAAAGTTCGAAAAAAGCATAAACATCAAGAACCGTATGGCGAATCTTATATTTGTCAAATATCCGAAGAAGCCCATTTAACCAAATACCGCAAGAATATATTTGCTGTAAAAGATTTTGTCGCCGAATCAAGCGAAAAACAATTTTTAATAGAAGCTATTGCAACAATGTTATTTAATCTTAATTTTTTGAATAAAAAAATAGGACTTATTAATGAGTGATATTTGTTTTACAGAATAAATAGAGCGATGTGTATAATCCATCATGCAAAGATGGAAACAAGTTAGTCAATCTCAAATACAAGAATGTGTAAAAAATAGCAAATCTTATACGGAAGTTCTTAAAAAATTAGGTCATGAAAATAAAAAAAAAAATTATAAAATATTTAAAAAATAAAACGATAGAAATGAATCTACCTGTACTTGAACGTAAATGGGACTTAATTATTTTATAAAGAAAGCGAGGAACATCGTTATGGTTTATTTTACCAGCGACACGCATTTTCAATCATTCTAACATTTGCTCTTATTCGGCTAGACCATTCGATTCTTTGGAAGCGATGAATGAACAATTAATACTAAACTGGAATAATTGCGTTCGTCCCGATGATACGGTTTATCATCTTGGTGACGTAGCACTAGGTCAAAAAAGTGCTTTAGGACCGATTCTAGAAAGATTAAACGGCAAAATCCATCTTATCTTAGGAAACCATGAAAAGCCCGCCTTAACATATAAAAATCGTTTTGAATCTGTTCATGATTTACTCAGTATTAATATTGATCGTCAACATATTGTCCTTTGTCATTATGCTTTTGAGGTTTGGCCTTATTCCCATAAAGGCTCTTGGCATTTACATGGACATTCTCATGGTGCTTTGGTTCGTAGACCCTTCCGTTTTGATATTGGAGTAGATTCAGTAGCCCGTTATCTAGCCGATAAGAATAATACAAAAATTCTTCCAGAATATTATCGTCCGTTATCTTTTGAAGAATTAAAGGATGTATTCGCAAATGATACTTTCGTATCGGTAGATCATCATAACCAAGGAATAAACTAAATGCTTAGTCTAATGGCAGTAGTATTAGTATTCGTGCTTGCAATATGTTGGTTATTAGCCTTTTGTTATGATAAAATTCCTCGTGACGACTATCGAAGCGAAATACTAGGAACTATATTAATGTGGTTAATTCTAGTATGTATCTACTGTTCTTACAGATTAGGACAATCCAACGGAAGAGAAGAAATTGCTAGCGGTAAAATTAAGTACGAGAGAATAATAAATCAAGATATAAGATATGAATACTCGGATGATAAATGAATATTTCTATTTGATTTATCTATTTGTGTGATGCGATTATATGCTTACAATAATAGAACGAGTTGTCGAGCAACCAGCGTCGTCAATAATTGTTAAAGAATATCTCGGTTATGATGGAAAAATATATAAAAATATAGCAGAAGCACTAGATAATAGTTACTACTATTTTATAGATAAATACAATATCAAAACTATTAATTTTTTTAATTCTACAGAACTTTGGGGAAAATTTCCAGACCGACAAACTTTATCAGAATTTATAGATATTATACTAAACATGAAATGGATGATTGTTAAAGATGTAATTCCGGACGATTTAGACTATAATAAATTTATTTATATTAAACACGAAAAATTTGATAGATTAATCGTAAGTAACAAACCATCGTGGTTTAAAGATTTTGAAGAAGCGAAAAATCACTTAAAAGAAAATGAATATATATGATAGTTCTTTCGGTCATCTTGTTATTAATTTTATGGTTTAGTCTAGGTTTTTTAATTTTCCATCATATTGATGGTGAAAGCCTAGTTACTCCTGAATTTCTGGTCAGATTTATTCTGGCTGGATTATTTGTATTTTTAACGGGAACCGCTATTTATTTATGCGGTAAAGATCACGGTAAAATGGAATCAATGGTAGGCCGTCCTTAGAGTGTATTATTCTCTGAGGATTTGATGAAAATTTCCATTTTAAATGAAAAATTAAATTTAAAATTTGTTAAACGAATTAGCAAAGATGTTGTAGGATTATACGATCCGGACAAAAAAGAAATTAAAATATTAGAAACTTTATCTTCTAAAGATAAAATGGATACTACTATCCATGAATTACTGCATGTAGCCGATTATTATAAAGATGAGCAATGGGTTCGAACTGTGGCTACGGATATAACTGATGTTCTTTGGAAAATGGGATATAGAAAAATCGAAGAATAAAAATTATAAGGAAATAAGATGGGATTATTTATTGGAATTTTAGTGTTGTTTGGTGTTGTGATTTCTAGCGTTTATTTATCTTTACTTTTTATGTTAGATGAAGTATTTTCAGAAACACAAAAAAGGATTATAAATGAAAAACAAAAAATTATTGATTAAACGCTTTATTAAAGAACAAAGGAAATATCAAAAACAACTAATGTTTATACTGGATAGAGCTAAAAGTGGCAAACACTTATATCCTAAAGAAAACGGAGATATCAATCTTTCAACTATTATCAATTTTATTAAATTCTCAAAAATAAAAAATCCTAAAAAACTTCATAATATTTTTGCTTCCGCTCATTATTATAGGAGTAAATATAGTTTACCAATCAGAAAATTAGTTTATCGTATTTTAGATTTAGATTCAAAGGACTGGTATTTTTATTTTGATTAAAAATGGAATCTAAAAATAAACGTAATTTAGTTCTTTATCTGGTTCGCGGCATTTCTGGTTCAGGCAAATCTACTTATGCCAAAGAATTGTGCGGAGAATTTGTAGTAGAGGCCGATCAATATTTCGTGAATGAAAATGGGGAATACGTTTTCGATCCATTAAAGTTAAAACAGGCTCATGATTTTTGTTTTAAGAAAGCGTTTGATCTTTTTTCGGTATCTGAAAAGGTTGCGGTAGCGAACACGTTTACTCGGCTTTCAGAAATGAAGAGATATCTGGACGAAGCAAAAAGAAGAAAAATTAATGTAGAAATTGTGGAACCATTGACATCGTGGAGATATAATGTCCAAGAGTGTGCGAAGCGTAACTTACACGGATTAACTGAAAAAATGATCGAAAAACAATTATCAAGATGGGAAGTTGTATAATTATGCTAAAAATTTTTGATGACCCCGATCAGTGGTTACGACAAAACGGGAAGGATCTTTGTTCAGATAACGTAGCCCCGGTATATCCTGTATCCAAATGGAAAGATGGAGAGTCTAGAATTTACTTTGACGAAGAAGAGGGCGTAGAGAAACTTTGCTCTTGGGAAGATCATATCAAGCTCTAGAATTACTTGGTGATCAAATTGGACGAATACACCATTTGACAAAGAGGGGTCTGTTTGTTGGCAGGATAAATCATCCTTGTGAGTTATTGGATGCTGGTAGTTGGGATGCTGAAGTCGTAGATGCTTTCTGGCAATTAGTATATCACGGGGAAGTAATTTATGGTTGATAGTCTATCTTCATATCTTAATATAAAGGATTTTTATAATGCCCGGACCCATTAGTGAATCTTACGATCCCGAATTTGGCAATAAGCCTTCTTATGAAGAATGCAAAAGATATGTTAAAGAATGCGAAGAATACATAAATAATTATTCCCAATGGACCGAAGATAATTTCATTTGGAAATTAGCCAATAAAATTAAAGACGATATTAAAAATGGACAACCTAACTATAGCGATATTTATGAATTTCTCGCTGAGACAGCCGATCTGTATGAAGAAATTAAATTTGACATGGTTGGACTTTTAAAGGAATAAAATGGATATTAATACTATTGTAAATAAATTAAGATCTGCTAACGAACACTATTATAATAGCGATAATCCAATAATGCCAGATCATGAATACGATAAACTTAGAGACGAATTATTTCGTTTAGACCCAAACAATAGTATTTTCAGTGAAATAGGGCATGCTCCTAGAAGTGGGCCTCTACAAAAAGTCGAACATAATATTCCTATGGGTTCGTTGCGAAAAATTAATTTTGATAATGGCAAATCCGAATTTGGAACATGGGTTTCCTCACTCAAGAAGAAAGTTAAAGATTTAGAATTTTTGGTTACACCGAAAATAGATGGATTGAGTATTGAATTAATTTATGAGTCCGGTAAGTTTGTTAAAGCAGTAACTCGCGGTAACGGAATTGTAGGAGAAGACGTAACTCATACAATCATTAAAGCCTCCGGTTTTCCTAAACAACTAAGTAATAATATTTCTGTTTCGATTAGGTGCGAGGTCGTCATTCTACTTAATACTTGGAAACAATATTTTTCTGATACATCTAATCCTCGTAATGCTGCTGCTGGAACAGTACGAAGACTAGATGGTAGTAGATCGGAAAGATTATCTTGTATTGCTTTCAACGCTGTTGGAACAGATATTTCAAATATCCAAGAATATTCTGAAATTTTAAATTGGCTGAGAAGCGAAAAATTTATTACAGTTCCATCGTTTTATTGTAAGAACGAAAAAGAAGTAGAACAATTTGTTGAATTACTAATAAAAGATAGATTAAACTATCCATACGAAATGGACGGGGCTGTTATCACGCTAAATTCTCTGAAGCATCATACTACTTTAGGAATAAACAATGGATATCCAGAATATGCTAGAGCATGGAAATTCCAGTCGGCAGCCGCATTTTCCAAAATTACCGATGTGAAATTTGATGTTGGTATTCGTGGAACAATAACTCCTGTAGCAACGATATTGCCTGTAGAAATATGTGGGGCTACGATTACAAATGTAACTTTACATAATTTCGATGAAATAACACGACTTGGATTAAGTATTGGGGACACGGTAGAAATTATTCGTGCTGGCGACGTTATTCCGAAAATTATTCGGGTTATTTCAAAATCAGAAACACCACAAACTATTCAGTGTGCCAAATGTCCATCTTGCGGATCGAATACCAAGCGTGAGGGACCATTTATATACTGTTCAAATTTATATTGTCGCGGAGTAAGAACAAAGAAAATTCTTAAATATATTGAAAAGCGATCAATTATGAATATGGCTGAATCAGCGGTAGAAAAATTGATGGCTTCTGCGGTTTTAAATGAAATTTATGATCTTTATCGTTTAAATGAAAATATACTAATAAATAGTGGCATCGGCCCCAAAATGGCACACAAAATTATTGATGAAATCAATAAATCTAGATACACTACTATTTCCGATTTTATTGGTAGTCTATCAATAGATATGTTGGGCCAAACAGAAGCTAAAAACCTATTCGAACTAGGTATAGATACTGTAGATAAATTTATTAACCTAAATATTGCTCACTTAACAGGATTAAAGGGATTCCAATTAACAAAATCTGAAAGAATTGTTAATTCCATACAGGAAAATAAAGACTTAATTCTTCGTACAGCCGAATATTTAATATTTAAAGATAACAAAAATCCGGAAAATACAAGCAATAAATTCAATAATCTAAAATTTTGTTTTACTGGTGAAGCGTCAAGACCAAGAAAAGAATTGCAGAATTTAGTTGAAACAAATGGAGGAAGGTTTGCAACTAGTTTAGATAAAAGTACCAACTATCTTGTTGTAGCCGACTTAAATACTCATTCGTCTAAAATGACAAAAGCGAAAAATTTCGGAATTCAAATTATTACCGAACAACAGTTTATGGAGATGCTTTCTTGAAAGATTTTAAAGTACCATTTAAAAACGAGCGAATTAATCCGCATTTTGTTGTTTTAACTGGATCAAGATTATATGGATATTCTACTCCTACTTCTGATTATGATTATCGTGGATTCATTATACCACCGGACGAAGATAAATATGGATTAATAAATTTCAATCATTATTGCGGAACCGGAGACACTACAATTTATTCGCTTAAAGAATTTATTAATCAACTAATTAAAGGCAACACTCAAATTTGGGAATGTTTGTTTGCTCCGGAACAGAATATTATTGTAAATTCTGATGCATTTAAATATCTTTACGAAAACTACACAGATCTTTTATCTAAAAAAATTATCAGAAGTATTTTAGGTTTTGCTTTAGCAGAATGGCGTAAAGCACGCGGAGTCATGCAAGAAATTAAATATGATTCTGAAGACGATGAAATACTTCTTAAGAAATTATATGGCCGATTTCAATTAGATCGTACCCAAATTTCCGATATATTAGATATCGTTTATAGAAATAAAGATCCTCGATCTGAAGTAATAAACTTAGGTGTAAATAAAGAACATAAAGATGAAATAAATAAATTTGGTTATAGGCCAAAGTCTGCTTGTAATACAATTCGTTTATTATCCGAAGGGTTACAATTAGCAGAAGATGGAAAACTACATTTTCCTCTTGAGAATATTGATATGTACAAAAATATTCGAAACGGGGTGTGGTCATTGGATGAAGTGACAGAAATATATAATTATTTAAATAACAAATTAGAACAGACTAAAATTAATTTTCCTAAAAACGTAAATTTAAATCGAGCCAGCCAAATTTATCTTGATATGATTAATAATTAATTTTGTCAAATAAATTCCTTTATCGGTGGTTCCATCCGCAAAGAAAAATTGGAAATCGATATGAAAATAAAATGCACTTATTCTTTTTATTGTTTAGATGACTAATAGTATTTGCTTGCAGGGTATAATTCCTACCATCGCTTTCAGCGAATTTTTAAAGAAAGAAATATGTTAAATCAATTAGATCAATTAGCCGATTATACTTTTACCACCAAATATTCTAAATACCTATCTAATGAAAAAAGAAGAGAGACTTATGATGAATGTATTACGCGATATTTTAATATGCTGCGGCAAAAATATCAAGATAATAATATAGAGGAATATTTAACTGAGGCGGAATTAGCTGCTAGAGAAAAATTGGCTTTAGGATCTCAAAGAGCATTACAATTTGCTGGTCCGGCATCATTTAAACATAACGCCCGTATATATAATTGTGCTGGTACTCTTATAGATCGTCCTCGCGTTTTTGGTGAAGCGATGTATTTATTACTTGCTGGCGTTGGCGTAGGATTCTCGGTTCAAACTCATCACGTTGCATGGCTTCCAGATATTTCTAAACCTACCGGCGAATCTGTTATCTATAAAATATCAGATGATATCGAAGGTTGGGGCGATGCTGTTAATGTATTATTAAGTTCTTATTTTGTTAATAAGCAAACTCATCCAGAATTCTTTAATAAGCGAGTTATTTTTGACCCTTCTGGTATTCGCAAGAAAGATACCCCATTTAGTCACGGGATTGGAAAAGCACCCGGCCCCGATGGTTTAATGAAGACTTTAGAGAATATCAGAAAACTACTCAATTCTAGAATTGAACAAGGTGCAAACCGCTTACGAACCATTGATTGCTATGATATTATGATGTATTCAGCGGACGCCGTTCTTAGCGGCGGTATTCGTAGATCGGCCACCATTTGCTTATTCTCTGCTGACGATGAATTAATGATGAACGCCAAATCTGGCAATTGGTTCTACGAGAACCCACAGAGAGGAAGAAGCAACAATTCAGCCGTTCTTATTAAAGGCGTAACCACCAAAGAACAGTTTGTTAAATTAGCCAATGTTACTAAAGAAAATGGCGAACCCGGCTTTCTATGGGTCTTTGATAGAGATTATGTAGTTAACCCGTGTGTTGAAATCTGCTTCTTTACTTATGACACTACACAGACAAATTGGCAAAGAACGCCAGAATATTCGGGTTGGCAAATGTGTAATCTCAGTACGCAAAATGGTAAAAAGATTAAATCTGAAAAAGATTTTATTAGAGCCGCTAGAGCCGCCACAATCTTAGGTACTTGTCAAGCCGGTTTTAATAGTTTCCCTTATCTTGGTCAAACTTCCGAAAATATTATTCGCCGCGAATCTTTGCTAGGGGTTTCTATTACCGGAATGATGGAAAATCCTGAAATTTTATTTAACCCAATTCTTCAAACGAGAGTAGCGAATATTTGTAAGGATTTAAATAAAGAACTAGCAAATAAAATTGGTATTAATATAGCTGCTAGAATTACTTGTATTAAACCCGAAGGAACCACATCAACAATATTATCTACTTCTAGTGGTATACATCCTCATCATGCTCGCAAATATATTCGTCGCGTTAGAGCAAACAAATCAGAAACCCCTCTACATTTTTATAAATCTATTAATCCCGTAGCAATTGAAGAATCATATTGGTCAAATACCAAGTCAGATGAAATTATCTCTTTTGCTTGCCAAACTTCTGATAAAGCTATTGTTAAGAATGAAATTTCGGCCCTTGATCTTTTAGAGAAAGTCAAATCAACCCAAATACACTGGGTTCAAGCCGGAACCAATAAGGATAAGTGTACTGTTCCTAACATTTATCATAATGTTTCAAATACTATCACTGTAGAAAATGATGAATGGAATGAAGTATTTGACTTTATTTTCGAGAATCAAGAATACTTCTCTGGTATCTCGCTATTATCTGCAACCGGAGATAGAGATTATTTACAAGCACCATTTACAGAAGTTCTAGATGAAATTGAAATTTCTCAACTTTATGGCAAAGCCTCATTATTTGCATCTGGCTTAATCGAACACGGTATATCATCTTTCGGTAATCTTTGGATTGCTTGTGATGCGGCCCTTGGCTTAGGTGAAGATCTAAGTAAAGAAAATAAAGATGATTTCCTTGAAATATCAAGAAAGAACAAATTAGAATTTATTAGCCGAATTAAAAACTTCTCCAAGAAATATTTTAACGACGACTTAAAGAAGACGACCTATCTTCTTAAAGATGTTTATACTTGGAAACATTATCTTGATCTACAATACCAAGATGATAGAAGAAACTGATTCCACTGTCCAACAAGATAATTTAGCTTGTGCGGGCGGAACATGCAATATTCTTTAAGGTGTTTATGATAAATTCTTTTTGGGGTCGTTATAGGTTCCTTAGTAATTTTTATCCATGCGATATCGATTATGAAGGTATGCTTTATCCATCATCGGAACACGCTTACCAAGCTGCTAAATGCGAGAATATTACAGATAGAAGAAAATTCTTATCTGGTACAGCGGGTAATGCTAAAAGATTAGGTAAGAATATTATAGTTCGGAAAGACTGGGACACCGTTAAATTATCTATTATGGAAGAGATAGTCAGGATTAAATTCAAAAATCCTGAAGTAAGGAATCTATTACTAGCAACTAACGATTTATATATAGAAGAAGGAAACGGTTGGGGTGATACATTTTGGGGAGTTTGTAAGGGGAAGGGTCAAAATCACCTAGGAAAGATTTTAATGAAAATTAGAAAGGAAATTCAGGATGAAATGCGTATTCAGCAATCAATTTGATTTTTTTGTTGCTAGATCTTTAGAAGAATGTGTAGATCTTGCTAAAAAATATTATTTAGAAATTGGCTACGATCAACCATGCGAAGAAGATTTAAATTTTGAACCTTGCTATCCTATAACTAAATTATTTGGTATTAAAATGGATGATATAACAGTATATAAAAGCTATAAGGATTGGGCGGAAGAATCGGATATAGGTTTTCTCGCTTCTTCAGAATACTAAAGAATATCGGGCGTTTCTCCGAATCCAATAATATTCTTTGAATTATCTACAGTACGAATACCAAATATTCTTCCTAGTCTACCACCAATCATTCTTCCAAATGTCGGATTTGAACTTGCTGCTATTTCTTGCCTAAATTCTTTCCAAATAGTTACAAAAGTATTTACATCGCCATTTGTAAATGATCCAAATCTATCTCCGGGCGAACCCCAAATATGATAAGTATAAATACCTAATTCATTGTGTAAAACACGTAGCAACTGTTTGAAAAAGTCTTGATTGTATCCATAAGACGGATTTGAATCTATATACGACTGACCAAAATATTGATCTCTTGGTAAAAGAATATAAGGAATTATTGGTTTAGATCTATCGCAGGAATGAATTCTTGCTCTTATAATGTCCATTTGTTGTCCGCTAAATGTCGGACTCGATCCAGTAGGAATATTTACATAAAGTACCGGACACTGAATTTCAGATGTTAAACCACCTTCATATGCAGAACGATAAATATATTTATATTCTTCAGATCGTTCTGGATTTTTTTGCACATGGTCATAATTACCGAATAGAATATCCGAACTAACAAACTCTTGAAATGGTTCGGCTATACCTTTGTATAAAGCTCTATCCACGCTTGACGCGATAATTCTTTCAAACTCAGAATATAGGCCGCTTCCAACACCGGGTATATCAATTATATTGTAATTTCTTGGGAAATTATAACCGCTTGCTTCGGGCCAATAAATATTTTTGACTTTTGTATTCCACCAATCGGCTAGAGTTTTGTTTGTACCATATTGTTCCCAAGTGATTTGATCTGTAAATCTATTAGTAGGTGTTCCGGTTAAAAATTCAGTAGCATTTACATGATTTTGCCAAATGGTTGTTCTTAAATAGTCACCGGGGCTAGCAGAAGGAAATATAAATCTAAAATCTCTGTCCGTTCCTGCCCATGCTGGATTAAAATAAATAGTGTTGGAAAAATAAGAAGGAAATATTTCAGATTCGAAATCGAATAACAGTGTTGCGGGACGGAGAATATTAACTCTTGTACCATCGGCGGTCAAATAATTTTTACGGCCCGATTCATAAAATTGAGCAATCCTATTCGATAATTTACTTCGTAATTGATTAATACCATTATCAAAATATAAGGTAGTAAATGTAGTAGGCTTTAATACTGGGCGACCCCCATCATTAATTAACGAATAAGCATGACGTTTGGCCCAACCGCTCTGATAAGTAGCATTATTAATTTCTGTAGGAAAAACATTGGAATCTGTTTCGTCAAAGGTAGGCGTGGCAGGCCAATAATTACCAGAAAATCCTATAAACGGAGTGTCACCAGTAAATCCAATAGCATCTAAAGAATGATGAAATAAAGAAGAAAATTCAAATCTTGGATTAATACTACTTGAACCAAGACCGGCTATATAAATAGATCCTTGTAATTTTGTGTCATCTCCCGTAGTAGAAACATAGTTTCCGTATACATATTGATTATGCAATAAACCAGAAACAGTGTTCTTAGCTATTGAGTCCAAAACCGATTCTGTAAAACCAACACCGGAAGATGGTAAAGATAAAAACGAGCCAGTACCATTTATTCTAGGATAATTTAAGTTTATATTTATATTAATTTGTAATGATGGATCTAACTGAAATTCGGAACCGGAAGGACTAATGTAGTCAACCCATTTTGAAACCCCTGTCGTTGATTGTCCGCTACCCCACAGATTTAGCCATTGAGGATTGAGGACAGTATACGGTCTATCATCATTCCAAGAATAGACCACGGGATTTCCGTAGGTTCCAAATTTTTGTCTATTTAAAATTCCAGAAGTAAAAGGCATATTCGTTCCTAATTATTGTTTGTAATACTAAATTTAATTTCTACAGTACCATTAGAAACAACGGACTGATTACCGGAAGGGTCAACAATTCTTGCTTCATGATTATAGTAGCCCGGCAACAACTCTGTGTCATTTTGGTTTAAATAAATATCAAATAATCCACTTGTAGACGGCGTGACGACATTTATTCCTGAAACCGATGTTTTTTTAATACTAGGGGTAGAATCTATATTTCTGTATAGTATCCATTCTAAACTAGATCCATTTAAATCAAATGGTTCTCCGGTAGAATCAACAACAGAGACACGAATTTTTTTTGTCTCTCCTTGAAATAAATAAAAGTTTTGATTTGTACTAGCCATTAAATATTCCATTTATTTCAATCGAACCTAACACACCTTTAATTTCTGTAGTATTATACACGCCTAATATAAAATCATCGGTAACACTACCTTTAACAAAATTTTCATCAAAAACACCATTAATAAAAATAGTATCATTTAAAGTAGGGTATGGTGTAACACCTAATTTTTGAAAAAATCTATCTGGAAAATAAATCGAAGGAAAATAACGATTAGGAAATAAAATATTCATAATTTTAATCCGGATTTAATACTGGATTAGAAGTAGAATTACCATTTGAATCTTGTGTCATTGTAACTCTAGTGGTAATTCCATCTATTCCCTTAAAAGAAATACTGCTAGTACCCCCGCCAGACCTATAACCCAGCAATGTTGAAGAAATCAATCGTAGTACGTCTATAAAAGTAAAATCTGACTCT
>ERZ724522.1206-NODE-1206-length-14407-cov-5.516513_pt1 | contig 14407 bp, 10 predicted proteins | sample MGYA00376055_ERZ724522 | MGnify/ENA primary metagenome ERZ724522 (study PRJEB28724, sample SAMN07190884) | wastewater metagenome | isolation source: effluent of sewage treatment plant in Hong Hong | place: Hong Kong | collected 2016-03-17 ... | reverse complement strand
CGTCTGTTGCGTAAAAGTACAAAAAAGCGTAAAAATTATACACGAAATTTTTATATATAAAAAAAACCTCAAAAGAGGTTTTTTTTTAAATTTCTCGAAACAATCTTTTACATCTTGAACTATTTCTAATTTTACGTAAAGCTTTTTCTTTTATTTGTCGAATTCTTTCTCCGGTCAACATAAATTTGTTTCCTATTTCCTCATTAGTTAATCCCTCTCTTCTTTCAATTCCAATTCCAAACGATAAACATAATATTTCTTTTTCCATATGACTCAAACAAGTGTCCATAGCAGTTTCTAATATGGCTGACATATTTTCTTTTTCAATAGAATCATAAACATCAATGTTGCCAGAAGACAAAAGATCGGCAAAAGTCCCTTCATCATCATCTCTGACCTTACTATCCAAAGAATGTTCACCATTAAAATGAGATACCATCTTATTTAATGATGAATTTTCAATATCAAATTGCTCACATATTTCCATAACTGATGGCTCTCTCTCGTTTTTTTGTTCAAACTCTGTTGACCACTTTCTTATTTTATCATAAGAAGCCTGAACATTTAAGGGAACCCTTACCGAACGATAATGAACTGGATATGCCTCTAAAATACTTTGTCTAATCCACCATACAGCATATGAAATAAATTTAAATCCCCTGGTCTCATCAAAACGCTGAGCAGCCTTGATAAGACCGATATTACCCTCATTAATTAAATCTTCAAGTTGAACATCTGCTCTTGCATATTTTTTTGCAACAGATACCACGAATCTCAAATTGGCTTTAATCAATTTTGCTTCCGCTATCTTATCTCCTAATTTAATTCGTTTAGCCAGCTCAATCTCTTGTTCTTGATTTATCATTGGCTCCTGTTCTATTTCCCTAAAATATCTTTCGACCGATGGTGTACGATTCGTAATTTGTTTCGTGATCTTTAACTGTCTCATAAAATATTCTGTTTTATTTCTGTTTGACTTATGAACGACAAGTTTAAAAAAAAGTTACTACGCAGATTGCAGTTCCAAAATTCTATCTCTTATTTTTATGCACAACTCATAGTTTTCTGTGTCTTCAGCATACGATAGCATGGATTTTAAAAAATCTAAATTTTGAATCTCGCTAATCTTGTTTTCTGCGGCGATTTGAATTGTATTTGACGAAGAACCAAAAGATTGATTTATCATATCGCAAATGTTATTGCTAATAATGTTTAATGATTTTTGAATGTCCAGGTTTTGATCCGTGATGTCAAATTTTATAAAATTTTCTAACTCCAAATTTTCTTTTTCGAAAAAAGAGGCCTGTTTTTTATTAAAGGCTATGCACATTTTTTCAAATTCTATTGGTAGTTTTTTAAAATCCAATTTCACAAAAATAGAGTTAGAATTATTCTTACTACTCAAATTTAACAATTCAATTTGCTTTAGGTTTTTAATTGTAGAAGCAACTAAATAACAACCTTTCACTTCATTTAAAAAAACTATTTTTTGAAAAAAATCAGGATTCTTGTTTCTAGTTTTATTTATATGGTTTTTCAACTTTTGTTGCTCTCTTATAAATGCATCAAAATCAACAATAAAGTTATTATTTTTAGAAGATGATTGTGTAAATATTTTGTTTAAATCCAGTTTTTCTTCTAAGTAAGACACAAAATCTAAAACCAAAAAAAAATTTAAATCAGATATGTTTTTTATTAAAGTTGAGTCATTTTTCCAAATCAAAAATTTATTTTCTATTTTTTTAAAGCCGGACAATTCTTTAGCTCTCTTAAATTTAATTTTTCTTACAATTTTCATTTTAAATAATTTTTACTATAATAAATAGTTATTTTGTTTAAACATTCCAGTCAAGTTGTTTAAAAAAATTCTTTAGAGCCATAAAAGCATCTTCATTATCAATTGCAAATGATGTTTCATCATTGCTATTGGGGCTTTTTATTGAAATTGTTAAATATTTAGCTTCTTGATTTTTTTGCCTAAAAGAAACCAAATCTATTTCAATAGAACCAGTTTCTGTAGAACCCATATTGAAATATGTCTGGTTTTCGTTTGGTTTTCTTTCAATATCTTCAAGATTATTAAGACTTTCGTTTTTAATTTCCATTTTATCTTATTTTTTAATATTCGCTGTTGTTATGAGCATTCTGCTTACTAATTGACTTTCTTAGTTCAGAAGCTATTTTTCGTATTTCTCCAAGACTTTTTCTGGCTCTTTTAGCTGCTTGCTTGTTTTTTGTTGGACTTATAAACTTATATATATCCTGCTCCATTTTATTTACTTTTTTCTTCAATTCTTGAAATTGAGAATCAATTTCAAATTCGTCAAAGAAAACCGGATTATTTTTACTTTTTATCATTTTTTATTTTTGTTAAAAAATTATTAATTCCTTCTAAAATTTTTTTTGTCTTAACATCAAAATTTTTATTTTTTTTCACCAACAAGTTTTCACTTAGATTATCTGCAGTTTCCTGATCAGAAGACTCTGGCTCATTAGAAGTTGTTTCTACATCTCCTGTTTCACCTCCAGTATCATCTGTGTCTAAACTGTCCAATCCCGAATTGTCAGTGTCTCCTAAACCAAAAGAACTTCCACCTCCAAATCCTCCAAAACCACCACCCCCTGCAGAATCAACAGAATCATTTTCTCCGCCAGTGTCAATTTGTGTATTAGGATCAAAATCTGGTTTCCTGAATTTTTTATCCAACTCAGTAAAAATTCCAGTATCCATATATTCTTCATGAGCCCTTTCAATTTCGTAGAACATTTTTCTTTCAATTTTCTTCTGTCTCAAAATTTGTTTAATCTCGGACTTGGAAAATCCAAGGATATTTTCCATACCCCAAGTATATGATACTGGAGCGGTAGCATCGCTAGAAAACATTTCTTTAAATATATCAAGCCTTGCCCTCATAGTTTCTAACTTAAGCAATTCTTGTTGAGTACTTGGGTTTGTTAATGTTAATGTAAAATTGTTTATATCATCATCAAAACCAAGAACTTTTAGATGAATATTTGCAATGCTTCTTAATTCAAGAACAACTGCTTCCTGGAAACGATTAATAGTTCTTGCAAATCTTAAATCTGCTTGAGATAAAGTAGAACCTCCCGGCAAAGATTGAGCGTAGTTTAGGTAAGTTTTTGGAACTTTAATTCCAGTAAATAATTTATTTTGAAGATATTCAATATCTGCAATATCTCCCAAATTACTTGCTCCTGGCAAAGTTTCTACTTTTGTTCCGGTTTTATCTCCCCTTACAGGGATAAAATAATCTTCTTCAAATGTTATTAAATTAAATTTCATATTAATTCTTCCCTGAGAATCAACAACCTGGCTCTTTTTTAATTCAGCCTTCATTTTTTCAATATACTGCCTTACATCAAGAGTATCCGTATTACCAACATCAATAAAAAACATCCTACGCTCAGGGGCACGAACTAAACGATATACCAATAATGCATCCTCTGCCAACTGAAGTTGTTTCCACAACTTTCTTACAGGATCTAAAACAGATCTTCCATATGGCATTTTTTCGCCATCAGAAACTAAACTAAAATGTGCAATTTGAAAATCTTCAAAATACATATTAGTTGAATCCCACTTAAACCTAACCGAAGAAGTATTTCCATCATATCCAACTTCTTTATGAATTTCTCCGGTTGGCAACTGTACTATATTATATACGCCTAACTCCTGATCTATCTCTAGTTTTAAAAAATTATCTCCATATTTTAATAGAGTTCTAATCCAAAACCATAAATTATAATTAACATTTAAAGTCTGATGAAACAAATCATTTAAAATTCTTTTTATTCTAGAGTTTTCGCTATAAATTGTTAATATTTCTCCTTTATCGTTTCTCGAAACACATTCATCAGACATTATATCAAGAGCAACAGATATTTCAGGAGACTGATCCATAGCCCTATAATCATTATATGCACCAATTCTGTCGGAATCGTAGTACATAGAACGAGAATATAAATCTTGAGCCACCTTTAGTGACTGAAAGTCAGCAAACATTTGCTGTTTTTGCTGTATATTATTGTCTGAGTAAGGATCATTACCTAAAACTTCTCTATTTTGAGATAATTGATTAGGAATATCTTTTTGATTACCCCTAAAAAGCTGAGAAAGACTATAAAATATAGTTTTCGGTTTTTCTTGTTCAACCATAATTGTAAATTATTTATAAATTAAATGTTTTTTTAATAAATAGTAAACAGTTGGTTTATTTTAATAACCAACCCAAATCATCATCATCATTTGAAACTTTATTATTATTTCCAATCTTCAAAAAAGCTGAGTTCATTGGGTGTCTTTCACTTGAACTCTGATGACTGAATGAATCCAGCATAGCTTTATAAAAATCTTTTTTTACAAAAACATTGGCAAACTCCGTATCTCTTATATACAAAGCTATAGCCAAAGAGATAATCAAGTCATCGTGATAACCAGGTGCGTGTTCCGCTTTTTGTCCGTTATAAATAAAAGTCTTAAATTCTTCAACTAGCCTCTTTGAATTGATAGAAATTTTTCGTTCACGCATATATGTAATTAAAGAAGCTATAATTAATGGTCTGGTTGTTATTGTCGTTTGGAATCCGGGTATTTCTCCATTTTCATCAACACTTAAATTAAAATGATGATTTATCATCTTTTTTACAGATTTGCTATGATAAATTCTATCTGCATTGTATTTTAACTGGTTTTTTAAAACTAAACAAGTTGCTAAACCAAAGCTGTTTGCCTCAATTACAACATAGGCATTATTATATTCCTTAGCAACTTTATAAATCATGTGAGCAAATAAATCTGGAGGAATTTTACCTTGATATTCTGCAACCTGAACTAACTCATTTGCATCAATTATTTGTATTGTAGAAAAATCACTTCCATCTCCTCTGCCAACATCTGCAGACAAAATGAAATTGCTTTCAGGATTTGGTTTTTGCCAAACCCAGAACGAAGTCTTAATATCATTAACAAAACCACTTTCTTCATTTGTATAATCATAATAACAAACAGGACCAGGTTTGGATATTACATCCTTTTCTATTTCATTAAGAATTCCAGAATCAATAACGAGTGCTCTCGAACCCTCAAATGACAAATCTAATTCCTGGGCTATTTTAATTCTATCATAATTAAATCTTTCACATTCTTTTTCATACCAAGGACTCCACCAATAACTTCTTCCATACTCATCCTTTCTTATTTCTTTACCAACAGAATAAATTGGGTGCTCTGTCCAATGAATTGTTGTTCCCACAAAAGAATTTTCATTTTGTTGAGAAGCCACCCAAGTTCTGTGATATAAATTACCCGTTCCATACGGAGTTGAAATCATAATACATTTACCCTTCGTTGCTGTTAAGGCAAGACCAGCCCCCATCCATATATCGTCTGCGTTTTCTATAAATGCAACCTCGTCTAAAATTAACATAGTCAAAGCCTCACCACGACCTGCCTGCTTACTACTAGCAACAGCTTTTACCCAATTACCATTCTTTAAACTAAGAAATTTTTCATTATTTTTATCAGAATCCTTATCTGGATTATAAAAGAATTTTGGCAAATAATCCATAAACTGTTTTACGGTACTTAAAAATCTAACAGCAGCAGCACCATCGTTGGCAACAATCAAAATTCTTTGATCTATCTTAAATAATAAAGTCCAAACAACAAAACCTGCCGTTATAACAGAAAGTCCAAGTTGTCGAGATTTTAAAACAATATTGTTTTGATTTTTATTAAACTTTACAACCATATCTTCCTGATATGGAAAACAGGTTAATCTGTCTATTTGCTTTTTTTTTACATCATAAACATAACCATATGTGTTCAAAAAATATACAGGATCTTTTGCACATCTGACATATTCATCTAATTCTTGCTTTGTCATAGAATATCAAATTCTAATAAATATTAAAAAAAATAAATAATTAAATTACAATCCCACATATATTGTAGGACTTGGATCAACTTCGTTGTCTGGTCTCACACTATATATGTCACTAACATACAATACACTTGTTGTGTCGTTCTTTAAATGCAACTGATGAAAACCATATGTTGAAGCAGACCAAGAAACAGAATATGTCGCAGCAGTTATGTTAACTAAGTTTATAGAAGGAAATATGGAATTTGTCAAAATTCCATTAATATAAAAAAAAGAAGTAAAACTACTGGCCAAAACGGGATTGTTGTTTGTATCAAAAGATAAAACTAATTCATTGACCGTTGTTCCTGTTTTTATTAACATTTAATATTAAATATTGTCAAAATTTTCTATTTGCTGTTTTATCTCATTAATCTGAGTTTCTAACTCTTGAACCTTAACCTGCAGTTCTTCAACAGTGGGCTGTGTCGGAATTGGGTCTTCTACCCATTCCTCTTCAACCAATACCATGACTTCCTGGCCATCAATTATTTCTTTTTTATATGTTCTGTTCCAACTCATAACGTTTATATATATTTAATGTTTAATGTTTTATTTTTAAGCTATCCGAACAAATATTGCGGGGATAGCCGATGTTGATGTTGTTAATGATCCTGCAGATGAAGGTAATGCGCCATATCCAACATTATTATAATAATAACCGGTAATGCCCAATGTAGGGTTTGAAGTCCATCCTAATGGATTTTGAAATGCTGTTGTTGGTATGCCCCTTATCGCAGATGAAACAGTATAATCAGCCAACATTGCCAAGTAATATAAACCAGGATTTAATTGCTGAGAAATAGAAATGGTTATCAAGTTCGTGGTTGCCGATGCAGTAACCGTTCCGGCATCTAATAATAAAGTAGAAGGTATATGATTAGAATCACAATTATATATACCAAGTCTTATAACGTTGGATTCGGTCGTTGAACTCACAGCCAACGAAACACCTATCCTATCAATAGTAATTTGCTCACCAACCAAGAAAGGACAGAATACCAAACGCCCATTGGTAACAGTCTGGTTAGAAAAAGCAAAACCCATATTTGTTGAAGTGTGGTATCTGTTTGCTGTTGAACCCTTGATTCTATTTGCAGAAATATCTTGAGGAAACAAATTGACCAAATTCGTTGTTCCTGAAAATATTGTGTTGGCCGTTAAGGTTGTTGCAGATAAATTAGAAATAGTTGTGAAACCAGAATTAATTGTTAAACGAACATTTGTGTTTCCTGTTCCATCTGTTATAAACTTAATGCTTTTTCCAGGAGTAACATTTCCAAACAACAAATCATTTCCAGTAGAATATATATATGCATCATTAGAGGAACCAAAATAACCAGAAAAATTCGATGAGTTAATTCCTACGTCAATATAATTTATACTCTCATTTCCATTGTTTGCAGTAGCAACAATATCAGAGCTCGCCTGATTGCCACCATGAATGTTTCTTATGTTTAATTGTGCATAAGTCAAAGCAGATGATATACCATAGACAACATTAGAAAATGAATTAGGTTGTTCATCATATATAATTACTCGTTCAGGATTTGTTGAGCTTCCAGAAAGAGTGTTCACTTTAAAAAAAGAAGTGTTTGCAGTTGTCGCACTCAAACCAGAGGCAAATAAAGAGCTTCCGCTTGCAGTTAATGTGTTAATTGTTAAAGCAGAGACATTGATAGATGGACTATTTGATGTTCCGCCTGTATAAGTATTGGTTCCTGACCTTACTTCAAAAGAAGATTGATTAGAAGAAGATAATAATTGATTTAAATTCGTAGAACCAGAATAAATAGTTCCTGCACTAAAAGTAGAAGCACTCAAACCATTAAAAATAGAAGTTGTTAATCCTGTAACTGTTATTCCACTAAAATACAAATATGCATCTTGAAATATTTGGTTTCTGTTGATAAGGCTTTGTATAAAATCTGCAGCTTGAAAAGCGTTTGTGAATGTATGACTTGTTATTGCAGTTACAGATAATATTAATATTTCTTGAGTTGGACTATAACCGCTGCTGAAATAATTAATACCAACATCATTATTGCTTGAATAGACACTTGCACTCGTCTTTGGAATAATATTTAAATTACCCTGTTTTGTTATTTCGATATGTCTGGAAAAATCCGCTATAGATATTGACATTTATGATATTCTGTTTGCTAATAAATATGTTCCCTTTTGAATAGTTGATGTGTTTCCTGCTGTATTAGAGAAAAATCTAAACTGAACATTTCCTGCAGAAGTCGATCCTGATACTATACCTTTAATTTCAAAGCCCAACAAAGTATTTGCTGCAGTTCCGATAGTGCTGGTGTTTTGATTATTTGCATTTAAGACACTTGTTCTAAATGCCGTAACCGAATTTGTATTTGCAACAGATTTAGCATTTAAAAACGCTCCGGAAGGTATACTCAGTGCATGATTTTGTCCATTTGCAGTTGAACCTGACATTTGACCAGAAATTTCAAATTGCCAAACTTCGAATGCCCCAACCGAAAAAGCAAGACCAGTTACATCAGTTAAAGAACCGCTTGTTGTACTAAAAGCATCTGATAAGAATGCTGTTTTTGTTTGCTGATAAAAACCTTCTATAAAAACAGAAGAAGCACTAAGTGTTGTTGCTGATAAAACATTAACATTTGATTGTCCACTTATATTTAAATCATTTATTGATCCTCCACTAAAATTAACAGTTGGTCTTGTTGAAGTTCCTCCGGTATAAATATTAGTTCCTGGCTGAACGAATGTTTGTGAGTTTGTTAATTGATTTTGTGTTATAAATAACGTATCAAGATTGCTTGTTCCAGAAAATAACGTATTCGCAGAAAATGAACTACCTCCAGATAACGTTCCTGTGAATATTGAATTCCCACTTGCAATTAATGTGTTAATCGTTAAAGCAGAAACATTAACTGTTGGATTTGTTGGAGTTCCACCTGTGTAAGTATTTATTCCCGGCTGAACAAACGTTTGTGAATTTGTTAGTTGATTCTGCGTTATAAATAAAGCATCAAGATTGCTTGTTCCTGAAAATATTGTGTTTGCTGAAAACGAACTTCCACCAGAAAGCGTTCCGGTGAAAACAGAATTTCCACTCGCATTCAGCGTGTTAATTGTCAAAGCAGAAACATTGACCGTATAATCTCCTGAACTTCCTCCTGTATAAGTATTTAATCCATTCCTTATAATAGTCTGACTTCCGGCGATAGAACCAAACGGAGCAAATATATTATATAAATTAGTTGTTCCCGAAATTATGGTAGCACCAGAAATAGTAGTAGCACTCAAGGTGCTGGCAGTCAAGGTTGTTACTGAAATATTAGGAGCTAACGCAACGGTGTTTATCGTTGCGCTTGATGTAATCAATATGTTTGATCCTGATCCTAAACTTTTAAAGTTAAGTCTATTTAAAGATTGATTTGAATAAAAACCAACAGATGGCGAAACACCTAAGTTGGTAGCTCCACTTATATTCCCTACAAAAGATGATCCAAAGCTTCCTGTTGTTTTATAAACATATCCTGAAGGAGAAATTGTTAATAAATATGTTCCACCCAAAGGTGCGTTTTTAATAACAAGACCTCCCACCAAAGCAGTATTACTTGCTGTTAATGTATAGTTCCTACCCGCCAAAATAGAAGATGCAGAACCATTTACTCTATTATTTTGACCAAATACAAAAGAATAGTTTCCCTGGGCAGTATTTCCAGAACCAAATACTAAACCATAATTACCAGTTACTATATTTTGTTTTCCATTTATTACAGTGCCAAAAAAAGAAACTCCGGTGTTAGAAAAACCATTTATAATAGATGAGTATTTTTGTCTAGATATGTTTCTAACACCATTCAAAGCAACAGTATAAGCAGCATTGATTCCAGATAAATTTTTTCCGGTTCCAATGAATGAATATTTAAAATTAGAATAGTTGCTTATACCGTTTCCTATAAAACTAGAAGAAATATCAGCAGCACCACCATAGGAGCCTAATGTGTTGCCAGAACCATTTATTATGGTTCCCATAGCATTATAGCCATTTCTCTGTTGTATTCTATTTCTTCTTCCAGATCCTATAAAAGCAAATCCATCTGTTATGCCTGAAATAATATTTTCAAAACCGTTTATTAAAGAATTATAAGACCCAGAAACCTTATTTGCTTTACCATTCCCTAAAATAGAATATCTTGAATATACTCCTGTTATGTAATTATTAATACCATTTATGATAGATGCACCTATACTAACATTAACAGGTCTAATATAATTACTTCTACCGCCTCCTATAAAACCGTTTGTTATACGAGATATTGTATTGCCGGAACCAGTAGCAATAAAACCATATGTAGAGTTATTAATAACAGAATTTTGACGACCCCCTATAACAACTCCACCTATTGTAGTAGCACTATTACTTGTAAATCCCCCCACAAGAGCTCCCTGTCCTGTTGTATGATGGAGTGTTCCTCCTAAAATTATTGAAGCGTTGCCATTATTAAAACTATCTTCACCACCAATAATAATAGAATTTGCTGTTATAGCAGAGTTTCTTATGCCGCCGAGCAAAATATTGCTTCCTCCAAAAGAAGCATTTCTGTTTCCAAAAACAAAGTTATGACTTCCGGTTTCAGCAGTATTTCTAAAACCCATACCAAATGAATAATTCGAATGAATATGACTATAACTTGAGCCAACCAAAAGGCTTCTCCAACCGGAGACAATACCATCAGATGAGTTTATGGAAGTTGAAAAGTTTCCAGAACCACTCATTCTGACTCCGCCAATTATTAAAATATGACTGCCGGTTCTTGCCGTATGAACTGTTCCTAAAATTAAAGAATATCTTGTGTTTATTGCCTTATTAAGTGATCCGTTTAATATAGTAGTCCATTGTGTAGACCCTGTTAATATGTTATCGTTTCCATTTAAAATAGATATATACTTATTAGCATAAGAAGAGTTTCTGTTACCATTGAGTATGGAAACAAAAGCATTTGTTGAGCCAGATATTCTATTATTTAAACCACTAACAATGCTATTAAAGTAGCTATTTGTACATAGGATAATATTAGCTAGACCACCTAAAATATTACTATGTCTTCCGTCAAATATTTGATTTAATTCTCCACCCAAAATCGAACTAAAATTTGTGTTGGATGATAAAAAATTTAAATTTCCGCCTCCAATATTTGAATCTTGAGAAAAAACCCGATTATTAATACCTCCTAAAATAGAACTTCGTGTACCATTAACTAAATTAGAACTTCCAGCACCAATAAAAGAATAGATTGTATAAGCAGAATTATTTACACCAGCAACAATAGCACCTCTGTTGTTTTTTGTTTTATTTCCTTGTCCAGATCCAATAAAACTTCCTAAACCATAAGCCTTATTATAATAACCACCACCAACAAAAGAAGTTATTCCACTTGCTATGTTTTGGTTTCCGTTTATAACAGTGCTCCATTTTGTCAGAGCAGTATTTGATAAACCATTAATAACAACAGAATATAAACTATTAGACAAATTTGTTTTTCCATTAGCAACAAAAGAATATGTACTACCTCCCGTATTTGATCTTCCTGCAATTAATGCGAAAGAACCAGATCCTAGATTTTGAGTGTTGTTATTTGCTATTATTGAATTAGATCCGGTAGAAGATGTCCACAAATACCTAAAATAAAAAGACAAATCTGTACTTCCAGAAAACAAGGTACTGCCACTTATGCTTGTACCCGATATTGTAGAAGCAGTTAGTGAATTTAAAACCAAATTAGGAGCAACAGAAATTGCATTTTCAGTCAAAGAAGATGTAATTATAATGCTTGGCCTTCCTGATAGGGATTTGAATACTAAAACAGAACTTCCGCTTAGTCCAGCATAAATTCCGTGAGTTGCACCTGTATTTACAGCTCCTGTTATAGTTCCTCCCACTGCAGGAATTGATTGTATAGAAAGATTACCATCATTATCCGTAACCACCATCTGTGTTCCACTTCCAGAAAGAGACAAAATCATAGCCGTTGATGCTGTCATTGAACTTAAAATGGTATTTCCAGAAACAAATAACGATCTAACAGAGACATCAGCCGAAAGAGATATGGCATTTTCTGTAGAAGAGGATGTAATCATTATATTACTTCCTCCAGACAAAGATTTAAATCTAAGCCTGTTTAATACTTGGTTAGCATAAATTCCGTGTGTTCCTCCTATGTTTGTAGCACCAGATACATTTCCGCCTCCAGCTCCACCGCTGGGTATTCCTTGTTTAAAAACATAACCAGATGGATCAACAGTAAGCATATATGATCCACCATAAGGCGTATTAGTAATTCTTAAATAAGGAACTGCAGTTGTATTGTTTGCAAATAAATTTAAACCAAAACCACCAACAATAGAACTATAATTACCTTTTAAATAATTATAAAAACCACCAATAATAAAAGAGGCTAAAGAAGAATCTATGACACTTGTATTAGATCCGATCACCGTGCTTAATATAGAACCATTTCTAACTTGATTGTTTGTGCCATTTAAAATACTTGCATAATAAGAACTGTTATATATTAAATTGTTTCTGCCATTTAAAATTGTATTATATTTACCAGGTAAGTTAATATTAATATTATATATAACGTTACTATTGCCAGCAATAATATTATGGTTTCCAGAAGTATTAACAATATTATTAATACCATTTAAAACAGTTGCATACTTACCTGTTCCTATGATGGTATTACCAGAACCATTAATGACAGTTGAAAATGATTGATAATTTTTATTCTCAAGACCATTTATGCCAGATGAAAATTGGGCTTTTGAGATATTTTTGTATCCGCCGACCTGAACTGAAAATCCGCTATAAACAGCATTAGAAGAACCTCCAACAATTACGGTGTAATCAGATAATCCGGAATTTGAATTTCCGCCGACAGACACTCCAAAATTACCATATTGAATATTTCCAAAGCCACCTCCTACAAAACCAAAATTTTTATAATTATAATTTCCAAACCCGCCACCTATAAAAGAATGTTGACCAAAAGTCTTATTATGAGAACCACCAACAATTGTACTGCTAATACCAGAAGAATAATTTAATAATCCCCCCCCTATAAAAGAATATTTTTTATATATAGTATTACCAGAACCACCTCCTATTGCAGAAAAATCACCAAAATTGTCACTATATGCACCGGCTATTATTGAAAAATTTCCAGAAGCAAGATTGTTTGTATAGTTGTTTCTAATTATACTTTGGTTTCCGGTAGAACCACACCATAGCTTTTCTCTAAGATAAAATTCAATAGGAGTACCAGCACTTAAATATTGACTTGCATCAATAGTGCCTGCAGTTATTGTCGATGCTGTTAATCCAGATATTAAGAGATTGTTATTTAATGCATAAGTTATAGTGTCTCCTGTATACAACAACAGATTAGGGCCAAAAGCAGAAAAACTTCTGAATTGATAGTTAAAAACATTTTGACCTGCATATACAGGGTATCCTTGACCTATATTGACTATAGATACACCCGATAAAGTGGCACCAGAAAGATATGATAACCTATTTTTTAAAGATCGTAAATTAACTACATCTTTATCATGAATAGGATCAGCAGCATTAACACCCCTTTTTCCTAAAAAGTTTATTCCTTCATTTCCTCTAATATCCGACATTTTGCTTTAAAATCGCATTCATTATAAATACTTTTAAAAAAAATATGACTATGTAACTTTTTTTAATAAATTCCGTTTAAATATTAAACAAAAATCAAAAGGATGAAAAACGTACTATTTATGATTTTTTTGACTTTATTTCTCAATACGAAAGGTCAAAATCCACAACTTGTAGCTTATTATCCATTAAATGGAAACACAAATGATTCTCTTGGACAACACAATGGTATATACCACGGATCATCCGAGGTTTATGTAAATGATACTGCTGGAAATCCTAATTCGGCTCTGTTTTTTAATGGAAGCGATTCATGGATAGAAGTAAATCCATTTCTCTCTTTAAGAGATTCTGATTTGTTCATTGTAAGTATGTGGGTTTACTCTCTTGGTATTACCATTAGTCCAAAATCAAAACTAATAACATTTGGGTACAGAGATTCATCAACTCTGGGATCATCTGGAGTTCAATTGTTGAATCAATTTAATTTTGGATTTACAGACTATGCGGTTGTAAGAGAGGTTTTGTCAGTTGAAAATTTCTCATCTGCCACAACTATTGAAATGAATCCTTCTTGCAGAAACGATACAAACTATGCTATTCCTCAATTTCAATGGTATCATGTGGCATTAGTTCATTCATCTCCTGGTTATAATGAAAATTCTTTCGAATTCTATATAAACAGTAGAATTTGTAGTTATCCAAATACTGTAACTTTTTATGGAAACGACAACCGTTCATTTAAAATTAGACAAACTTACCCAAAGGTAAATTATCATCCTTTTTC
>ERZ724522.1204-NODE-1204-length-14418-cov-4.198566_pt1 | contig 14418 bp, 13 predicted proteins | sample MGYA00376055_ERZ724522 | MGnify/ENA primary metagenome ERZ724522 (study PRJEB28724, sample SAMN07190884) | wastewater metagenome | isolation source: effluent of sewage treatment plant in Hong Hong | place: Hong Kong | collected 2016-03-17 ... | reverse complement strand
GAATACAAATCTGCAACGATCAAACTTAAGATCTCCAGCGCCTGCCCCCACCCCGGCAGTGCCTATTTCACTAACCGAACAACAAAAAATCAACAACACCTTAATCTACTACGGTTACTCCGGCACCGGCAAAACCCGTGAGATGGGCGCCTTAGCTGATTACATTTTCACCAAAACCAACGGCAAGCGAATCCGCTACATCACTTGCGACACCGGAGGTTGGCAACCCATCCAACCCTACATTGACGCGGGCATGATTGACGCTATCAATATCGCGGGCCACCCGGATTTCCTCTTGGTCTTCCGTGCCCTGTCCGAAGGCTACTGGTTCGACCCGTCGGGTAAGCTGGTCAAAGATCCGGCCCGCCTTGCCGATACCGGCTTGATCATTGTCGAATCCATCACTTCCATCTGCTCGGAGATCATGGGCTACTACCGTGAAAAGAAACTCAAGTTCGCCCAGGATCTGGTAGCGGTACAGCAACTTAAAGCTGAAGATTCCCAACTCAGTAGCTTACCGATCAACCAATCCGTCTCCGCTGTCGCCCAAGCCCACTACTCCGGGTTGCGCGACGAACTATTCGACCGTATCCGCGACTTCCAACGTCTGCTTTCCAACGGAGTTGACCTACTCTGCTTCACCTCCCACGAGAGCAGCGGTCAAGAAAAACTAGCCGGGTTGTCTCGTACTCAACTCGGCATTGGTGCCCTAGGTCAGGCCATCTCCCCGGCCTTACCACAACGCTTCGGTGATATGATCCATCTGGATACCATCACCGTAAACAACAAACTAGAATACCGGGCTTACTTCCAGCCGCATCAGGATCCCGAACTCAAGCGCGAATGGCCCGCCCGTTTGCGCATGGATGCAGTACTTAATAAGGCAATCCTTGAACACTCAGAGTTCAAACAGGGCTACCTTGTGCTCACCGACGAGGAGGATCCTTCAGCACGGCAGGGGGTGACGAAGTTATTCCGTTTCCGTGATCAGCTGCAATCAACCGCCGCTGATAAAATACGCGCTCGGATGGAACGGATCAGGGGATCTGCTACTCCATCTGAATAATCAACCAGCCCAAACTAATTAGGATAATCAATTAGGATAATCAATTATGCAAGAACAAGAACTGAACGAAACATTCGACATCAACAACCCGACCCTGGCCGAAGAGGGCGCAGGCATCGAAGGATTCAATCCCAATGCCGATTCCAATGCGCCGCCGCGCCCGCCCAAGGCTGGCGTGTATCTCGTGCAGCTCAACTTCCATTCGGAAAAACAGGAAGAATGGTTCGTCTATGGCTCGAAGGAAGATCCGGCGAAGAACCAAGTCCGCACTCAACTCGTGGGCACCATCGTCGGCTGCGAGGATGCAGCCTATGAAGAGAAGCATTGGATCAACCGCAAGGTTGGCGGACGGAATGGGTTTATGGTCGGCAGCTGGGCCGTTCGCGGTCAGAAAGGCACCAGCTGGATCGGTGATCTGCTGAAAGCTTACGGGCTGAAACCGGCGGATCTGCGCTCCTTGGCGGGTGCTGGCGGCCCGAAGCACTGGAAGGATACCGAAGTGGAACAGCTCATTACGAACTGCATCCTCTCCGGCCAGCCGGTGCGCTGCTACCTCGATTGGGAATTCACTGGCGTCACACGGGAGTTGGTCAACCCTGAAACCAATAAGGGTTACTTCATCCAAAACGACTACAAGGACGACCAATTGAAGAACGTCCCGCAAGGGATGCGCCATGCCAACGACGACGGCGAGGGCGGCAAAGATCACCGCTTTAGCTTCCACTACGAAGCCCCGGATGGCAGTGGTGAGGAAGATGTGCAGCTCTATGCCAGCCTGAAAGTCGAACGCTTTATGCCGCCGAAGCGCGGCTAATAAGTCACTGACTTACCTCCTTCACAGCTTGTAGTAAGTAATTTAAGGATCCCAGGCTTGGCTCAAACTGGGCTTGGGATCCCGCTTTTTCAGGAGTATGTATGGACACCCAAGAATTGATAGAAGGGTTTGAAGAGCTGCGACGAACGGCGGAGTTCCCGGTATTTTACCTAACCGGGCAGGCGGGCACCGGCAAAACTTATAACATCAAACAAGCCATCGAACAGGATCCCAAATTCGCCCAGCTCGCCGCCTCAACCGGTATCGCTGGAGTTAATCTCGGCGCTACTACCATCAACCAAGTACTTAAATACTTCAACACAGACTCCCTTTATGATAATTACCAATCCGGCCTGCTGCAAAAGCATCTCCGACTGGTACGTAAGTTTTATCGCAACCTAGTCATAGATGAGGTATCCATGATCCCTTACCAGCAGCTAGATCTAATCTGCTGGGGGTTGGATGAAATCAATGACGACGTGGATCCAGTGGATAGGCTGGGGCTGATCTTAGTCGGTGACTTTGCACAGCTCCCGCCAGTACCTGGGGATCTCAAGCAAAATGGTCGGCCTATTATGACCAAGGATGGCCAGCGCACGGTAAAAGAACCCACCCCCTGGGCATTCAAGTCAGAACTCTGGCCGCGCTTCGAGCAGCCCGGGCATATGGTTAAGCTGGAAAAGATCTGGCGGCAATCGGATCCGACCTTCCTGCAAGGGATTAACTCCATCCGGCGCGGGGTTGGTACCGCCGGTACTGGGTTCCTTGCAGCTGCCGGAGTTGAATTCGCGCGGGAGCTGGATAATGAATTCGACGGCACGACTATCGTAGGGCGTAATGAAGAGGTGGATAGGATTAACAAGATCCGCTTGCAGAAGCTCCCCGGTAATGCCTATCGCTTGCCATCGGAACGCTGGTGGGCTAGCGAGGTGCGCGGGCACAAGCAGCCGGGGGAGTGGCAGTATATTCCCGAGCGGTTGGAGTTGAAGATCGGCGCGTATGTGATGGTGCTAGCCAATCAGAAGGATCCTCTCACGGGGGAATTGGTGGTGGCTAATGGGGATTGCGGCTGGGTACGGGAGGTGGCGGAAATTAAAACTCCGATTTATGATTATGATTTAGATACCACTTCTGATAGTGATACGACTGCAGTAGATAGTGATACAGCCGTGATAGTTGCGCCCAAGATAATCGGCGAGCAGGTAAGCTGGCTGATTAAAGTAGAACTCGTGCGCCGTCCGGGAGAGCTGGTAACCATCCCATATATAACGCGCATGCTGGAGAGCCGCTACGAACCGGATGAGGATCTAATGCGTCATCCTAAGTTTCCGAGGGATGAATCCGGCCAGCCTTGTAAGGTACGTAATTCAATGGGGCGGTTGGTGTGGTGCTTGGGATCAATCAACTACTTTCCGTTGCGGTTAGCCTACGCATCCACGGTACACAAATCCCAGGGTCTGTCATTAGATCGCGTGCAGATTGATCCGCGCGGGCATTTTATGGGCCAGCCAGGGATGGCTTATGTAGCGTTGAGTCGAGGTAGGAGTCCGCAAGGGATTCGGATTGTGGGGAATGCGAGGTTGTTTGCGGAGCGGGTTGCGGTTGATCCTTTGGTGAGGAGGTTTATTTAAGATGGAAATACTATTCAAGGCTCTAGTATTGTTGGGGATACTTAGCGTCAGTAGCATGCTTAAGGCGATAAATTACCAGCTAGGTTTGATTATTATGAAGCTGGATAGGGAGGGGGAAACAGATGCCCGGAAATGAATTACTCCACGACCATCGTATAACAATCCTGGAACGCCAACTCCAAGATCTACAAGAACGCCACAATAACCTAGTAGCTAGGTTAATTGCCCTCGAACGGGACTCACATCCTAAGTTCGATTTCACATCCCTAGTTACCGACTTAAACAACCGAATTGCCCAACTAGAACAAAGAGGTATTACGTATGGCACAGGTGATTAACTTTACGTATGAGCGCGCTCAGCGCACTGATGAAGCTGAGTTACTTAAGCATGATCCTGTCCGCTTTGCGGCATGCGGGCCGGTCATTGAACAGACTTTAATTCCTGAAGAACCGGAACATTTCAAGGAATACGTTGATCGCTGGGCGGCGGTCGAACTCGGTCAGGAATATGAAGTGGCCCGATAACTACGAACCTAAACACCCACTAAGGAGAAACTCCCTATGGCAATAACCACCCGTCCTCCCACCTGTGAAGGCTGCCTCCTTCACGAAACCCCCGGTTGCTCAGGCTTTATGCCCGCCCCGGAAGGCAAAAACCTAATCCCCCTGTTAATCGTCGGCGAAGCCCTTGGTGAATCCGAAGCAAAGGATTCCCTGCCTTTCCGCCCCTACGCCGAATCCGGCTCCTTACTAGAACGTGCCTTGCGCTCAGTCGGGATCCAACGCGAGCAGATCTCTATCACGAACCTAATCCATTGCCGCCCACCGAATAACCGATTCGCGGGAGAGTACTACGAAGACCCTGCCGCGCAGCACTGCCGCCAGTATCTCGATGTGGAGGTAGCCCGCTTAAAACCTCGAGCTATCCTGGCACTAGGTTCAATCCCGTTCAAATACCTATCCGGCTTTTCGATGCGCGGCAAGCAGGCCCAGGACTACACCCGAGGCTACCCGGTCGAATCAGTTTGGTATCCCGGTATCCCAGTGATCGGCACCTATCACCCCGCATTCCTGCGCCGGGGCGCGACCGAACTCTTCCCGGTGGTAGTGCATGACCTGCACAAAGCCCTGCAAATTGCCCGTGGTCGCGTGCAGTGGGATCGGATCCCAGAGCGCACCTACCAAGTTGGCGGGGTGCCCGAACTACAACAGCTCTACGCAATCTTTTCCGCTCATCCAGACCGCTTGATTGCATTCGATATCGAAACCCGTGAGTCCTCCAACGAAGATGAGGATAAATACGACGGGCTGTCACGTGACGCACAGATCCTAACGGTACAGTTCGCGCATTCCCCGCGCACGGGTTTATCGGTACCCTGGGATGAACAAACCATCCCCTGGATCCAAGCTATCCTGGCGCTCCCTAATCCACGCTCGGGTCATAACTGCTTTCACCGAAACACTTCTGTCTGGATGGCGGATGGATCATGGAAAAATATCGCCGAAATAAAAATCGGCGATGAAGTTCGGACTGCGGATGATGCGGGTAATTACCTAACTGAACCTGTAACTGGAGTACTCCATACTAAAGATGACCGTCCCTGGGTAGAGGTAAAAGTTGACGGTGCTTACGAAAGAGGCACCGGTCGTTGGGGTTCTCCAGGCGTAGTCTGTACCCCTGATCACGAGTGGATACTAAGAGACGGCACCAAAATTATGGCTGCCCACCTACAAAAAGGGATGGAAATTTTAATTCCAAGGCGGGGATCGTTCGACTTGATCTTCGGATCCTTACTTGGGGATGGTAGTGTGCGGGCAGACCAGAATCAGTTTCGCTGTAGTCATACTAACCATGAATACGCGCTCGAAAAGGCTAAGAGCTTTGGCTATGCTACCAAGCTGAAGCAGCGCGCCTATCGGGGTGGTTATAAAGAATCCACCATAGCTTGGGAGTTGACTGCGGCAGTGCCTCATTACTGGCGGGAGCTATTCTATGAATCTGGTGGAAGTAGAATCTGGCAACCACCGGTCAGTGATGCTGCCCTAGCTATTTGGTATTGCGATGACGGCACTATATCTAAAGATGGCGCGGCAAAAATCGCCATTCATAGATACTCGACTTACCGCAATGCGATCTTAGTTTGGGCACGGCAGGAATTTGGAATGGCCTCGCTCCAAACCAATGATGATAACTTGTATATATTCAAGGCGGCCAGTAGAAAGTTCTTTGAACGAATCAGTCCCTTTGTTCCGCCCTCGATGTATTACAAACTTCCAGTTGAGTATCAGGGTTACTATAACGACTGGATGGCAGCGCCGCAACTCCAAGTAGGTGTAGTGACTGAGGTTAAATCCTATACCTCCAAACCTAACTTAGATAAGCACAAGTATTGTCTAGAAGTAGGGGAGCGCCACCGTTTCTTTACGCGAGCGGGCCTAGTCTCAAATTGTTGGCTCTTTGACGAACCAGTACTAACTCACCAAGGAATCAAACTCCCCCAGCTATCCCGCGATACGATGGCGATGTGGCACCATCTGCAACCCGATCTCCCGGCTAACCTCGCCTTTGTCGCCAGCTTCTACGGCATCGAGCGCCCCTGGAAGCATGAGATGGGCGAGGATCTAGGTATTTACGGTTGTACTGATGTAGATGCGGTGCAACGAATCGAGTCTCGGATCGAATCCGATCTGCGCGCGCTGCGCTATAAGGATCCCCGCACTGGGGAGACTGGGATTACCCTTTGGGATGGGTTTGAACAGTACGTGCAACCCCTGCGCCCTATTCTTAAGCGCATGGAGGAGCGGGGCATCCCGCGAGATCCCGCAGCTACGCAGGAGCTGATAACCTATATTGATACTGAGAAAGCCCGGCTTTGGGAACTTATCCAAGCCGCCTGCCCCAGTGATATACGACCGGTCAAGCGCTGGGTTGAGTGGCCGGAAGATCTGCGTCCAGCTGTAAAGGCTTACGCCGAGGCCAATCCAATAGTCCCAATCAGTCCCAAAACCGGCAAGCCCTTGAAGGAGCGCGTGCCGGTAATCAAGATAGGCGATGGATTGAATATTGATGAGCTGGTTATTGCAGCGGGTGAGCTGGGGTACAAGTTCGGGCTGGTGCCAAATCTAAATAAGGATTGCGTCTACAAGCTCCAAGACTTTCTCCCCAATTCCACTGATCACTTAAAAAACTATCTGCGCTACTTCGCTGTGAAAGTTCCGGTCAACCTTTCCGATGAAGAAACCACAGGCCGCACCGAATTAGACAAGCTAATGAAGCGGCTTAAACTTATCTCGGAAGCGGATGGAGTTAGTAAGATACCCACGGCTATCTGGCAGTCAGCGTTTGCGGTTAAAGCTAACAAGGATACCTTTCCAAAGCTAAAACAAGCTGCTCAGGAAGTGCATGCCTTCCTGGAAAATATCTTAACCTATCGCAAACTGCACAAGGCCAAGGCTACTTACATAACCGGTGAGGGCTGGACACCCAACTCCACCACTGGACGAATCCATACCACCTTCACCCTATCCGCTACGGCAACCTTACAATTATCCAGCCGCAAGCCCAACGTGCAAAATATCCCCAAGGGTAAAAACCCCAAGGATAAGGTTGGGATGATGCTGGGCAGGCTGCTGCGCAAGACCGTTAAAGCCAAGCCCGGACATCTCATCGTAGAGTTCGATTACGGCGGCTGTCACCTAGTTACAATGGGGCTGGAAGCTGAGGATCCTCAGTATATTCGTCTAGCTCGAATTGATGGTCACAGTTTCCTGGCCGCGCACATGGCACGGGTGGAATTAGGGGATAAGATCCCACCAGAGTTAGCCGATCTGGATGATTGGCTAAGCTATGACGATGCAACCCTGGCGGCTAAGCTGGCCTGGGTGAAGAAGAACTTCAAGGGTCTGCGTAATGATAAAGCTAAACCCGCGCTGCTCGGTAATCAATTAGGCTTGGGCAGCCGCAAGCTCTACGCCTTGAATGATGACTCATTCAAAAACGAAGCTGAAGCTAAGCAAGTCCAGGCTATTCTAGCCAAGCTCTTTCCTAAGATCGGCGCCTACCAAGCACGTACCCGCGCGCTAGCTCAACGGCAGGGCTATCTAATCTCGCCGTATGGTTCGATTCGCCGGTTCTTTGAGGTCGAGCGGTTCGATCCTAAAACCAGGGGGTTAGTACCGGGGTTGGATGCTGAAAAAGCCGGAGCGTTCTTTGTGCAGGTCAATGCCCAAGGAAAGCTGCGTGAGGCTATGATCGAGCTGGAAGAGCAGGGTTGGAATGAGCGTTGCAACCTTATAAACCAAGTGCATGATTCGCTGGTTTATGAGATGCCGATTGAGCTTCTGGAAGAGGCGGTGCCAGCCATTGCGGCGATTATGGAAAAGCCTGCGAGCAGGTTGAAGCATCCGACGATCTGCCCTGAAGGGTTGGTGTTGCAGTGTGAGGCCAGCATCGGGGTGGATTGGAGTAGCATTGAAGAGGTTAAGATCAAAGATGGCAAGGTCGTTGAATGGCCTGAAGCTATCAGGGGGTTAATGAATAATGACGCGCAATAGAAAGACTAAGACTTGCGGAATTTGTAAGCGGGAGTTATCCGTGATTGGGTTTACCAATCACATGCGGTATAAGCATCCTAATCAAGTGCAGCCGGAAGTACTGGAGCGCTTGCTGAACAAGCCGGTGCCCACGCAGGCTGCTAGTTCTTCAGAGGCAGTAAAGCACCCCTCCCACTACGGCGGGGGTGCTAACCCCTACGAAGCAATCAAAGTCATCCAAGCTTGGAACTTAGACTTTGAACTCGGTAACGTACTCAAGTACATCTATCGAGCGCCTCATAAAGGAACTCTGCTAACTGACCTGTACAAGGCTAAGCAGTACCTACAATTTGAAATCGAGAAACAAGAACGGAAGCTCAACGGTGCCGATGTCACAGCTTAAGGAGGAGGAGAATGCTATGCTGCCACTGTTTCTACTTCAACAACAATCCAACATCGCTAACTCCCTATTGAATAACCCACAAGCAACGTTAATCATCATCACCCTCTTAACAGGGGGTGGTGTGGTTAATTGTGTGCGGGATGTATACGCGGAAGTTACCGGCGGGGATTACATGAAGGTAGTCGGGCAGGTTTATAATCTGTTCGTGTTGATGATGCTTATCTGGCTGTACTTTTTCAAGCCGTTTATAGGAGGGAATTAAAAACTCATGGCAGGTAAGAAACAAACCAGAATAATCTCAATTATTGACCCTCGCCATCGGGATCCCAAACCCAGCTGGGATCCCCCAGTTAGCGCGGCGCGTGCCAAGTTTATCAAGGAATTGATTTTGGTAGTAGCTGTAGCATTACTAGCCTGTTGGGGCGCGCGGCTTCTAGGCACCTACTAAAATCTCCGTGCAAACCCCGCCGAAACCTGCGGTGCCCAGCTAACCTGCCATCCCATCAACTCACCCCACGGCTGGTAGAACTTGGTCCTACTAATCCCGCCGCCAATTCTCACCAGCCAACGGGTATCGTTAAACGGAATATACAAATCCCCCTGCACTTCCCACCCACTAACCTTATTCAAAGTCTGACGCTCCTGAAAATATCGCTTCACTCCTACTGTTACCCAATCTCTTACATTCACCCCAACCGCCGCAGTAGGAAACCACGCAGTTTTGTTATACTCACTAGTACGTTGATGCACCCCGGCCCCGCCAACCTGAAACCAGATCGGCAATCCGTTAGGTTGATAGCGCAAATCCAGCCTGCCCCTAAACGCCTGCCCATCCCCAATATAACTCTTAGGTTCAACCACCCAGGACATCTCAGCCAGCGCCCGCAGCGTCTCATTAAACGGCACAACCCCATCCATCTTAACTCCAACTCCTAAATCGTTCCCGGTACCGGGTGAATTAACCCCCAGTACCTGTACTCCAACCTGCCGTTCCTGCGCAAACACTCGGCCACCGATACACACCCAGAGGAGCAGCGCAGCGATTATCCAACTAGCACTCTGAGCTAGCCTGTGACATAGTGCTTGAGACATTGACCACCTCCTAGGTTATCTAACTTGCTTAGCCCGGCGGCTCAGGTACGCTTCATACGCGAAGTTCAACAGGATCGTAATCCATGTGCCGCGCACCTCATTATAACGTTCCTTTGCCAGCTCGAACGCCTCATCGCGCCAGTTATAAAATCCGGCATTATCGTGCTTCGTTGCTAAATCTTCAATCAACTTCTCGGCGTCATCCATATAACGCTGTAAGAATGCCTGCATGCCGGGGCGCGTGAACAACCCCTTAAGAAAATTGTAGATAGCTTTGAATGGGTTTGCCATTGGGTTAGTAACTCCTTTTTGCTGCTTTACTGCGGTGATTGTTGATCCCGTGATGGATCATACGCAACGCGCGCGGATGTGCCATCGGGATTCCTAGTATGCCCCAGGTAGTTCAATACCATCAACACGCCCGGGCCGGTGATCTCTCCAATTAGTTGTTGAAGGTTAATCGTCCCTGGCGGAGTGATAACTTGGTTGTAGATGTTGATACCCGCCACTACGGCAATGACCAGTGCCGTGAGTAGCATATTAAGATTCAAAGTAAACTTCATTGGGGGAGTCCATCCTTTCTCTGGATTAGTTTACCCGAAGCGGATTAAAAATCCTAGTCAATACTGCGAGTACTTGTAAATACGTTAGCGGTTTCTGGGCCTTGCGCGCAAACGCGAACATCGGTGGTAACTCGCCTGCGGATTGTTCAATCGAGTTCGTAGTAGCATCTATATGGCGGGTAGTGCTAACTGCTAGCGCAATCAACTCATCTAATCTAGGATCCTGCAGCTTGCCATTGATCAGATCCAGCGAAATAGCACCGTTCCGTAATAGCTCATTCATCCCCGCCACAACTGTGGCAACCTGCGCCTCGCCACCGCGCGCTACTAATTCCAGCGTACCTGCCAGCTTGCCATAATCCTTGACCCCTTGCGTAATCTCCGGCAGCAATTGCTGGTTAAGCGTATTGTCCACATTCGTAACCATTACCGCGCCCCGCTTGGTTAAATCCTGTGCCGCTTGCAACCCCTGCTGCAACTCCTGCAAATTCTCATCCAACTTCGGCAGGGTCACATAAGTTAAATGCTCTGCCGCCGCCGCGCTTGCCAGCTGGAAATTCTTCCGCGCCTGAATAACCTGTGGCTCATCCTGTTGCTGCTTAAACCCCTGCGCCATTGCCGCTACTTGCCGTGCGGCATCACTGGTCATGGTTAAAGTAGTACCCACCTTCGGCGTTACGGTTTGTAAAGCCAGCCGCGCGTTCCACCATAAATTCCCCACCGCAGCGCTTGCTACCACAAAGAACACTGCTATGGCTAAATTTCTAATTCCGGCTGTATCTATTTTCACGGTTGTTGAAACTCCTTTGCTTTATCTTCCATCAGCTTATACTGCTCTGCCCTGCTCGGCAGACCATTTAGATCTCGCAATTTATCCTGCACCCGCCGCTGCCAGCGATTCATCTCCCGGCTATCTTTCAACTGTTTATACACCCCCGGATGCCGCGCGGCTACTTGATTCTCTGCCTGCTTAGCCAGATTAGTCATTGCTTTATAAGTCATGGCAATCTGCTCATCCAGATCTCGACCGCTTAAGACCTGCTCTAACATAGGCCCGCGCTCAGCCGCCAGCTTACCGATCGCGGCCACCAGCTCCCGATCCACCTCTGGTACTCCAGTGAACGGGATCCAGTCCTTATTCTGAATCCCTGCGTGCTGGAAGATCCGGGCTGGGTAGGATTGGCTCGGCATAATGGTAAACCCGGTAAGTTCCCGGGTAGCGGGCCAATCGGTACGGCGCACCGGCATTCCGGTAAACGGATCAATCCGATCCTGCAAGCGCTCGCGGGCTACCGGAATATGGTTAAGCAGCGGCGCAAACAGCGTCCCGGCGCCCATTCCATAAGTTTCCTTTACATCCCGCATGTTCTCAACGAACGACGCGCCTAAACTATTATAAGTTTCCAGCGGGGTGGCATAGGCGCCAAACCAATCACCCACGCCTTTATACAACTCCTCTTTAGTCTTGCGGAGTTTGTTACCTGATTGATCCTGGGTGACCTTCAGTAACCCATCCAGCCATTCAAAAGTGCCGGTGATACCACGCGCATCTAACCCCGCCACCACATTCGCAAATTCCAAAGCACTATCCGCATCCGGTGCGGGTAGTCCTTTGAGCGCGCGCACTGACCAATCATTGACATAAGCATAGGGTGCGAGCTGCGGAATATTTCGTACCGATACCCCTGCGACTTCATGCCAAGGCTCGGCGGGCCTGCCTTCTTTTTCTGCATCGTCGTACTTCTGCCATGTGTAATAAAAATTCGCGGCATATAAAGCCGAACCCAGCATCGCGCGAATTGCCCACTCTCGATTCTCAGCCAGAGACATGTCTCGCTTCTCAGCTGAGAACACCCGTGCAAATCCTAACGGTGAGTGATCAATGAACGCCTTGGCAGCGTTCCCCATAAACCCTACGAAGGGAATCTTAGCTGCTGCTAGAACCCAGAGCGGGTTATCTGAATGCGCGTAGTCATGATATAACCCACCCCAACGGCTATTCGGATCGGGCCGGATACCATAAGTATCCCGCAGTGATTCATTAACTGCCTTAGCTACTACCTCTTCGGGCAGCTTATGCAATTCCCCTGCCGCATCCAATCCTTGCAAGCTATACCCAGCGCGTGCCGCTTCCCGATCTAGTGTTGCTACTAAGCTGGCCGTTCGCACAAACCTTTCTCCCATACGCGCGAGAGTAAGGTACTTATGCAATCCTCGGGTAGCTTCGTGCAGAACCTTTGATACTATTTGACTATGCTTGCCAATGCGCTTCTCGGCTTCAGCAATCCGGGCCAAGCGCTGCGCCTTATCCTTACCCGCAGGCATGTTTGCTACTTGGTTTTTTAACAGCTGCAGTGCGTCTTTCTGCGCGCGCACTGACTCTGCGTGCGGTAGCAAGTGGGTTTGAATTGGTTCGTCGCTTAAAGCCGAATCGAACTTGCGCATTAGTTCTGGATATGCCGGGTGTAATTCTTGGGCTATCCGCACCGAGCGCCTGTCTGGCCGCTGGGCGGGATCCGTGCCATCCGGCAGCTTGCCATGCGCGAACCAATAGGGGTTATTCCAGAGATCCTTTGCCGTCCGCCAAGTTTCTAAGATAGGGCTGATTACTGTGCTTAGGGGCGGCGCGGAGTTCTGTTCAAACTTAACCGGCTCGCCGTCAATCCCTCCAGTTCGACGCTGCGAGCGGCTGGCCTGCTCGATTGTTTGATCAACTAAATTAACCAGGGTGCGGCCTGCTAAAACATTAGCCAACCCGGTTTGCACGTTGACGGCTTGGGTAAATACCCGAGCTACCCGCGCGCCGATATTCAGATTAACCAGTTGCCGCGCAATCCCAGGGCTATTCGCAATTCGATCAATCTCCGCTACCGTCGGCGCTTGCTGATCCAGCCAGTTATCCAACTCCGGCGAAATCCCTCTAAGCTTATTCAACTCCCGCTGGATATTCCCAAACACCGCCAGATCCCGCCCCGCTGCTGAAGCGAATTGATCAAACCGTTCAAACAATTCCACCACATCTTTCATCCCATAGCGCTGTGCTACCTCCGTTAGCTGGGTGTAATTAGTCCGCCCAGCTTTCATCGCATCAATCAATTGATCATGCGTAGCACGGTCGTTGCTGTCTAGAATTGGCACGCCTGAAGCAATCAACATATCCTTAGCAGCGTTTGCTAGGTGCTTGGCATATTCGCTGCTCATACGGATCTGATCTAAGGGCGTATCCAGCGGCGGTAAGGCATCCCCATTTGCCAACCTACCCTCAGCCGCCAGCTTCGCCGCTTCGCGCTGTTGCTGGACGTTATCACTTAGCTGTCCGGCCAGTTCCTGCTTGCGCTGGTTGCCCTGCCTGCGCAACTGCCGAAAGCTAGCCAGCGCATCCGCATGCTGCTGTGTTAATTCACTACGCTGTTGAGCAATTTCATTTAATAATTCCGGTTGGGGCACGCCTGCCTGCTCGATCATCTGCTGGGCAAGGATCCCTAGTTCGGTATTCTTACGAAGCCGCGCCCGGAGATTTGTTACTTCACGGTAAGCTTTCCGCTCGGCAGCCGTTTGCTGTGAGATCTCCGCACGGATCTGCGGCGGTGCGTTGGTTTGTTGCAGGTGCGTGATCTCGGGATCTAGTTCAGTTGTAGCTTCGGCTGCGATATTCCCAGCCGGATGAGCAGCGTCGTAGTCTGGATCTGGTTGGATGTTTAATGGCGTAGGTGCATTAGCCTCGATAACTTGCTCAGGCTTAAAAGCAATCCATGAAATACTTCCATAGTCCTCATTATAATTAGCAGTATTCTCGTACTTAATACCGTCAAACCCTTTTGCCTCAATCGCATCCCTAAGTACTTTTAATGCCTGCGCCTCCGGTAGTCCTGCAACTTTACTGCCAAGCTCTTTAACTTCGGACGTAGTAAATACTGGGTTATAATCACCATCTTGCGCAGTTTTAAGTGCGTACAACAACCCCTTAGCACTAGCCGGAAATATATCAGGCAACTCTAGCGGATTTTTAATATTCAGGTACCCTGACCAAACATTGGTAGCATTACCCCCTGCAAAATACATAGCAGCCTTTTCGGTGCCAAAGTGTATCCCTAGCTGTGACATGTTAAGCTCGGAATTTAATTCGGTAGCTTTAGACTTAGTACCTCGATAAACTTTTAGCAGCTTACCGGTATAGTCTCGAACTCCACTATCTCTTAACGCTTCTTGCATAGCTTTCATCCCAGCTTCATAATCCGGCTCCGGCTGGGTATTTAGCGGCGTATGTGTATAGGCGTTAATAACCTGTTCAGGCTGGAATGCAATCCATACCTTGT
>ERZ724522.1203-NODE-1203-length-14436-cov-11.332661_pt1 | contig 14436 bp, 29 predicted proteins | sample MGYA00376055_ERZ724522 | MGnify/ENA primary metagenome ERZ724522 (study PRJEB28724, sample SAMN07190884) | wastewater metagenome | isolation source: effluent of sewage treatment plant in Hong Hong | place: Hong Kong | collected 2016-03-17 ... | reverse complement strand
TTCCGTATCTATCACCATCTTTCACTACCGAGTAGAAACCTCTCTCCCAGTTGTAAAGTAACTGCTCATACAATGATAGTTTATTCATCTTTTTTAAGGTTAAGTTTCTCTCCGCACTCTGGACATCTTTTGAAATGGTAAAAATTAACATGGTCCTTAGATAAGTCTGACTCGTATACCTCTATGAATCCTGGTTGTAGACCATTTGTAATGTGGTAAATATTTCTCAGACCAACAATATGATCACACGCTGGCTTTGGTTCTTCTTCCTTAGGCCATTTCCACTCAGTCTCTTTAGAACATGTCGATGAGTGAAGTTTCTCTACTCCACCTATAGTGCTTATCGTTGCTTTACTCTTACAGTTACAAGTATCCATAAAGGTTATTCGTTAGTTTCTTCAAAAGGTTTTAACATCTTTGGCTCCTCGTAGGTACCGTCTATTTTAGTTCTTACCTTGTGAATGCGGTTAGCTATCTTAAGTAGTTGTTCTACAGAAGGATGGGTTGAAGGTACTAAGTTCATTATCTCTGCGAAGCCTTCAAGCTGTCCCTGTACATGGGCTAACTCTGATAGTGCTATTGTTATCTGTTCGTAAGAAGATAGGCTCATAAAGTAAATAGATTAATTATCTTGAGTAGCATGTGAAGAACTCGCTTTCTTTTTCTGTGATTTCAGCCAAGGAATTACTTTCTTATCAAAACAGTCTTCGCACAGATCCATTGGTAGATAATGTGAGTTACCACAATCATCGTCCATAGTAAGCCAAGGCCCATCCATTTCCTTGTTACACAGGTCACAGTAGTGAACGTCATCTTTAACAACCCTTTTACGAGTTACTTCTGTTCTATATTGTTCTACTCTGGGAACTTTCTTAATCATAAGCATTATGTATCGTTAGGAGTTAGTTTCTTTATCAATTAAGTATGAGTGAAATAAACCAAAGATCACATACACAGTCAACAACTGTTGTATCACACTCGTCTTCCCAGTCATTGACTTCATCTTCATCATAACAAACAACATCATCATACTTTTTTTCTACTGCTTCTTCTTGGTCACTGAAAGTCTCACCTGCATTTAACCATTTCCCATCAGAAGAACCGCTTGTAACAACACGGTATTCACCATCATCTCCATCTTGCAGTACAGGAAGAAAGCCCATCTTATTTTTTCATAGGTTTTAAATTAGATTGATTAGTTTTGTAGAAATGGTGTTCCCATGAATAATTCATATCGTTATACATGGAACCCAGATTATAGTGTAGGATTGCCATCTTGCTTAATTACTTTCTTAAGAACCATTGGAATAATCTTTTCTTCAGCACACTGTCGACATAAAAGGATTCCTTCTGGGAGCAATGACGCTCCACCCATCGTTATGATCCTTGCCCACTTGCCATCAGAACTACCTCCGAAACCTCCCATGTACCCTCTGTTTTCCTCTTCAGTGACACCACAGAAATCACAAACGTTAATAGTCTTGGTGTATTCTTTCGTAACAATTTTTTGCATATAGTTTTTAGTTAACTTGTTTAAATGGCACTGGTAATTCACCTGCTGAATAAGCTGGAAGGACACCATTCCATTTGTCGATCCAAAGCTTGTAAAGAATCTTGTCGTCTAACACCTGTGCCTGTAGTCTCTGTGCTTCTGATTCACCCTTTGCCTTGTTGATGGCAGCCTGTGCATCTTGTTCTGCTTGTTTAGCAACATACTCAGCACGCTTCGCATTCTGTTCAGCTACTTGTTTCTGTTCGATCGCCTTGTTGAAGTCGTCTGAGAAATCAATGTTGACGATAGAAAGGTTGTCGAGCACTAAGTCTCTTACTGACAACGCTTCAGAGAGGCCACTTTCGATCTTGAGCTTTACCTCTTGTCTCTTAGTGATGAGTTCCTCAGCGTTGTAGAGAGCAGTCACAGACTTTACCTGTTCAGATACTCGAGAAGAAACGATGCGCTCGAACACCTGATTAACATCTCCTACACTACGGTAGATGTCAGCTATCTTCTCTGGATTGAGGTGCCAGTTGATTGCGATATCAACACCTACTTCTTGTAAGTCCTTAGAAGCAGCATCAGCGCGTACATCGTTCTTTAACACCCGAGCTGACACTTGTTCTACTCTCTGCACAAATGGAGTAAGCCAATGTAAACCTTCATCTAGAACTTGCGGTTGAACCTCTCCCCAATTCATCACAACACCTTTTTGACCAGCACCAATAACTGTAAATGTAGAAAACATGATTATCAAAACAATCACACCAACTATTACTCCAAAAATTGAGAAACCAATGCCGCGATCTGTCATAAATTATGTGGGTTATTATTTTTTAAGAATTGGATTGTCGAAATACAGAGAAGAATAACGTCTGCCAATTTTTACTTTAGCAACAACGTCTACTCCATGAGTATTGCTTTGCATAAATAAAATACCAGCAACGTTGTGGTTTTTGTAACCGTAAGATTGCTTTGGCATTTCACGATAGTTTGTTACTGTGAATTGGACATCATCAATAACAAGCATTTTTCCAGGACTAAACTGAGGCAGAAACTGCCTTGGGTAACGTATGAGTGTTTTGTACATGTGGTGGGTTTAGGTACGACCACAATGTATCACGTACAAGAAACAGCGTCAAATATCTATAATCACTTCTGGCTTGTCATCTTCCTTAGGATGATTTATAGCACTCTGCTCAGTAGCATTCAGTATTCTATTATCCATTGTAATAGTGACATTCATAGGTCCTTGCTGGTTGTTTTCTGCATCTGCTGCACGCTTAAATTGAGCAATACCTTTGAGTGCCTGTAATGCTAGTGGTGTTTGGTCAACCTCTTGTTCTTCTTCATAAACTGCATTCTCGGCAATGCGTTTCTTCTTCACAATGATCTTCTTGAAAAGCGTATTGTTGTAGATCTCCTCAAACCTATTGTAAATCATGACATCATCAACTTGGTCAAGTACGCTCTGCTTAATCTTGTCGATGTATGGTTTTACATGTGGTCTGTTTGCAACAACATATCCGTAAACATGTGGGGTATGTGCATTGGGGTAGGCTAGTCTGCTAGCAGCGGTGTAACTGCCTAGCTTGGCGTACGCTCTGATAAACTTAAGTTCTGCAAGCGATGGTGTTTTCTTAGCGAACTTCTTTTGGGTGTGGGGCTTCAGTTCTTTTCCCATGGTTTTTATTCAATTAGTGCCAACACTGAGTGTTGATCAACTACATGATACTCGATTTTCTGTTCCCCTTCATCTTCTGTGATAGTTACGGGTGCCCAAGTTGAGTAAAGCACCCTATCACCGACCTTGAAGTCGACAACATCAGGAGCAATTGCTACCACCTCACCATAACCAGTAGGTCTAATCTTTCTTTGTTTGTCTTCAATCGTTTCACTAGAAAGAACAATTCCACTCTCCGTCACTTGATCTTCTACTTCTTGCTTAATGAGAACATACCCTTTCTTTAGTGTTTTAGGCTTCATCTTCATATATTTATCGTTTATATTGAACAGTTGCAAACGCCACAGCATCTGCTCCACATGTCTTCATACGCCACCTTTTGTAGCCAGCGTAGTTAATTACCAATCTCTGTGGACAATTTCTACATTTCTTGAAGACTGGTGTTTTTATCTCTGGGATGAATGACTCCTCCCAATCGTGCTCATGCGCACTACTTTGTTTTAGGGTGGAAGTCTGCATACTTGAGTTTAGTAATAATTCTTTTACCGTACTTATTATAGACTGGCATTGGGGTCTTAATAACCAAACCTTCTGCCATCTTTTTACTAGAGAACGAAGAGACAAATCCAATCTTTACCAGCCTCTCAGCATCATCTAAAGAACCAGCCATAATAATAGTTGCCCTTGGTACTCCGAGTTTTTTTGCCAACTCAGTGACTATTTGGATATCTACCAAGTAATCTCCTAGTGCAACGTCAAAGAGAATAAAGCCATAATCCTGTCCTTCTGGTAGATATAAGTGACTATCCTTTTGAATCTTCTTGCCTACACCTTCACCATAGAGAGTGACTGGCAGCTCAAATTCTTTGAATAGTTCTGGTGTAAAATGTTGCTGAAGAAACTTGAATAAGTTAGCAGGTATTTGAGCATTGTCTGTACGACCACCGAATTCAACTGTTTTTGCGAATGGGTTATAGTGGACACGAATATTAGTACCATCTATCTTTTCTTCCCCAACCCACCCTCCAATTACTGCTACTTCATTATCTGATAACTCTGGAATAAATGCATGCGTTTTTGGATCTCTCTTATAAAGAGAATTTATTTTGTGGTAGGTATTCATGATGAGTTTTTTATAGCACTTTGTAAGGAAACCTCTATTTCTTCTGAGAAGATCCTCATTACATCTTCTACGATAGTTTTTCTTTGATCTTCTGGCAAGTACATAAACTTATCCTTTAAATTAAAAAAATCATAGAACTCAATAATGTAATCTAGATCTTCGCTTGAAATTGACTCCAACTCTCTACCGTAAGCATAACCAAAATCATTATCTTCATTAGTTCCAATTACCAAAAAGTGCTCTTCACCATCTTCATCTTTATATTTACAAACAAACTCTTTTTTTAGTCCTTCAATCATATTTTTTAGCAATTATTTTCTTGATAAATTCAACACTTTTTTGAATAGATGTTGCATTGCTACAAAGATCTTGCATGTTTAATTGGATCTGGGCATTAGTCATTACCCTAGTAGAAACATTGCCATAGCCAGAACCAGTATGGAATCCAAAAAATTCTCTTGTCTCATCTCCTGTAGAATCATTCACAGAAAATATTACTTTTCGCAAAAAAGCAGGATGAGCAAGAATAAAAGCTATTCTGCCTGTATCAAATGGTTGATGATACTCTTTGATCGGGAAATTGAGCCAGTAGTACAACCCATCTCGTCTGCATACCTCATCACCTACAATTCTAACGTTGTAGCGGTTACGGTGAAACCACTCTGCAATAATAAACACAGCAGCACCAGCTGCAATAACTTGAGCGTGTTCGTAACTCCAAGAGTATGCAAAGTTGATTGCAATCGTGATTGACTTCTTTTCTGTAGGTAGCACATCAAACATACAGTCAGGCTGTCCAGTAACAAACTTAGCAACATCAACGCCAGCTCCACTTTCTGAGTATTGCCAGTCTTGTAGATAAGTAGTGTCGTTAAGATGTCTTACTATTTGATCTCTAGACTCACGAACAGACTTGAGTATTTCCTTGTCACCATACCATGACTTCTTGATCGCCTCATCAAAAGTAGCAGCTCCAAAACCATCATTTCTTGTAGCAGCAGACTCAAAACCCCTGGCAGATGGTGAGTAAGCACCTTTCTCCGCGCAGATAATAAGGTCAGAATATGACCTAAAAAAGTGCTTTCTCTTGATTACCATCTCATGAGGAACGTTTTCTTTGCCAATAAAGAAGTTAAATAGTTTAATATTAGTTATCATACTAATTCTCATTAAGCTTCTTGACCATAGCCTCATCCATACCTTTGTAAACAAGCATCTTCAAAACTTCTTCCTCAGTAAAACCAGCATCAAGTAGCTTGCCACCATTAATACTAGCACGTGGTGATATCACTACACGTAGGTCTTTCTCATTAGCCAAAGCTCTGAGTTTTTGTATCTTATCTACCCAAGCCTCATTAGAAGCAAGTAGCTTCTCAAACTTCAAGTCATATGGCCATTCAAGGAAAACAAAACGGTCAAGCGTTGCAGCATCCATTGCATTACGGCCAACATATTCCACTGATCCACCAAGACCCCATGTGTTACCTGATGCTGCACAGACAAAACCTGCATGCTTCTTAACCATACCATCAGGAAATGCACATTGATCGCTTGATAAAGCAGAGTTAATAGAGGTTAGCACTTGAGGATTACCAGCATCGATCTCATCAAAAAGGAATACACCACCATTCTCATATTGTTTTCTGAACTCTGTACTTACATATTTACCCTGAGCATCCATGTAGCCAAAGATGTGAGATTGAGTAGTCATTGGACCGACACTCATACAAGCAAACGTAATACCAAGGGCTTTTGCTGCTTGCTCAACTCCCATAGTCTTTCCACTACCAGCAGGTCCAACAATGTAGACTGGCAGCTTATTCGCCATAACATTAAGAAGTTGAGGGAAACGCTCATGTTGCTGACCAACATCTTTCTTTTCACCGTCTTTGCCGAGTTGCACAACAACTGACTTAATGCCATTTTCATTAACTACTTCGCGCACCCTTTCGAGTGAGAGTGAGTCTAGGTCTTTAATAAAGCTTTTATCATTTAGTAGCTTTGGTGTAAGACCTTTAATAATCGTTGAAACAATATCATCTGCTGCCATATGGTGGGTAAAGTTAGGGGGTTATTTTACTTATCTTTATTGTTGTACTCCTCAATGAGAGCACGTGCTGTTTTATAGAGATCAACACGTTCCTCTTCTGTTCTTTGTTTTTTAGGTGTTTCTGGATCTTCTTTTTTTGAGTAATCATGCTCTTCTTTGCCAAGCTTAACCCGTAGATCCTTACACATTTTTTCTATTGCGTCATCAAACTGAGTATCAAAGATTTCAAGAGCTGTTTTACTGGGTAGGAAACGTGCTCCAAACTTTTTAGCCAGGAGAAAAATAATGATAGATAGTACGGTAACAAGAAAAGCAACAATTTCTGAACGAGTAAGCTCATAAGTAGTTCGATAAATAGATACAACCGCATAAACCATAACTACAACACTGAGCACGTAAATTGCACTGATAAACTTTGTAAACTTTAGCCAGCCACTTTTCAGTACTTCTGGGTTGAAATCTTTTGGTTGCATAGGATTATTTTAATTTAGCCATTAATGATTTGACACGATCAACCCAACCGTCTTTTACCTGAATACAATCTCCTCTAACATAGCACTTTGATATAATCTCCGGTGTGTTTCCTCCTTTATCAAAATATCCTTTTTTCATAATTTGTGGGTACTGTTGCCAGAAGTCATCCCAAGATTTAAATGGTCTGATATACCAACCATCTGGAGTTGGATAACTAAATCCACCACCTTTAATGCCAGCAGGATTAAATCTTGCCTTTCCTTCTTCTACAGCAAGTACTATGTTGCCAGCTGCATCTCTTTTCCTAAAACTAGTTCCGACTCTGCTTTCCGCAAATGAAATGCCAACCAATATATCACACTGATACTGACTAACCTGCGCTTCATTACAGTACTTTTCAATTGGCACAGAAGCGAACGGACTACCAAGCTCTGCAAGTACTTCTCCATAACGACCTACTGATATTTGGTTAGGAGCAAACCTAACACTGACATTGCTGCTACTAGTCTTTGATGGGACATCAAGCATAGTTTCTCCACTTGCCGCCATTGCTTTAGGGATTAAGCTAAATCCTTTAGACTCATCACGCTGTGTCAAAATATCTGGATGAACATTTTGCATATGCTGAGACTGTATTTGTTCAATTACGTAGCCAGCACTGAACCCCTTTTTGAGTTCGTTTATGTGCATATTGATATCATTGATTTTGGCCTGATACGCATCTTTTTCTAATCGCATATCATCAATCTGCTTCTGAATGCAGGTGTCACCTGAACAGTTAGAGCCATACATAGTAACACCAACCAACACTACACCCACCAGAAAAAGACCAAAAAATATACGAGCCCAAACAGAAGATCCATTAAGGGAAAATTTCATAAAAAGTTTTTAATATTTATTTTAGGAACGGAACGCCTGTACTAGTGAAACTAGTATGACAGCAGTGATAAGAACAATATCAAGGATAACGAATATGTTCATGAATGTATTGATACGTTCATGCTTCTTGATTCTTTCTGCTGATTCTTTCAGTACTTTTTGCATTTGCTGGTCAGTTGACTGTAAACGAGCTATGTAATCAGAGACTGATTGATTTAAGTCAGCCTTTCTTTCTGCCAAACTTCTACCAGTAAAGTGTGCACCAGTAGCAAAACGCTTCGCCTTTTTTTGTACCTTTACTTTTTTCTTTGGTGGATTATGTTTTTGTGCGACTGCTTGTAGTGAATACTTTCTTGCACTGTTTCGTACATAGTGAGTAATTCCATTATGGCCGTTCTCACTAATCCAATATCCAATATCTGCAAGGGTAAGCTCAAGGCGCTCTACGAAACCTGAGAAATAGAGTTTCTGCACTCGACCATAGGCTAAGCGGCGGAGATTATTTTTATCTGATCCCATCATACTAGCAATGTCTGCAATTGTGAGGCTGGTAGTATCTAGGATAGAGTGAAGACTTGTCATTAAACGTTGGCTGATGGGGGTGTCTGCTCGATGTGACATAAAGTAAAATTAGTTGGTGGTTTTAATTGGTGTTGGCTTAGTAAAGAAATCAGCGCCTATCTTAGTAGTAAGGAATTTCTTTCCACTTTTACTAACATAGACATGCCATTGCATTTTGCTGTGGAGGAAGGGTTTGACTTCGTCAACATCAAACTCAATGCCATCAATAGTAACTTTTTCACTAGTCTTCATAATTTTCTTCTGGGTTAGAATCTATAGCAAATTCTGGAATCCACTCATCAATTCCTGAGAGGGAGTAACAAATACTGACACCATCAAAACAAATACCATTCACCCAAACTAAGCGGTTATCAAATATAACTCGCTCGCCCTTGTGAAACTTTGCTTGATCTTGCATATATGAGGGAACCTTAGTAGGAACAAATAGTGTTTGCATATTCTTGTTGTTAAGAATGCGTACTCACTATATCACGCTTGTGATGAGATTGCAAGTGTCACTATTTCTTCATCTGTTCTTTAAGGGCAGAAACACGCATCATTATTTCCTTTTCCCTACTTAGTTGGTAGTGGTGGTGAACAAGAGCAGTTGAGTATTCAATCTGTGCCATTTGCACCAGTTCGTGATATGAACATCTTTTTATCTGTCCATCTTCTTCCCACTCAAACTGATCTTCCATGAGCTTTAGCTCAGCAATTGCTTTCTTTTCGTTAGCAGTGCGAGCATCAGCCTGGATAAATGCCTCGTTCTTATGTTTCTCATACAAAGCCTCAGCTTTAATAAGCGTTTGCTTTGCTGCCACCAAAGCAAGTTCAGCTCGCTTTACGTACAGTGGCATCCAGTATGCTGCTTCAAGTGCCTTCTCTAATACAAATATGTCAACTTCCGCTTCTTCGTAATCTTCGTCGTGTGGTGGGTTTAATTGTTTCATAAACAAGTTGGTAAGATTTTTCAAAGGTATCAACAAGTTTTGCCAGTTCTTGTTGGGGGTTACGAGAAAATGCTTTAGCGTCAAACTCTTCTAAGTATCGAAAAAAGTATGGCTTCATGTCTAAAAGCAGAGCAATTTTGTTGATAGTATCTTCTGCATAGCAACGATCTTTGTTGCTTACAATGTAGAAAATAAGACTCAACGCTAGACCTGACTTTTCAGAGGCATCTTTATAGCCAAGCTCTTTTACTTTTTTCTGAATAAGAAGCAGTTGAAGTGGAGAAAACTGCATACATGGTGGGTTAAAATGGGATGTCGTTTAAGTTAATACCTGACTTCGGCTCTTCAAATGGTGCTGGAACCTCTCTATCGAGCTGTGACTTTATATATGCACGTGCTTCCTGATCTCTAATTTGGAGTAACAACTGTACACGAGTTCCAATGAGATTGCGCGCATCTACTTTGTCTTGTTCTTCAGCAGCACTATTTGAGAGTGTAGCCATCGCTGGAGTCAAAGACGGGTAAAGTATACCTATTGCCCAAGAAGTACCAATAATCGCGCCATATTCATCTTTAGAAGGCGCCGGAGCAGCAGGCTGATGAGCTGGTGTATTCTGTGATTGCTCATGCTGAACACGGTGAGCATGGGTAATTGCTGGAAACTGAATAGAATCAGCAAAGCCTCTTGCTGTTTGTACTTTAAAAAGTGTGCACTTGTCCTGTGGCCCTGGTCTAGTTATCTGGATTTTTTCATGAAGGTTTCCAAAAACTGAAAGATCATAAAGCTGGTCAGAACCGAGCAGCTGAACTTTGTAAGTAAAATGTGTGTAAGCCCTACCTTTTTGGGAAATTTTATTCTCTTCAGTGTAAAGATTGCAGTCAACAAAATAAACCTCTTTGGTTGTCCCCGGTTCCCTAGGAAAGTAAAGCTGATTAGAATTATTGTAGTTTGTCATGGTGTAGAGTTAATGACTCTGAGAAGATAACACGCTTGAGAAAATATGGCAAGTGAATAAAGGCGGTTAGCCACTAAACATCATATCTTGTTTATGATACAAGATGAGTGATAATTACCATTCATGGACACAACAACACAAGCCATACAAAGTGCAGGATCAGTTGATTCTGTAGTCATAACAGCAACTATTGCAGCATTTGTTTGTTTGGGCTGCATTATTTTCGCAATAGTCTACTCGTTTTACCAATCATGGCGCGAGTTAAAGGAGCGAGTAGAAAGCCTAGAAAGAGAGCGGAAAGGAAACAGTACACTGGAGTACCGGTGTGACCAGCTCTTATCTAGAGTGAACGAATTAAACTCATATATTATCGATATAAATAAACGATTTAATTACATTTGTGGTGTTGTTAATAGGATAGCCCATAGCGAATCAGAGCTGACAGAGAAGGTAGATAAAGTGTGTTCTACTCAAATGGATACTTCCCTCATAGCAGTATTAAATGATGGCCTCATTAAAGAGCTGTCGAAGGAAGACACACCTAACCCCCAAAGTGCATGAAACCAAAGCAATACCACAGAGAGTACTATTTAAAGCACAGGGAACAGATCAAAGAGCGATCTAGACTCTGGCGCATCAAGAATCGTGAGTACAATAAAATATACTACAAGCAGTACTACCAAAAAAAACGTCAGAAAAAACAGAATCAAACTACCACAACATACGAACCGTCAAATCTACAAACAGGCAAGCATAATAGACTAATGTTATGGTTTAGGAGGTTGTTTCGTTTGGCCAATCAGGATTAATGTTGAAAGTGAAATATGGTGGAAAGGGAATCTTTCCGATATCCCCACCGTTGTCTGTTCATTTACATCTTAGGGGTCGGTCAATAAAGATAAGCTGGTATACCCAAAAAAAGGGCGCAAAGCCTCCAGTATTTACGCTTAATCGTGGTTAGCCACGTAGTCCGGGTTCACTGATAAAACTACACGGACTTTAAAAGAATGCTCACGGTAACAGGGATAACAAGATCATCCGTTCCTGTACTTCTCAGCCATTTAGCAACCTGAGCATTAGTAGTAACCTGATGATTACAGGTAGTGTCAAGGAAAAGAGAAGATACCTTGGCAAGACGTACTTCTAAAAACCTCAACTATACGTAGGGGATAGAGAAGCCAAAAACAAAGCGAAGCCTCTAAGATTTTAAAAAACCTACTCATACTAGGTAGAAAGACTGTGCGTTCATTTCCTAACTGCCGTTTGGGATAGAGAAGATTTAGTTAATTTTTGATTCTTTTTTTTACTGAAAGGGATTGGAAAAACAACGGTAAGTTGGGTAGAGTACTGAGCGACCGTGCAGCTTTCACTTACCCCCACACCACATGAAATTAAAAGAAGTAAATGTTGGAATACTAGCAATTGATTTAGGAACACAGGTTGGCATAGCACAAGGGACATTCAATATACATACAGATGTTGTTTGGAATAGAGACAAGATGGTAAAGAAAGCAAGTGTTGGTCATTTTGAGTTGCCAGTGAATACCTACCTTACCACATTGAAAGAACATATTAGAGAGAGGATGTATGTTTTAGCACCAGATACCAAGCATGACGAGTTAGTTATCATTGTTCCTCAGCCTACATTTGCATTTAAGGTTATGAGGCGTCACTGGAAAATGATTGGGGTTATTGAACAGTTAGCAGAGGAGCATGGGAATACAACTGTGCTAGAGGTACTAGATAATCATGTAAGGAAAGTAGTTGTCGGACCAACACAGAAAAACAATTTTAAGAGTGCATATGAAAGAAGAATGCTTCGTAAGCAAATGGTGATGATGCGGTACGGTACGTATGCAGAAACTGACGATGAAGCTGATGCGCTCATGTTCCTTGAATGGTACCTTACATCAAGGGCATAGCATCTTAGATGCACAAAGAGCCCCTATCTATTACTAGATGAGGAGCTTTTTTGTGTGGATTACTAATCCTTTCCTACTATGGAATGCCTGAATAAAGTACAAAAATATTCGGCCAGACAACTATAACAAAGTGTCTGAGTTTGAGCTAACATCAGCAGCCTTCTGGTCTTGCGCTACTTGCAATTTCTTGGTCCAATGCCATATGCCAGACGTCGCTAACATGACAGTGCCAATCTTTGAGAACAACGTGATTCCCATCTCCCAAATACTACCAGCCCAAGAGGTGGTAAGAATGACGTAGAGGAAACCACCAAGGAAAGATACGAGTGCATAAATCCTTTCAGGTGAAGTGTGGTATGCCTTAGCTGTGTTGATCACTCGCATGCTGATCATGGAGAGACACAATGCTAATAGGTCTGGTGGGAGAAGAGAAACTGGATCAATCATAATTCAATAAAGTTAAGTTGTGCGGGTTTAATACTCGTTGCTTTTTTAGCACTGCCAAGACATGAAAGAATTTCTCCAATGAGGTAACGCATGCCAGGAGCATTATATTTCTCCTTAGCTTGTGCACTCAGCTCTTTGAGTGTGCCAATAGCCATAGTGATCATGGTACGAACCTTGCTAATAGCATCCTGATATTCATCTACCTGACCAATCGTTAGTGTCTCTGAGCGTGGAGCTAATGGCTCATTCACGACTGGCTTTCTAGGAGCAAACGCTGATTCGACACGTGGGGGCAACATGAGTAACATATTATTCAATGGTTATGTTTTGTTTAGCTAGTTGAGCTTTCAAATCTATGTGGTATCTGTACATTGAGGTAATGAAGTCAATGCGTAGGATTGGCTCACGGAGAACTGAAGGCTCAGTTATGCTACTAAACTTTTTAGCTGTATGCCACTTCAAAGCATCAATTTGTTCTGGCGTAAATGTTTGTTGTGTGGGCGTGATTGGTTCCATAAAAAATGGTAAAGGATTAATTGCACCTTTGTAGCCGTTACTGTAATTAAGAACATTCCCTTTCTTATCTAGTTGCCTCACACCAAAGTGCAAGTGTGGGCCAGTAGAAAATCCTGTATTACCTGAAAGTCCTAACAGATCACCAGCCTTAACTTGTAAACCTGCATAAAGCTTTGGATCAAACTTAGAGAAGTGACCGTATGTTAGCTCATAACCATCATTGGTTACCATGCGTACATACATGCCATAGCCACCTGGGTCACTGTATGTTCCTTGAATCTTGCCATCTGCTACTGCTGTTACTGGTGTACCGACCTTTGCTCTAAAGTCGATGCCATTGTGACCAGCTAGTCCAAATGCTTTGTAAACTTGTGGGTTTGCTCCGAACTCTTGTGTCAGAATGTGAGTTGGGAGTGGCCAAATAAAATGGGTCATAGTTTTCCTTTAAGGGTATTAAGAATAGTTTCTACAATAATGTCTTTGAACATAACTGCAACGAACCCAATACCAGATATAAATGCTGATCGAACAACTAACTTACGGTTGTCCCTTTGGAGTTCTTTGATCTGTTCACGCATATCTTTTATCTCTTTTTCAACCACAATTTTGTATTCAGAAAGTTCCTTGTGCGTCACAAAAACTTCATAAAGTTTATTGAGAAATAGTTGTAAACCATCAACCTTCATATCTATCTTGCCAACAGTATCTTTAATGCTTGCAATATCATGTTCCTGTATCCCAAGCTTTGTCTCTATGGAGTTTTTTTCAGACACAGAGATAGAGTTAAAGTTGCTGCACTATATCGAGAACAAATTGTCGTTGCTTTTCTTTGCTCATAGCATTGAATGCTTCGTTCTTGTAGAGCTTGTTAGCAATCTCATTCAGTAACTCGGGATTTTGAACCTCAGGCAAATCAAGCCGTTTCTGTAAAATTCTAGGGAATACAGCAGCCTTTGTTTGTGCACGAACCTTAGTCACAGTCTTTTCAAGCAACTCTTGTTTCTTTGCTGTGCTCGCATTTTGGAAGAGTGGAGATACCACTAAAGTATCTAACACGTCTTTGAGAACGCGCCCATTCACTTTTTGAAACTCTGCGAATTCATATGTGTCTAATGTCGTATTAAACATGCGATTACTAGGCATGCCGACGTTTACACCAAGCTTTGCAAATTCACGCAATACAGGGTCATTAGACTTGTCAGCTTTGCTTCTCGTTGGATCTAATAGTCCAAGTACGCCACCTTCGTTCTTTACCTCTTGGCCAAATACATCTAGGCGTGGAGCAAGGCTTGATGAGAGGCCTGGAATCTTTGCCTGTATTGCTTCACCAATCCCACCAGTGGTGCGAACAGTAGGATCAATGACACGTGCAATTGCAC
>ERZ724522.1201-NODE-1201-length-14448-cov-4.145348_pt1 | contig 14448 bp, 24 predicted proteins | sample MGYA00376055_ERZ724522 | MGnify/ENA primary metagenome ERZ724522 (study PRJEB28724, sample SAMN07190884) | wastewater metagenome | isolation source: effluent of sewage treatment plant in Hong Hong | place: Hong Kong | collected 2016-03-17 ... | reverse complement strand
AGACCGCGGATAGCTAATCCGCGATGACCGCGCCGTGGCGCGGTTTCGGCGCTAGGACTTGAGCGCGCGCTGTGCTGCGCTCCGGCCCTTCGGAGTGTTCCGGTAGACGTCGCTAGGACGTCCGCGGAGATCGCCGGACTTGTTCGCAAACTTTGCGTGATTCTTGCGGACCTTGACGTGGCCGCTGTTGAGCAGCTTAGCGAGCCGGTAGCGGCTCGCTCCGAGACTCCGAACGGTACCGGCGCGGTCGTCGGCGGACTGAATCGCCACGAGCACCGCGATATCCTGCGCAGACAGACTAGACACTACTAACCTCCACTGGTCGGGATTGACTATGCTCCGCATCCTAGCAGCACCTAGCCGCCGTGTCAAGTGTGCGATTACTCACAGAGCGCTCGCCGGGGTACCCGTGCGCCCGTGACGTATCGCCAGAGCAGCGCTCCGCGTACTCGCCGCGTGCGGTCACGGCCTCACCGTCATCGTCGGCGGCGTAGAGCGCAGCCGAGCGCAGCCGAGCGCAGCCGAGCGCAGCCGAGCGCAGCCGAGCGCAGACTTCGTGCCAGAAGTCTTCGAGCGTTTCGTAGGTGGGCATTTAGGCGGTCCGCTTCTTGAGTTCGTCGATGAGGATGCTGGCGGCCTGGCGGGTTAGGCGGCCGGCGGCCTGGGTGGGCGTGTCGGACGGCTTGTAGATGTTCTGGTTGATGCGGGCGGCGACCTTGAATGCGTCGGCGAACTGCTGGTTGGTGAGGCCGGCGGCGAGGCTGGCGATGTAGGAGCGTTGGGCGGCGGTGGACTTGTTCATGCCCTCATTATCGGCCACTTGACAGAGTTTGTCAAGGGCGGGTAGTATGGGTTAGCTCACACAGATCTTGGCCGTTCCCGAACCGGGAACGAAGACCGGACCGCCGGACAAACAGCGCCGCGCCCACGCCGCGCTCTCGACAGCGTGCGCGTGCGCGGCGAGTAGTTCGGCGTCCGTCCAATAGCCCATGGAACTACCCTAGCGTACCGGCGCGGCCCTAGCGGAATATCCCATATCTAGGTATTCTGCGGTCGGCCGCTTGACATACCCGCGCCGGTAGGCTACGTTCGCGCTATGTCCTGCTCCGAACTAGAACCAGAACTAATCGCGGACCTGTTCGATACCGTCCGGCAAGCGGCCGATGCCGCGGCCGATGGTGTGCTAATCGACGACTGGCTTGCACGCGCGGAGTGTGACGTAATATCACACTCGGAACGCTTGACTTTTACTGCCGACCTGCCGACAATCGACCTATGACTACTCGCACAGATAACCGATCGGCCGCGCGTGCGTTCGCTGCGCTGGCCGATGCCACCGATAAAACCCTGCCGCGCACTCATACCGACGCGCTTAGCTTCCGCACGTACGCCGCGTTTAGCTACGCCGAACCAATCGCCATTGTCGATTCGTCCGGCGTGCTGCTAGTTACTGACGCTAGGTTCAGTGTCACCACGTCGAAACATACCGGACTAGTAGCGGGTACGTGGGCTATTGAGCACGGCTCCGACACCGTGCGCACCGTTGACCACGGTACCCTACGCGCCCGCGCGCGCGCCATCGGTTACAGCGTAGGCGCCCGCGGCGATCATTACGATAGGCCGGTGAGGAATGATTGACCGTCGAACTACAGCTGACCGCCGGTCGTCCGGCGCGGACATTGAGGCGCTCTATCTGCGCATCGCGGCCGACCGCGACCGCCGAACTACTCCCGACCGTCGAACTACCGCGCCGGACACCGAACCTAGCGCTAGTAGATGGCGCGCACGCGCCGGGCTAGTGTTTATTGTGGTCGTGCTCGGGCTAGCTGGCTCAAGTGATCGCGCGACCGCGGCTAGCTGCAATGAAGATATGCCGTGTTGGACGTGGCCGATCCTCGGCAACTACAAGCGCGGCATAACTACAGTCGGCGGACGGCATCTAACCGTAGGCCCATGCCGCTTCCAGCGCATAGCGCTAGCCGGGCGCATCGACCATCGGCGCACGCCGAACTTGCGCGGTGATGCACTAGCTACGTTCGCAGGTTGCAGGATGACCGCCGACCGCGCACGCGGTCGCGGCGCTAGGTGGCGCGGGTAATGTGCGTTATCGCACGCTTGACAAACTAGCCGCCCTCGCGCATAATCCGACCTATGAACACTGACGCCACTAATACCACCGACTGGGCCACGAGCGCTGAGCACTTTGTTGGCATTGCCGCCCTGCGCCGCGCGGTCGAGGAGTACGCCGACTACACGACCGTCGACCTGCGCGACGCCTACGCCCACGCGGTCTACCGCGCGACGATTTCGCCCTGGGTCCCCCGGGAGGCTCGACGTCGTCATGAACAAAACGCCGCACGTATCTCGCATGTCCTACTTGCCCGGCAGATTATGCGCGACGCCGCTTAGTAACACTAATACCGACCGACCCACTAGTAACACTAATCCGACTACCGATAATAGTTGGATTAGTGTTACTGGTATTAGGGTAACACTAATAGTATCGCCTCGCAGTAACACTAATAGTATCGGTGATATTAGTGTTACTGGTAGTAAAGAATCGGCGTCGGGGCGCGGCCGGGCGCGGGGTACGCGGTAGTTCGGTCACAAAAGGGGGTAGTTTGGCTATGCACATTAATGGTGTATACTCGAAGCATGCTAAGGAAAATTTGCCAGGACTGCGGCCGCGTCCGCGACAACCCCAACAACACCAAAACCCCACGCTGTAAGGCATGCACTGCCGAAAAACAGGCCCAGTGGCGTCTGCGAACTGGCCGAACGCAAAGCCGAATTCGAGGCCGGAGGCCTATGCAGGTTTAATCACTGAAATTCTCGAGAATTTCGGAAGCATCCGGCTTGCCCGAATTCGGGCAGACTCAGGCATACTGGGGCTACTGACCAAAACGTGACCACATTGCGGACTGCCGGACGCGGAAAATTCCGTAATGCGGGGTAGTGGCGACGGAGGACGTGCTACTAGGGTTACTGGCTTCCCTGCTGATAAACTCGTCGCATGGGACACAATCTTCCTCTCAAGACACGCCGTCGAATTGGCCGAGGCATCAACGCTCGGGTCCGCGAGGCATGGTCCAGGCGGACGTTCAATGGGCTAGGTAGCCGGGCGACGCTGCAGACAGCGGTCGCGGGTAGCAACAACGATCTGGTGTATATCGCTCGGGTGCCTGGAACGGCCGGGAACGCGTACACGGTTCGGTACGTTGTTGCCGGAAATAACACTCCGCTGTCTGTCAGCGTCGTCGGAACCGACATCACTGTGAACTGCGCGACTAACGGCTCGGCGGCGTCGATTACGACCGCCAAGCAGGTCCGAGACGCTATCGGTGCGGTCGCTGCGGCTAACGCGCTGGTGCTGGTCGGAGACAAGTACGGCGACGACGGTTCCGGCATCGTTCCGGCGCTGGCCGCGACGAACCTCGCGGGCGCGTAGTTGCGCTCTTAGCGAATCTGTGCTATAGTCTGTGGGCGCGGTGAGCAGGCTTCGGCCTGCGCTACGTCCGGCTCAGGCTCGGTCGCCGCGCTTACGGGCCTCCTAATGGCGGCTTCGGCCGGTAAACGGAAACGCCCGGTCGTCGGAGGGTTCGAATCCCTCGTGGTCCATGTACAACGATAGGAGACAGCATGCGAGTTGACGCAGACGGCGCGGTAGTGCTCAGCCGCCGGAACCTTCAGGCTCTTTTGGCTAAGATCGACCAGCCCGGTAGCCTCCGAACGCTGGTGGGCGGCTCGGAGGCTCAGGGCATTGTTGTACGGGCGGAGGATGATGACGTGCATTACGCTCACCGTCTGCCGGGCGAGGTCCATCACGAAACTTTACGGAGGATGCAAAATGCCTAGATTCCAAATCATCGAAGACACGGCTGATTGGGCCTTCGGCTCGAAGCTGATCGACACCCACACCGGCGAAACCTTGTGGGTTGACCACTGGCAGATGGACTGCCCGGAGGATTTGACGCTGGGGCGGCGGGTGGGTGTGCTCGTGGATGTGATGAACGAACTGCACGCGGCAGTTGAAGATGCGCAGGGGTCCAACGGTTTCGATTGCGCACGAGCGCAAGACCTGGGTTCGATTCCCAGGGACTCCACTTACTCAAGCGCATCAGCAGGGAAGTAATGCCGCTAACCGCTGCCGACCCATCGAGTCCTCGATGTGACGTCGCTAAACCGCTAAAGGCTTCGGACTGGAAGATTATCCCAGGCGTTCCTGTCGCGGAAGCGCGGCGTTTGTGTCAGCAGTGGCACTACTCGCGCGGCGGCTCGAACACGGCGACCGATGTACACGGGCTGGTGCGAGTTGATGATCCGCTGAGGCTATGGGGGGTTGCGTGGTGGCTGCCGCCGACGCGGGTTGCCGCCGAGTCGGTCCATGAGGACTGGAAGCGAGTCGTATCGCTCACGCGGCTTGTGATCGACCCAGACGCGCCCCGGAACGCAGCCAGTTTCTTACTGGGGCGGTCGCTGCGGATTTTGCGCAGGGAGGGACGCTGGGTGGCCGTAGTCACCTACGCCGACGAGTCGCAGGGTCATACGGGTGCGATCTACCGGGCGTCAAACTGGACTTACGTCGGCAGGACGGGTCCGTATCCACGCTGGCTGGACGGCGACGGCAAGCAGGTCGCGCCGAAGGCGACGGTGAATCGCACGAAGGCCGAAATGGAAGCGCTTGGGTACCACATCGAGGGCCGCTACCACAAGCACAAGTTCGTAATGATGCTTGGCAACTAGGCGCACCCGGCGCAGGCGGCACTTTCCTGATGAGGCACGGGGTGGTTCGATTCCCAGGGACTCCACTTGCAGGGTGCGGCAGCCTACCCTGCCTAATTGATGACCAATGTGTAGAAAGGTAGAAAGGTCTTATGTCATTTACTTTTGCTGATTTCTTCTGTGGTATCGGTGGGTTTCACCAGGCCCTAGCGTCGCTTGGTGGTGAATGTGTGGTTGCGTCTGACTGGGATAAATTTGCGCGTCAGACTTACGAAGCAAACTATGGCATTACCCCAGAAGGCGACATTACGAAAATAGACGCACAATCGTTGCCTGATTTCGATGTTCTGTGCGCCGGGTTTCCGTGCCAGCCCTTCAGTATCGCCGGGAAGCGCCTGGGGTTTCAAGATAAAACTCAAGGCAACCTCTTTTTTGAGTTAGTTTTGATTATCGAGGCTAAAAAGCCTGCGGTTTTGTTTCTGGAGAACGTCAAGGGCCTGCTCTCTCAGGACAAGGGCAATGCTTGGCGGACCATTCAGTCTAGTCTGAAGGACCAGGGATATCACGTATACCACAAAGTAGTAAACGCCGCCCATTACGTCCCGCAGTCTAGGGAGCGTCTGTTTATTGTGTGCTTCCGCGAGGATGTGGGTTTTGACTTCCCTGACCCACCCGTCGTACGAGATTTTGAGTTCGATGCTATTCTTGAGGCCTCTGTTAGTAGTAAATACACCCTTTCAGACAAGGGCTGGGCTGGACTCCAGGCGCGCAGAAAGCGACACGAGCGAAAAAGTTTTGGTTTTGGTTACAACCTACGCGGACAGACCTGGACCGATACAACACGCACTATTCCAGCGAATTACAGTCGCGGAGGGCGTGAAGCGCTGATTCCTCAGCCCGGGCGTAATCCGCGAAAACTGACCCCAGAAGAACTGCGCCGACTGTTCGGGTTCCCTGAGGGCTTTGTAATTCCGGTGTCAGATACCCAGGCTTACAGGCAGTTCGGGAATAGCGTCGTTGTCCCTGCTGTCCGACATACTGCCGAAGCGATGCTGAAAGCTGCTAACCTGGTTTGAGCAGGCGAACCTAGGCTGACGCTGCGGAAACGTAGAGGAAGCTCGGGGCACTTCGTACCGCCCCACTGGTGAGCGGAGTATTCTGCGGGAGCGTAGGCGCTTGAACCGCGATACCACCGAAGAAGTGCGATCCCAAGTTCCCTAGCGAGGGGCAGCTAGGATGGTGGGAGCACCGGTAGCGAGCAATCGCCCGGAGGCGGAGTTATTTCGCCTAGATAGATGTCAGTCCAAGACAGAACCCCGGCTATCGGGTTCGCCTGCGTTTGTGGTATTCTGAAACTGATGGGACTGCCATGCTGAGATTGAGGAAAAGTTGCAGCTAGAGAAAGAGGCTGCTATACTGTCTATTCCACTAAGCTAGTAGCGCCCGACAGGTCTGGGTACCATGCTTTTAACATGGATTGAGTGGGTTCGAGTCCTACTGCTAGCATAACGGTCCAAAAGCATTGCTGGCGATGCACTAGTCTTGTAAACTAGGGAACTCGGTTCGATTCTGAGTTGGACCTTTTCGTGCGATTGGTGTCAGCGGCAGCACAATAGCCTTCCAAGCTATTGGGACGGGTTCGAATCCCGTATCGCACTTCTCGGCTTAGTAGCTCTAATTGGGAGAGCGGCGGTGTGAAGAACCGCGCGTTGCTGGTTCGAGTCCAGCCTAAGCCATGAAAATGTCCTCGCCTGGGTACATCTTCCGCAACTGACAGAACCCCATGAAGTTCCCATAGCGCGTAGCCAGCACGGTCGCCTGCGCCGGATGCTCACCTGGCGACCAATGCCCTGCCAGGTTCAGACGGTCCCATCGCGCACCTGCGGCCTCAATAGAGTCGTCTGTGTTGTGCCTGTCGTATGATACTCGCGCACAACGGCCCGCAGAAGCAGCCGCTAAATCGACAGGGGAGAACAGTCCGCGTTCATCAGGGCGAATTAGCGGCAAGTGCCAGCCGCCCGCAGCGAGGCGCTGAGGCTCGTGTGCGTCCCGTGAGTCGCGCATCATCCGGGCGATCCGCTGAAACTCGGGCTGAGCGTCGGGGTGGCACCGCAGATTGAAGAAATTGTCCCAGTCGGTCGCTGAGATAATCGCCGTGTGCCACATGAACGGCTCAAGCAGGCGGTTGGCGCGAGACTTATCGACGTGTAGCAGCGCTCGGGCCGCTGACACCGCCGCGTCGCGTGCTTCCATCCACACCTGTCGAGCATCGTCGTACTCGTCTGCGGGCAGGTCTACGCCGACGCCCATCCCCTTGACCCGACGCCCAAACGACTCCGGTACGAACGGATCGTCGACGACGCGTTGAATAAGAGTTTCGGTAGGAATCGCGCGGCTGCTTGCCGAATTCCGGCTGAGCATGCGGTGCGTGTTGACCTCTGCGAGAATGAATCGCGGGAACGTGACCTCGAAGGTCGTCAGACGTGAGTGTTCAGACTGCGAATCAGCGAGAATCTTGCAACTGTAGCTCATTTGGTCCTTTCTAGGGCCTCATCCCGCCGCTTCCGGGCGTCTGCCTGCTGTTGCTCTGTGGTTTGCGGGTACTTCCCGAGGATGTAAGCGTCCAGCAGCAGTTTCAGGTTTACGGGACGATATTTGGTTTGCTCAACGCTGAGATTGATGTGGTTTTTCAGAAAAGGTACAAATCCGTCGCGGGTGTATCCGTTGTTGTGGATGTGCCCGTGCAGCCGGACCTCGTTCGCGGGAAGTTCGGAGTCTGGGTAGTGGCTGAAGCTGACAACATGGCTCTTGCTATACGAGATTTTGAAGTCTCGAACCATAGCGAAACCACACTGCTTATAGAAGTTGTAGCGCTGGTGGTCGTGGTTGCCTCGAATAAGCAGTTTTCGCGCGCCTGTCAGTTCCGGCGCAATGATGTGTTTGAACCAGGCGTTGCCTCGGTAGCAGAGATCGCCTAGGTGGAGCACCGTAGCCTCATCCGGCACGGCCTTACGCCATTCAGCAACCATAATCTGATCGTAGTCGAGCGGCCGATGACAGAATCCTCCGATGTTTTCGTGGCCGAAGTGGGAGTCGGACGTTACCCAAGTATTCCCAATGTCGATGTCGTCACGGAATTTCACGTTTCGACGCTATCCAGCCACTCGTACACGGCGTCTGCAGCCTCCTGATCCGTAACGTAGAACAGGAAGGGGCCGTCGCCGCACCCGTTGACGAGAATCTGACAGACCCTAAACTCGGGATACTGCGCTTTGGCTATGGCTAGCGCCTCTAGCAACACGTTTGGCTCAGGCATGACAATCAGCATAGCATATCGGCCCTGGATGTGCTATGCTGGATGTCTCGCCGCAGAGGACTGGCAAGCCGAGGGTGGCTGTAAACCACCTGTCTCTGACTAACTGGGTTCGATTCCTAGCTGCGGCATACGGAAGCTGCCCGGCATGGACGAGGACACCGCCTTGAAAGCGGCTGCGGCTGAAAACCGTCCAGGGTTCGATTCCCTGAGCTTCCGCTTGAAACACATTCTATGTTACCTAGCATCGTGTTAGGTGTCATACTTTAGTCACCCTGGCCGAACGGCGAGGCAGCGCCCTGCAAAGGCGCGTATCTGGGTTCGAGTCCCAGGGGTGACTTACGGAAGGTAAATCTCTGAGGCAGAGAGCACGCCTGCTAAGCGCTGCGCGGCTAACACCGTCAGTTTCGATTACTGTGCCTTCCGTAGGGCGGCGGCGGCTCGACGCAGCTGCCAGTCACGCGTCATCGCAATGTCGTCCCCGCGGACCATTACCTCGTCGAGGACGCCCCGGAGGATTTCCCCGATTTGTGCGCCGTGCGCCCCGAGGTCCATCAGGTCGTGACCGGTAATCTTGAGGTCTGAGACTGACGTAGGCACGCCAGCACGCTCGGCTGCCGAACGGATCGTCTCCATCTCAGCAAGCCGATTGAACATCGTGCGATCGACGACACCCTTCGTCCCGAGGCCGTCGAGCATTTTGTGCATGATGAGGTTCCGTACCACCGCGTCGCCAAACGCGCCGCGCATCCGGCGGACCTGAACCTCAAGCGCTTTACGTGGGCGCGTCATGTGCTCCCGAATCAGGATACGAACGTGGCGTCGAGTTTCCTTATCGACGTTCATGCGTCGTGCGGCCGACGCCCACTTATAAGCACTTATAACCTCGTGATCTTCGCCTTGCCCGTCCTTTTGGCGGTAATAATGGCTGCGACCGTCGGGACCGACCCAGTGGGCCGCAGGCTTGCCGCTGTCGTGGAACAGCAGCGCCCACCGAACCGTCAGGGGTGCCTCGACGTGCGCGGCGGCTTCCAGCGCCGCGAACGTGTGCTCGTCGGTGGTCAGATCGTGGTATTTGCTGTTCTGCTCGAACCCGAGCATATCCTTAAGCTCCGGGAACAGTACGGCGAGTACGCCGGTATCACGAGCGATCCTCAGCGCGCGGGCGTTGTCCAGTCCCATGAGGATTCGAGATATCTCAGTGAACACCGTGCCGCTGACAAATCCGTTGGCCGTCAGCCCCGTAATAGCAGGAGCGTGCTCCGCCAGCGCAGCCTCGGTGTCGGCATCAAGGTCGAACCCCTGAGCCACAAAGCGAAGCGCCCGGAGGATGCGCAGGGGATCGTCCCGGAAGCTGCCAGGGTGAGTGATCTGCACCATGCGATGCTGTAGTGCCCACAGTCCAGTCTGCGTGGGGTCGAGGATTTCGCCGGTGACGACCGACCTGTAAAGGGCGTTAAAAGTGAAATCCCGGCGGAGCGCATCGTCTTCGAGCGAGATGTAAGGGTCGACGACGATCTCGAAGTCGTCGTGGCGCGGCCCGGTCGAGCGCTCCGTGCGAGGCAGCACAAGCTCGGCCTCGTAAGGTGCCTTGACTCGATAGCCGACATGCTGGCCGCTCCGCAGCTTCAGTTTTCCGGCGCTGTGCTGGCCCAGCAGCGCCCGAACGTCGGCTATCGGCACGTCGAAGATCACGTAGTCGGCGTCTTTGGGCCGCTTCCCAAGAAGTTCATCGCGCACACTGCCGCCGACCCGGTAGATAGGCGGACCAAGCGAAGCAAAAAAGCTGTCCGTTCGCTGGATCGACATAGCACAGACTATAGCAGGCCGAGCCGGGGAAGTCAAGGTGCTAAACTTCGTCTATGAAATGGTGCAAGGAGCATTGGTACGCCGCAGTTCTAGCGATTGCGCTGGTTGTCGCGGCTGTCGTCGCCAAACGCGCCGCGCGGAACCAAAGCGCTGAGATTCAGCAGCGAAACTACGAGAACTGCCTCGTAGCCTCGCCTCGCACCGCATACACGGTCGCCTTTACCAGGGCCGTGGCGAACGCTCGCCGGGCGACCGGCGACTCTTTCGTCGGGGATCAGTACGACGCGCTAGCGGCCGCTCAGACCGCCACAATCCTCGCTCCGAAAGGTTACAAAGGCAGCGACCGGCTTGTCCAAGTTACGTTCAAGCGTACCTCGGGCGGGCTTCGTGCGCAGCTAACGCCAGAGTCTACGGCGCTGCTGAAGGAAGGCTGCCAACAAGCCTACGGGCCTTGACAAAGGCCGCAAGATGTGCTAACGTTAGTGATCCCTGCGGAGTAGTGTAATGGCAACACGGCTGGCTCTGACCCAGCTATTCTAGGTTCAAGTCCTAGCCCCGCAACTTCTGCGCTATCGTCTAACGGCAAGACGCCGGGTTTTGGTCCCGGCTATCTAGGTTCGAATCCTAGTGGCGCATTACGGTCCACAGTAGCACAACGGCAGTGCGGCACCCTGTTAAGGTGACGGTTCTAGGTTCGAATCCTAGCTGTGGAGTGGCTGCGACGCACTCACTAGAGACAGCGCACCCGATGCGCTCACGCCACACAGTGCGCCAGCCTAACGGAATGTGGTGAAATGGTATCACCGGTGGTTTGGGACCATCTGTCGAGAGTTCGATTCTCTCCATTCCGATTTCGGTCGATTAGTCTAGAGGTTAAGACGCTGCCCTCTCAAGGCAGAATCACGAGTTCGAGTCTCGTATCGACTATACGGGGTATTAGAATAGCGGCCTAATTCGCCAGCCTTTCAAGCTGGACACCCTGGGTTCGAATCCCAGATACCCCATCTTGCCTGCGTATCCCAATAGGCAGAGGAATCCGGCTTAGACCCGGTACAGTGTGGGTTCGACTCCCTCCGCAGGTATACGCGGGATTAGCCCAACGGCAGAGGCAAGGAGCTTAAACCTCCTACAGTAAGAGTTCGAATCTCTTATCCCGCATAAGCGATAGTGGTGGAGTTGGTATACGCAGTCGGCTCAAACCCGACCGCCTCACGGCATGAGAGTTCGAATCTCTCCTATCGCATACGGTGTTGTAGCTCCAACGGTTAGAGCGCTGCCTTGTCACGGCAGAGGACTGCGGGTTCGAATCCCGTCAACACCGCTTTCGCCCTATTAGCTCAGCGGACAGAGCACTGGTCTACGAAGCCAGGTTGCCGCAGGTTCGATTCCTGCATAGGGCGTGCGTCGGTAGCTCAATCGGTTAGAGTCCCTGGCTGTGATCCAGAGGGTTGCGGGTTCGAATCCCGTCCGACGCCTGCGCCTGGGCTAGTCCTTCTGGGAAGGAGTGAGATTCCAAACCTCATAAGCTGGGTTCGATTCCTAGCTAGCCCGTCCCGCCCTCATAGCTCAGCGGAAAGAGCGGCAGGCTTCTATCCTGCGCGTCGTGGGTTCGAATCCTACTGAGGGCGCTGTTAGACTTTGTTAGATTTTCCCAACACTAGGCTGCATGGCACTAGTGTCGGCATAATCCAACTAACGGCGCGCGGTAGTGGAATCTGGTCCCACGTCTGGCTCATAACCAGGAAATGTCGGTTCGAATCCGGCCTGCGCCATGCTCGGCGGCAGACGAAAACCCCTGATCCGTAGTCTCAAATACGGTCCAGGGGTTTTTGTACAAAGCGTACCGTTCGTCTACAGCTGACACGTTTACTACTGGGTACGAGCCTAGCATGTAGCTACCTCGCGCTTCGTGAATGTGCCCACACACGGTCAGCTTCGGCCGCGCGCGCAGGATCGCCTCGTTGAGTGTCGGGTCGCCAACGTGCTCATCGCCGTTTCGCGCGTTATGCGAAGAACTCGGTACGAGGTCGCCGTATTGCAGAGGCGGACCATGCGAGACTAAAATGTCAAGTCCCTCGGGGATCGCTTCTGCTCGAAGACGCAGCGTGTTGTCGGTCCCGTGAAACGCCCAAAACGGCAGCCGGGGAGTCCACGGCGTGCCCCAGACGCGCAGGCCGCAGCGTAGTGTCACTTCGTCGTCAACGAGCAGATGCCACGGGAGACTGTCAAAAAGGCTCCGATACTCCCATGCTTCTCCGAGATAGTCGTGGTTCCCCCATGTTGCTACAACCTCGATGTCGCGCTCGGCGGCTGCTTCTAGCCACCCACGAAGCGCCCGGTCGAGCCAGAAGGCCTGCCCGAGCCAGAAGGCCTGCCGCTCGATGCCCCGCATGGTGCGCGGCGCATAATCCGGGCAGAGGTCGCCGCCCAGCACGAGTACGTCAATCTGGGCGTCAGGGAGCGCGGGCAGTTCCCCGTGCAGGTCTGAAATCGCAGCAATGGTCGTCATAGCGCCTTGACACTACCACAGGTGCTTCGCGGTGTCAAACGCGAGCGACGGTGAACGGCCTGCCGCCGCCCGGTCGGTGGACCACGTGAACCACGTGGCGTTCTTCGCCATTGACGCGATGCGTCCCGACCAGGACGCGAGCGCCAGGTTCGGTTGCGCGTAGTTCCTCAGCGAGTTCGTGAGCAAATTCAGTCAGAAGGATCATGCGGCCTCCTTGGGCATTGCGTTTGCGGGAACGACGTGAATCTGCGGCCTGCCTGTTAGACGTTGCGCAATCTGCTCGCCTAGTTCTTCGGGGATATTGACCGAAACCAGGTCGTTCGTGTCGTTGTCCAGGAACATGAAGGCCCAGCCGCCCTCAGGGTGGTCGACAATGTTGATGGTCTGGTTTAGTAGGGTGACTTGTTTCATTGGTCCAGGATGTCGGGGATGAACTGGGCCATGTTAGGCGGCGCGTAGTTTGGCCCCTTCTGCACCTTGCCATACTCGTTGTAGATGGGTCGGCCGTCGTCGCCTAGCTTGCTCATGTTCGAGCGGTGAACCTCGCGGTAAGCGTCCTCGATAGGCAGGCCAAGCTGGACAGCGCAATGCTCGACAACATAGCGAAGGTCAGCAAGCTCCTTAAGTAGCCGCGCGTACGCCTCGAACACCGATGAAACGGCGGGCGTATAGTTTAGTAGGTTCACGAGTTCTGCGCGTACCTCTCTGTGTTCTTCGTCGATTAGGCGCAGGCTCAGACGAAGCACGTTCTTGTCAGGATGTAAGGGCGGCACAGGCGGCGCAGGGTGGCCCATTGCGGTGTTGAACTGCTTAACGATGGACATTATTCAACTTCCAAAGCCTCCGGCGTTCCGCTTGCAGCTGGGCCGACATATCGCGCAGCCGCTCGCGGGCGCGTTCGGCTTGCGCTGTCGCTGGATCAAAGATCGCCCGGCCCATTTCGCTGCGAATGGGCCGCATTGCGGCCCGCACAGCCTCGCGTGCGGCCGCGAGATCAGCCGCTCGTACGGGATCGTCCGGCTTTGACGTCCGCCTGTGTCGGGCGCGCACATCTTGCGCGAGAAGGACTGCCTGTCGGCCGTCCTCGATCAGTTGCCGGTGGTCAAGCGAGGGCACCACGAAGACTATAGCAGATTCTCCACCCGGCTGCACAGCAGCCCCGCTGAAAACCCCGTTTCGAGCATGAAGTGGTACGAAGGTACCCTTTCCGACCCCTTGCGGTTACTGGCGATTGCCGACTTTACCCTGGCTCTCTCTATAGAGAGAGCAGGGTAGTGTCAAAAGCGCCACTCGACTAGCCGCCGGAGGACACTGAAGCGCCTCCGCCGGACGCAAAGCGTGTTTACGCGGCGGCTGCTCGGCCCGCTGCTAAAATCGGACGAGTCTATGGACTTCTCACTCTCTAAAGCGCTGGACCGGGCCGCTGGGAAGGCCATCGTCCCGCATCCTGCTCTGATGGACCGCTCGGTTCCCGTTGGAACTTACCAGCCGGGCGCGGGCGGCAGCGGCCGAGGCCTGATTTCGCAGCGTCAAGCGCTGCGACACTCGTCTGCGTACGGCGGCGATCAAGCAATTGACTGGGTGTACGACGCGATTAATCTCTACGCGGATGCCGCGGCTTCAGCCGAGTATCGACTTGAGGACCCCACGGGCGCGCTGCTGGTGCGGCATAAGACCGAGGGCACCTCTCCTGACAGGAAGCAAGGCCCAGAAGCGCTTTACAGGCTGTTCGACAAGCCTAACCCCTTCATGCTCTACAGCGAGTTGCTCCGACTACTGGTCATTGACCTACTGCTTGTGGGGAACGGATACTGGTACAAGTGGCACACAGATGACGCTGGACATCCGTTCGCGCTTTATCGCCTTGCTCCGGCGTACGTGAAGATCAAAACCAACCCAGCAGGGCCAACCGGTTAGGAATATCAGCCCCCCGGCGCTAAAGAGCCGCTGATGATTGACCCCAATGACGTAATCCACTTCAAGCGCCCTAATCCACACTCGGCTTGGTACGGCATGGGAGTAATTCAGGGAGCGGGCCGCGCGATGGACCTAGAGCTGTCCATCACAGACACGATGGCCTCGTATTACGAGAACC